>OFJB01000465.1_pt1 | contig 20082 bp, 20 predicted proteins | sample 1775081 | NCBI WGS metagenome assembly OFJB01 (sample SAMN08195771, study PRJEB24354) | sludge metagenome | isolation source: initial sludge from phenol fed wastewater aerobic bioreactor | place: India: Nagpur | collected 2016-06-05
CGGTCGGACTCGATGGTGACGCGCGAATAGTCCTCGGCCGGCCAGATGCGCACGGCCACGATGCCGGCGCCGTGGGCGATCTGGTGCGCGCCGATCAGCAGCACCAGCGAGCCCGTCTTGAGCAGGCGCCGGCGTTCGGGCGATGAGGGCCGGGTGGCGGTCATGCGCGCAGCTCCTCGAGCAGGCGCGCGCCCAGGGCGGTGCCGGCGCGCAGCTGCACCTCGCGCTGCGCGCCGGCATCGACCTGCAGGTGCAGGTCCAGGTCGGCAGCGGGCAGCAGCGGCGCCGCGTGCTCGGGCCATTCCGCCAGTTTCAGGCCGGGTGCGGCAAACACGTCGCGCAGGCCGGCGTCTTCCCACTCGCGCGGGTCGGCAAAGCGGTAGAAATCGAAGTGCGCAATGGACAGGCCGTCCGGCGCCTGGTGCGGCTCGACCACCGCGTAGGTGGGGCTCTTGATGGGGCCGCTCACGCCCAGCGCGCGCAGCAGGTGGCGCACCAGCGTGGTCTTGCCCGTGCCCAGCTCGCCATGCAGGGCGATGAAGGCGTTACGCAGCTGGGGGAGGGCGGCCAGGCGGGCGGCAAAGGCAGCGGTGTCGTCCTCGGTATGCCAGGTGAACGCGAGGGCGGGTGCGCTTTCTACAATCGGGGTGTGATGGGACATGGGGTGCAAATCGATGCCGAAGCCTTGCTGGCCAGTATCCGGGATTGGGCGCGCGAGTTGGGCTTTGCCCACGTTGGCGTCGCCGGCGTGGACCTGGCCAGCGCCGAAGCTGGTCTGATGCAATGGCTGGCCGCCGGGTTCCATGGCAGCATGGATTACATGGCCGCGCATGGCCTCAAGCGCGCACGGCCGGCCGAGCTGGTGCCGGGAACCGTGAGCGTGATCACGGCGCGCATGAATTATTTGCCGCGCACGCAAACGGGCGACTGGCCCGGCCGCGAGCGCGCGCGCCTTGCGCGCCCCACCGAGGGCGTGGTCTCGCTTTACGCCCGGGGGCGCGACTATCACAAGGTGGTGCGCGCCCGGCTGCAAAAGCTGCAGGACCGCATCGCGGCGCAGCTCGGCCCCTTTGGCCACCGCGTGTTCAGCGACTCGGCCCCGGTGCTGGAGGGCGAATTGGCCGCGCGCAGTGGCCTGGGCTGGCGCGGCAAGCACACGCTGGTGCTCACGCGCGAGGCGGGCTCGATGTTCTTTCTGGGCGAGCTGTTTGTCGACCTGGCGCTGCCGTCCACGCCGGCGGTGGAGGCGCACTGCGGCAGCTGCAGCGCCTGCATCGACGCCTGCCCCACCGGCGCCATCGTGGCGCCGGGCCGGGTGGATGCGCGCCGCTGCATCTCCTATCTGACGATCGAGCACGACGGCGCGATCGACGAGGCGCTGCGCCCGCTGATGGGCAACCATGTGTATGGCTGCGACGACTGCCAGACCGTGTGCCCCTGGAACAAGTACGCCCAGCGCAGCGATTTGCCCGACTTCGACGAGCGCGAGGGCCTGAGCGGCGCGAGCTTGATCGAATGGCTGGCGTGGAGCGAGGATGAATTTCTGCGCCGCACCGAGGGCGGGCCGATCCGGCGCATCGGCCACGAGCGCTGGCTGCGCAACGTGGCCACGGCCATGGGCAATGCCATTGCCGCGCTGCCGGCTCATGACCCCCAGGTGGCCGCCTTGGGCGCCGCGCTGCGCACGCGCGCCGATCACCCCAGCGCCGTGGTGCGCGAGCACGTGCGGTGGGCCCTGCAGCGGTGAGGGCCGGCGCGGTTCAAGCCATTCAAGCCTGTTGCGGGCGTCGGGATTGCGCAACATGCTGCTGTTTTTATAGCATCTGACGTGGGCTGTCAAGCTCGCACACAGCGGTGTTGTCAGCGCGCACCAGCCAGCTGAAGCGTCCAGCTCAGGCTGGCCAGGCCGAGCACGGTCGAGAGCGTGACCAGGCCGGCGACAAAGGCGCCGTTGTAGCCCATGCGCGCGGCCAGCACGTAGCAGCTCGACGAAGTGGGCAGGGCAGCGAAGATCAGGAGCGCCGTGGCTTCGGCCGCGCCCAGCGCAAAGGCGCGCGCCAGCAGCCAGGCGGCCAGCGGTTGCAGCGCGTGGCGGATGGCCAGCACGGTGCCGCCCAGCGCCTTGCCGCGCGCCAGGCTGGCCAGTTGCATGCCGGCGCCGGCGGCCAGCAGGCCCAGCGCGATCGACGAGACGCCGATGCGCGTCAGCGTCGGCTGCAGCCAGCCGGGCGGGCCCAGGCCACTCAGGTTGGCCACCAGGCCCAGGGTGGTGGCGATGATCAGCGGGTTGCGCACGATCTCGGTCATGAACGGGCGCTCGCCGTGCCGCGCCATCGGCCACACGGCGGCCAGGTTGGCCAGCGGCACGCTCACGCCGATCAGCACCGCGATCAGCTGCTGGCCGGGCGGGCCCAGCACGCGCTCGGCCATGGCCAGGCCGATGAAGGAGTTGAAGCGAAACGCGATCTGCGCGCTGGCGGCGTGCTCGCGCGAGTCGATGTGACGCCGCAGTCCGGGCAGCTGGGGCAGGGCGTAGGCCAGCGCGATGCCGCAGCCCATCAGTGCCAAGCCGGCACCGATCAAGGTCGATGCGGTGTGCAGATCGAGCGGAGCGCGCACGATCGACTGAAAGAGGAATACCGGAAACAGGAAGAAGTACACCAGCCGCTCGACCGCCAGCCAGACCGGGCGGTCCAGCGCCGTGAAACGGCACAGCAGGTAGCCCAGCAGGATGAGCGAGAAGTCGGGCAGCAGCAGCTGGGCGTCGTGCATCGGGCGAGGATAGCTGAGGCTCCTGCGCGCAGCGGGGCGGCTGCAGGGCGCACGCATAATGAGCCCCCAACACGCGATCGCCGCCCAGAGGAGATACCCACGCCATGCAACGCCGCCCCTTGATCGCCCTGGCCGCCGCGAGTGCCGCGGCGGCCCTCGCCGGACCGGCCTTGGCGCAGGGCTATCCGAACAAGCCGATCCGGCTGATCGTGCCGTTTGCGCCGGGCGGCACCACCGACATCATCGCCCGCGTGGTGGCCGAGCCGCTGGCGCAGGCGCTGGGCCGGCCGGTGGTGGTCGACAACAAGGGCGGCGCCGGCGGCGCCATCGGCGCACAGGAGCTGGCGCGCGCCGCGGCCGACGGCTACACGCTGGGCATGGGAACGGTCTCGACCACGGCGGCCAACCCCGCCATCAACAAGAAGCTGGGCTACGACCCGGTGACCGACTTCGCGCCGGTCATCAACATCGCCGCCACGCCCAACGTGCTGGCGGTCAACCCCGCCGTGCCGGCCAGGGACTACGCCGCCCTCCTGGCCCTGATCAAGCGCGAGCCGGGCAAATATTCCTATGCCTCTCCGGGCACCGGCAGCATCGGCCACCTGCAGATGGAGCTGTTCAAGAGCCTGGCGGGCCTGTTCATCACCCACATCCCGTACCGCGGCGCCGGCCCGGCGCTGAACGACGTGGTGGCCGGCCAAGTACCCATCATCTTCGACAACCTGCCCTCGGCGCTGCCCTTCATCAAGAGCGGCGAGCTGCGGCCCATCGCCGTTGCCTCGTCGGCGCGCCTGAAGGACTTGCCCGACACGCCCACCTTTGCCGAGGTAGGGCTGGATCAGGTCAACCGCATGGCCTACTACGGCATCCTGGCGCCCAAGGGCACGCCCGCGGCCATCGTCGATCGGCTCAACGCCGCCATGCTGAAGGTGCTGCACGAGGCCGCCGTCAAGAAGCGCATCGAGGACACGGGCTCGATCGTCATCGGCAATTCGCCCGCGGCCTTTGCCCGACAGATCAGGGACGAGCTGGCCATTTACCAGCACGTGGTGGCGCGGCAAAAGCTCAGCATCTGATTCGAAGTGCTATCGAATTAATAGCTGTTTACGCTTTATGGATGGGCGCTACGGCCCGATTTTCCATGAATTCTGTGAATGAAGACCCGGATGCGTCGATCGACCGCTTCACCGACGCGCTGTGGCTGGAAGACGGCCTGGCGGCCAGCACCCTGGTGGCCTACCGGCGTGACTTGACGCTGGCCGCACGCTGGCTGGCCGATCAACACCAAGCCGCCTTGCTCCAGGCGCAGGAGCATCAGCTGCAGGCCTACTTCGCCGCACGTGCCGACACCCGCGCCAGCTCGGCCAACCGGCGCCTGACGGTGTTCAAGCGCTACTTTCGCTGGGCGCTGCGCGAGGGCTTGATCCAGCACGACCCCACGCTCAAGCTGCTGCCCGCCAGGCAGCCCCTGCGCGTGCCCAAGACGCTGAGCGAGGCGCAGGTCGAGGCGTTGCTGGCCGCGCCCGACACCGACACCGCGCTGGGCCTGCGCGACCGCACCATGCTGGAGCTGATGTACGCCAGCGGCCTGCGTGTGAGCGAACTGGTGGGCCTCAAGAGCATTCACCTGGGCCTGAACGAAGGCGTGCTGCGCGTGCTGGGCAAGGGCAGCAAGGAGCGCCTGGTGCCTTTTGGCGAGCTGGCGCGCGACTGGCTGGAGCGCTGGCTGCACGCGGGCCGGCCCGAGCTGCTGGGCGCGCGCCAGAGCGAGGCGCTGTTCGTCACCAGCGCCGGCCGCACGCCGGGCACCGCCATGTCGCGCGTGATGTTCTGGGGCCTGGTCAAGCGCTACGCGCGCCAGGCCGGCATCCATGCGCCGCTGTCGCCGCACACGCTGCGCCACGCCTTTGCCACCCACCTGCTCAACCACGGTGCCGATTTGCGCGCGGTGCAGATGCTGCTGGGCCACGCCGACATTTCCACCACCACCATCTACACCCACATTGCCCGCCAGCGGTTGAAGGACCTGCACGCGCAGCACCACCCGCGCGGGTAAGGAGCGGCCGCTGCCCGGGTATAAATGCGGCGGGGAGGGCGCGAGGGCGACCTCGGCGGAAACCTGAAAGAGAACATGCCCGAAAAGTTGCGTGTGGCGGTGGTCACGCCCTACTACAAGGAGCCGGCGGCCGTGCTGCAGCGCTGCCTGCAGAGCGTGCGCGAACAAACGCACGCCCAATGGCTGCACTACTGGGTGGCCGACGGCTTTGCACAGCCCGAGGTGCTGGCCGGCGAGCCGCGCGTGCGGCACATCGTGCTGCCCAACGCGCACGCCAACTTCGGCTGCACGCCGCGCGGCATCGGTGCGCAGTGCGCGCTGGCCGACGGCATGGACCTGGTGTGCTTTCTGGATGCCGACAACCTGCTGGAGCCCGAGCACGTGAGCTCGCTGGTGCAAACCTATGAGCGCGCCCGGGCCGCCGGGACGCCGCTTGACGCGGTGTTTTCGCTGCGCACCATGTTCCTGCCGGGTCATGAGCATCTGCGCATGACGCCACCGGACGAGCCGGTGGGGGGCACCTTTGTCGATACGAGCTGCATCAGCCTGGCGCGCTCGGCGGGCTTCTTGTGGGGTGCCTGGTGCCAGATTCCGCGTTCCATCACGCCGATCTGCGACCGCGTCATGTGCTGGCTGATGCAGCACCACCGCCTGCGCGTGGCCTGGACCGGCCAGCAGACCGTGCGCTACGAATCCAACTGGGCCGGCAGCTACCGCCAGGCGGGGCTGCCGGTGCCCGCCAGCGGCCTGCACGACGACACGCTGGATCATGTGGGGCGCGAGTTGGCGCCCGAGGAGATCTGGGCCCTGCTGCGCGTGCAGTGGTCGTTCGGCCCCGTCAAGGCGCAGGTCCCGGCATGACACCCACCCTGGTTGCCGGCGGTGCCGGCTTTGTGGGCAGCCACCTGTGCGAGGCGCTGCACGCGCGCGGCGAGCCGGTGCTGTGCCTGGACGACCTGTCCACCGGACGCCGGGACAACCTGGCGTCCCTGATCGACCGGCCGAGTTTCGCCTTCGTCCGCGGCGACGTGGCCGACGCCGCCGTCTGGGCGCGGCTGCCGCCGGTGCGGCGCGTCTATCTGCTGGCCTGCCCCGCCAGCCCGCCCGACTACCAGCGCACGCCGGTCGATACCTTGCGCACCAGCGTGCTGGGCACACTGCACGCGCTGGACTTTGCCCGGGCGCACGGCGCGCGCATGCTGCTCACGTCGACCAGCGAGGTCTATGGCGACCCGCAGGTGCACCCGCAACCCGAGCACTACTGGGGCCACGTCAACCCCGTGGGGCCGCGCAGCTGCTACGACGAAGGCAAGCGCTGCGCCGAGGCGCTGATGCTGGCCCACGCCCGGCAGCACGGCACCGCCGTGCGCGTGGCACGCCTGTTCAACGCCTACGGCCCGCGCCTGCGGCCCGACGACGGGCGCGTGGTCAGCAATTTCATCGTCCATGCGCTGCGCGACGAGCCGCTGCCCCTGCATGGCGGCGGGGCGCAAACGCGCTCGTTCTGCCATGTCAGCGACACGGTGCGCGGCCTGCTGGCCCTGATGGAGCAGGAGCACACCACGGGCCCGGTCAACCTGGGCAATCCGCACGAGGTCAGCATGGCCGAGCTGGCGCGCGAGGTGCTGCGCCTGAGCGGCAGCGCCGCCGGCGTGCAGGACGCGCCGGGGCGCGAGGAGGATCCTCGCTGCCGCCAGCCGGACATCACGCTGGCGCGGCAGGTGCTGGGCTGGCAACCGGCGGTGAGCCTGCACGATGGGCTGGCCGACACCATCGCATGGTTTCGCACGCAGATGCAGCCGGCCTGAAGGCGGCAGGCGTTCTCAGGCGCCACGCGCCGGGGCGCTCCACCACGCCATTTCCTCGTCCGTGAAGCCGGCCCGCCGGCGCGCCGGCAGGTTGAACGGGCCCTTCAGCCGCGGCGCCTGATGGGCTTCCGTCAGGTGCGCGTAGTGGGCCACCGGATCCAGCCCCTGGCGCTGGCACAGCCAGCCATACCAGTGGTTGCCAATGGCCACGTGGCCGATTTCGTCGCGCAGGATGATGTCCAGGATGTCGCACGCGGCCCGCGCGTCGGGCGTGCCCACGGCGCGCAGCTTGCGCTGGATCAGTGGCGTGGCGTCCAGTCCGCGCGCCTCCAGCGTGCGCGGCACCAGGGCCATGCGCGCGGTGATGTCGCCTGCGGTTTTCTCGCACATGGTCCACAGGCCGTCGTGCGCGGCAAAGTCGCCGTAGCGGTGGCCCAGGCCTTGCAGGTGCGCATGCAGCAGGCTGAAGTGATGCGCTTCTTCGCCCGCCACGCGCAGCCAGTCGCGGTAATAGGCCTCGGGCATGCCGGCAAAGCGCCAGACCGCGTCCAGCGCCAGGTTGATGGCGTTGAACTCGATGTGGCAGATGGCGTGGATCGGTGCGGCGCGCCCGTCCAGCGTGTGCACCGAGCGCCTGGGCAACTGCGTGTGCTCGATCAACACCGGCCGCGCCGGGCGCCCGGGCAGGCCGGCCGGTGCGTCGATCACGCACTCGGATGCTATTGTCAACGTAGCTGCTTGCGCTGACAGGGAGCGCGTCAGAGCCTGTTTTGATTCAACATCGCCGGCCATGAGGGCCTGCAGGGCAAGGGCGCGCATCTCCATCCATACAATTGTAGTTTTGCCCTTCGAAGGAGCCGCGCGATGGCGGTGTATGAACTCGATGGCGTGGCGCCGCAGATGGCGGCCAGCGCATGGGTGGCCGACTCGGCCGAGGTGATCGGCCACGTCACGCTGGCGGCCGATGCCAGTGTGTGGTTTGGCTGCGTGCTGCGCGGCGACACCGAGCACATGACGGTGGGCGAGGGCAGCAACATCCAGGACTTGAGCGTGCTGCACGCCGACGTGGGCCAGCCGCTCACCATCGGCCGGCACGTCACCGTGGGCCACAAGGTGATGCTGCACGGCTGCACCATCGGCGACGAGTCGCTGATCGGGATCGGTGCCGTGGTACTCAACGGCGCCAAGATCGGCAAGAACTGCCTGGTGGGCGCCGGCGCGCTGGTGACCGAAGGCAAGGAATTTGCCGACGGCAGCATGATCGTGGGCGCGCCCGCGCGCGTGGTGCGCCAGCTCACGCCCGAGCAGATCGAGGGCCTGCGCCATAGTGCGCAGCATTACATCGACAACGCGCGGCGCTTTCGGGCCGGCTTGAAGAAGCGAGCTTGAGGCCTCATCTGCAACGGATGTCCGAACTGCACAAATTCATCTTTGAGGGCCTGCCCGTGCGCGGTGCGCTGGTGCGCCTCACCGACGCCTGGCAGGAGGTGCTGCGCCGGCGCACGGCCAACACCCAGACCGGTGCCTACCCGCCGCCGGTGGCCGAACTGCTGGGCGAGATGGCCGCCGCCGCCGTGCTGATGCAGTCGGGCATCAAGTTCGATGGCGCGCTGGTGATGCAGATTTTTGGCGACGGCCCGGTCAAGCTGGCCGTGGCCGAGGTGCAGTCCGACCTGCGCCTGCGCGCCACCGCGTCGGTGGCCGGCGCGGTGGCGCCCGGTGCCACGCTGGCGCAACTGGTCAACGCCAGCGGCCAGGGGCGCTGCGCGATCACGCTGGACCCGCGCCTGCGCCTGCCCGGCCAGCAGCCCTATCAGGGTGTGGTGCCGTTGGCGGGGCCGGGCGGCGTGGCCCTGCCGGGCGTGGCCGAGGTCATCGAGCAGTACATGCGCCAGTCGGAGCAACTGGACACCACCCTGGTGCTGGCGGCCGATGGCACGCGCGCCGCCGGCCTGCTGCTGCAGCGCCTGCCGGTGCAGGGGCGGCACAACCTGGCGCAAAGCCATGTGGCGCGCGAGGAGGGCGTCCAGGACGACGCCTTCGAGCGCCTGTCGCTGCTGGCGCGCAGCCTCAAGCGCGAGGAGCTGCTGGAGCTGGACGCCAACACCGTATTGCACCGCCTGTTCTGGCAGGAGCCGCTGCAGCGCTTCGAACCTTTGCTGGGCGCCAGCGGCCCGCGCTTTGCCTGCTCGTGCAGCCGCGAGCGCGTTGCCGCCATGCTCAAGGGCCTGGGCCGGGACGAGGCCGAAGCCATCGTGCGCGAGCAAGGCCAGGTCGAGGTGAGCTGCGACTTCTGTGGCCAGCAGGAGCGCTTCGACGCGGTTGACGTGGGCCGCCTGTTTACCCCCGCTGCGCAGCAGCCGCCTCAGCCCGGTTCGGTGCAGTAGCGCCGGGCAGCCCGCGCATGCGCTTCGACGTCATCACCCTGTTTCCGGAGCTGTTTGCTCCGTTTGTCGAAGCGGGCATCACCCGCCGCGCCTACGCCAGCGGCCAGATCGAGCTGAAACTGTGGAACCCGCGCGAGCACGCCGAAGGCAACTACCGCCGCGTCGATGACCGCCCCTTTGGCGGCGGTCCCGGCATGGTGATGCTGGCCGAGCCGCTGGCGCGCTGCCTGCAGGCCGTGCGCGACGACCGCGCCGAGGCGCCTGGGGTCCAGGCGCCGGCCGTACTTTTTTCGCCCGTGGGCGAGCCGTTGCGGCATGCCGGCGTGCAGCGCTGGGCCCAGGGCCAAGGCGCCATCCTGATCTGCGGGCGTTACGAAGGCATCGATCAGCGCTTCATCGACGCCTGCGTCGATGTGCAGATCAGCCTGGGCGACTTCGTGCTGTCGGGCGGCGAGATCGCGGCGCTGGCCCTGCTGGACGCCGTGGCGCGCCTGCAGCCGGGCGTGCTGGGCGACGAAGGCAGCCACCAGCAGGACAGTTTCAACCCCACCATCGACGGCCTGCTGGACTGCCCGCATTACACCCGGCCCGAGCAGTGGCGCGGCCTGAGCGTGCCGGCCGAGCTGCTGAGTGGCCATCACGCGCAGATCGAACGCTGGCGGCGCACCCAGCGCCTGCTGCTCACCGCACGCGAGCGCCCGGCCCTGATCGCCGCTGCCCGTGCGGCCGGGCAACTGGACGGGCCCGACGAGCAGGTTTTGAAAAACGTCGCCACCGGGCTATAATCAAAGGCTTTTCGATCCTCTGCCCGCCGCGGCCCCCACGATCTGCCGAGTTGCGACAGGTCGGCCGCCCCTAGCGTAGCGTGAGCACGATCGGGACTGGAAATGTGATGAACCTGATTCAAACCCTCGAGCAAGAGGAAGTCGCCCGCTTGGGCAAGGATATTCCCGAGTTTGCGCCCGGCGACACGGTGATCGTCAGTGTCAACGTCGTCGAAGGCAGCCGCAAGCGCGTGCAGGCCTATGAGGGCGTGGTGATCGCCAAGCGCAACCGCGGCCTGAACAGCGCGTTCACGGTGCGCAAGATCTCCAGCGGCGAAGGCGTGGAGCGCACCTTCCAGACTTATTCGCCCCTGATCGCCAAGATCGAGGTCAAGCGCCGCGGCGACGTGCGCCGCGCCAAGCTGTACTACCTGCGCGGTCTGAGCGGCAAGAAGGCCCGCATCAAGGAAAAGCTGCCCGGCCGCGCCGCCCCTCAGGCCGAGAACGCGTGATGCCCGGGCGCCGCCCCTGCGGGCGACGCCGCCATTCGCTGCAAGCCGCCTGCCGCCTCGCGCGTGCAGGCGGTTTTTGCATGGCCGCCTCCCTGTCGCCATGACCAGCATCCCTTCACTGTTGCCCTCGTTCGATCCCCGCCAGGTGCCCGTGACCGGGGTGGACGACGCTTTGCCCGCGGTGCCACCCGAGCGCTTGACGCCGCAGGCCTTGCGCCAGCGCTTTCAGGCGCCGCCGCCCTGGCAACCCGAGGTGCGCCAGGAGCCCCGTTTCGTCGATCGCGCGCCGGTGGCTGCGGCCGTGCTGGTGCCGCTGGTGCTGCGCACGGGCGGCTTGTCGGTGTTGCTGACCGAGCGCGCCCTGGGCCTGTCCTCGCACTCGGGGCAGGTGGCGTTTCCGGGCGGCAAGGTCGAGGCCGGCGACGGCGACGCGGTGCACGCCGCGCTGCGCGAAACCCGCGAGGAGGTCGGTCTGGCGCCGGCCTTCATCGACGTGCTGGGCCAGTTGCCGGTATACGCGACCGGCTCGCAGTATCTGGTGACGCCGGTGGTGGCCCTGGTGCGCGAGGGCTTCGTCCTGCAGCCCAATGCGGACGAAGTGGCCCATGCCTTCGAGGTGCCGCTGGCCTTCCTGATGAACCCGGCGCACCACCGGCGCCACCGCTTCGAATGGCCGGGCGGGGTGCGCGAATGGTTTTCCATGCCCTACCGCGAGCCCGTTCCGGCGGCGGCGCGCGGCGCCGTGCCGGCGCCCGCCGTGGAGCACTTCATCTGGGGTGCCACGGCTGGAATGTTGCGAAATCTATACAGATTCCTGCTGGCCTGAACGCGGCTGGCAGTGCCCGCGCGGCGAGGCGCGGTGGCCTCACTATCATCGCGGGATGATCCTGCTGGCCATCGTGACCACCCTGCTGCTGGAGCAGGTATGGCCGCTGGCGCCGCGCAATCCGGCGCTGGAAGCGCTGGGGCGCTGGGCCCAGGGCGTGGCGCGCAACGTGGACGCCGGCGCGTCCCAGCACGCCTGGCTGGCCTGGACGCTGGCGGTGGCGGGGCCGGCCTTGGGCGTGGCGGCGGTCCATGCCGCCTTGCTGTGGCTGGCTGGATGGCCGCTGGCGCTGCTGTGGACCATCGCGGTGTTGTACTTCAATCTGGGTTTTCGCCAGTTCAGCCATCATTTCGTCGCCATCCGTGACGCGCTGGAGTTGGGCGACGAGGAGCGTGCGCGGCAGTTGCTGGCTCAATGGCAGCAGGTGGACGAGTCCAGCATTGCCCGCAACGACCTGGTGCGCCTGGTGCTGGAGCATTCGGTGCTGGCCGCGCATCGCCACGTGTTTGGCGTGATGCTGTGGTTCTGCCTGCTGGAGGTGCTGGGGCTGGGGCCGGCGGGCGCGGTGTTCTACCGCCAGGCCGCAGCCGTGGCGCGCCACTGGCCCCTTGATGGTTCGGCACCAGAGGCCGGCGTGAGCGCCGCGCTGGCCGGCGCCGCGCAGGCGGCTTGGGGCTGGATCGACTGGCTGCCGGCACGCAGCACGGCGCTGGCGCTGGCCATCGTCGGCAGCTTCGAGGACGCCATTGACGCCTGGCGCCGCCATGCTGATCGGTTTGGCAATGCCAATGACGGCGTGATCCTGGCCGCGACCGCCGGCGCCGTGGGGGTGCGCCTGGGCAGCATGCCCGCCCGCGTGCCGCCGGCGCCGCCGATGGGCGACGTCGTGATGGGGGCAGGGCAGCCCGACGATCTGCCCGGCGAGGCGCCCAGCGTGGCGCACTTTGCGCGCGTGGTGGGCCTGGTCTGGCGCATGGTGGCGCTGTGGCTGCTGCTCCTGGCCTTGCTGACGGCGGCCCACGTCCTGGGTTGAGCATGGGCCCGGGCCGGCGCTCGCCTTGCGCTCGTGCTCATGGGGCCGGGCGATCGGCATTCAAGGCCCATCGGCCTAGGGAAATTCCCAGCCTCGCGACGGCTTTTTGGGGCAGGCCGGTCGATACAATCATTAACCGACCGCTCGGTCGACTTATCGTGCTGATCGGTTTGCCGATCGGCGCCGTGTGGCCTTTTCACTTTCCGTTGGAGCCAAACCCATGAAGATCAAACACATCGCCCTGGCGTGCATTGCCGCGACCGGCTTTTCCCTGTCCGCCTGGGCCGACGTCAACGTGGGCGTGACGCTTTCGGCCACCGGCCCGGCGGCGTCTCTGGGCATCCCCGAAAAGAACACCGTGGCCCTGCTGCCCAAGACCATGGGCGGCCAGAAGGTCAACTACATCGTGCTGGACGACGCCTCCGACACCACGGGCGCGGTCACCAACGCCCGCAAGCTGATGGCCGAGAAGGTGGACATCATCATCGGTTCGTCCACCACGCCGGCCTCGCTGGCCATGATCGACGCGGTGGCGGAAGGCAAGACGCCGATGATCTCGCTGGGCGCCTCGGCGGCCATCATCGAGCCGCAGGACGCCAAGAAGCGCTGGGTCTTCAAGACCCCGCAAAACGACATCATGATGGCGCTGGCGATTGCCGGCCACATGGCCGACCAGGGTATCAAGACGGTGGGCTTCATCGGCTTCTCCGACGCCTACGGCGAAGGCTGGTACAAGGAGACCGTCAAGGCGCTGGACCTCAAGAAGATCAAGCTGGTGGCCAACGAGCGCTACGGTCGTACCGACACCGCGGTGACGGGCCAGGTGCTCAAGCTGATGGCGGCCAAGCCGGACGCGATTCTCATCGCCGGCTCGGGCACGCCGGCGGCGCTGCCCGAGAAAACGCTCAAGGAGCGCGGCTACGCCGGCAAGATCTACCAGACCCACGGCGTGGCCAACAACGACTTCCTGCGCGTGGGCGGCAAGGATGTGAACGGCACCCTGCTGCCAGCCGGCCCGGTGCTGGTGGCCGATCAGTTGCCGGCCAGCAACCCGGTGCGCAAGTCGGCGCTGGAGTACATCCACGCGTATGAAGCCGCCTATGGCAAGGGCAGCGTTTCGACGTTTGGCGGCCACGTGTGGGACGCCAGCAAGGTCCTGGCCGCCGCGGTGCCCGAGGCGCTGAAAAAGGCCCAGCCGGGTTCCGAAGCCTTCCGCTCGGCGCTGCGCGACGCGATCGAGCACGTCAAGGATGTGGCCGGTGCGCACGGCATCTTCAACATGTCGCCGCAGGACCATCTGGGGCTGGACCAGCGTGGCGTGGTCATGGTCAAGATCGAAAACGGCAAATGGGTGTACCAACCCAGCAAGTGACCGACCGTCGGCGGCCGTAAGCGGTTGCGCTGCTCCGAAACAGGGCGACAGGCCTGTGGCTGTCGCCCTGTTTGCACAAGTGGATTCCTTGAGGTGAACACCCCGCCCGGCGGATCGCGGGTGAGCCGGCTGGACAACCGGGTTTGCGGGGCAAGTGGGTCAGTGGCGCATCTAGTGGTTTTCCATGATCGGCCCTCAATATTGTTGATGTTTAATAATCGTTTTTCGACTGCGCGAGGGGATCATCCGGGCCCTTGCTGCAGCAGCGCCTGATGAGCCTGGCCTTGGCTCCAGGGTGTGCGCTTCATGCTTCTGCAGCCCCGGCAGGCCCCGGAGGCCAGCAAAATTTTGGTGAATTCGGCGATGAACAGGTGTTTTGATTCATGGACGCACAAATAGCCCTGATGCTGGCGCAGGACGGTTTTGTCACCGGCGCCATCTACGCGCTGATGGCGCTGGCCCTGGTGCTGGTGTTCTCCGTCACGCGCGTCATCTTCATTCCGCAGGGCGAGTTCGTCACCTATGCGGCGCTGTCGATGGCGGCCATCCAGGCCGGCGGCGTGCCTTCGGCCATCTGGTTGCTGCTGGGCCTGGCCGTGATCACGCTGCTGGTCGAGGGCTGGCGCCACTGGCGCGGCATGCACGTCGACTGGCGCTCCACGGCGGTGTGGGCCGTGGTGCTGCCGGCCGTGGCCGCGGTGCTGGCGCTGGCGGTCAAGCCGGCCGCGGCCTGGGCGCAGACCGTGCTGGCGCTGCTGCTGATCGTGCCCATGGGGCCCTTGCTGTATCGGCTGGTGTTCCGCCCGCTGGCGCACGCCAGCGTGCTGATGCTGCTGATCGTGTCGGTGGCGCTGCACTGGGTCATGGTGGGCCTGGGGCTGTACTTCTTCGGCGCCGAGGGCGCGCGCACAAGCTCGATGTGGGACGCGCGCTGGGACGTGGGCGGCCTGCCGGTCAGCGGCCAGTCGCTGGTGGTGATCGGCGCGGCGGTGGTGCTGCTGGCGGCCATGTACGTGTTCTTCGAACGCTCCATCATCGGCAAGGCCCTGCGCGCCACCGCCATCAACCGGGTGGGCGCGCGCCTGATGGGCATCCCGACCGACCTCTCGGGCGACATCTGCTTTGCGCTGGCCGCCCTCATCGGCGCCGTCTGCGGACTGCTGATCGCGCCGATCACGACCATCTACTACGACACCGGGTTCCTGATCGGCCTGAAGGGCTTCGTCGCCGCCATCGTCGGCGGGCTGCTCAGCTATCCGATGTCGGTGGTGGGCGCGCTGCTGGTGGGCCAGCTTGAATCCTTTTCCTCGTTCTGGGCCAGCGCCTTCAAGGAAGTCATTGTGTTCACCCTCATCATCCCGGTGCTCTGGTGGCGCTCCCTCAACACCCGCCACGTGGAGGACGAGGAATGATCCGCCGCCATCTCACCTGGCTGGCCATTGCCCTGCTGGCGCTGTCCTGGCCGCTGTTCGGGGCCTTCACCATCACGCTGGTGAACTACATCGGCCTGTATTCGCTGGTGGCCGTGGGGCTGGTCATGCTCACCGGCGTGGGCGGCATCACCTCGTTCGGGCAGGCGGCCTTCGTCGGCCTGGGTGCCTACGCCACGGCCTGGATCTGCACTTCGCCCACCGCCACGCACGCGCTGTCGGCGCTGCCAGCGGGCGCCTTGCCCTGGCTGGGCCTGCTGCTGGGCCTGGCGGTCACGGCGCTGATCGCCTGGTTCCTGGGCGCCGTCACGCTGCCGCTGGCGGGGCACTTCCTGCCGCTGGGCACGCTGGCCTGGGGCCTGAGCCTGTACTACATCTTCGGCAACCTCGAGGGCCTGGGCGGCTTCACCGGCATCACCGGCGTGCCGCCGCTGTCCATCGCCGGCTACGAGCTGAGCTCGCCGCGCGTGCTGGGCGTGCTGATCTGGGCGGTGCTGCTGCTGGCCATCTGGGGCCTGCACAACCTGCTGGACTCGCGCGAGGGCCGCGCCATCCGGGCGCTCAAGAGCGGGCGGGTGATGGCCGAGTCGATGGGCGTGGACACCGCCCGCCAGCGCATGAAGCTGTTCGTGCTGGCGGCGCTGCTGTCGGCCGTCTCGGGCTGGCTGTACGCGCACCTGCAGCGCTTCGTCAACCCCACGCCGTTCGACCTGAACATCGGCATCGAATACCTGTTCATGGCCGTGGTGGGGGGCTCGGGCTACCTGTGGGGCGCGGTGCTGGGCGCCACCCTGATCACCCTGCTCAAGGAGCAGTTGCAGGACTGGCTGCCGCGCCTGCTGGGCGCCAGCGGCAACTTCGAGGTCATCGTGTTCGGCCTGCTGATGCTGCTGGTGCTGCAGCGCGCCGCCGATGGCCTGTGGCCCTTGCTGGCCGCATGGGTCAACCGGTGGCTGAAGCCGGTGCCCGAGCGGGCTTTGAGCGCCGCGCCGATCGAGCTGCCGCGGCAGACGCTGCCCGAACCGGGCCAATGCGTGCTGGAGGCGCGCGATGTCACCAAGCGCTTTGGCGGCCTGATCGCCAACAACGCCGTCAACCTGAGCGTGATGGCCGGCGAGGTGCATGCCCTGATCGGCCCCAACGGCGCGGGCAAGAGCACCTTTTTCAACATGATCTCGGGCGTGGACGACCCCAGCTCGGGCAGCGTGTCGCTGCGGGGCCAGCCCATGGCCGGCAAGCCCTCGCGCGCCTTCGCCGCGCTGGGGCTGGGGCGCACCTTTCAACACGTGCGCCTGCTGGGCCAGCGCAGCGTGCTGGAGAACGTGGCCGTGGGCGCGCACCTGCGCGGGCGGCGCGGCTGGCTGGCGGCCATGCTGCGCACCGACCGCCACGAGGAGGCGGCCCTGCTGGCGGAGGCGCGGCGCCAGATCGAGCGCTGCGGCTTGACCCAGTACATCGATACCCCCGCCGCTTCGCTGCCGCTGGGCCAGCAGCGTATCGTCGAGATCGCGCGGGCGCTGGCGGGCCAGCCTTCCATCCTGCTGCTGGACGAGCCGGCCGCCGGCCTGCGCCACCTCGAGAAGCAGGCCCTGGCCCAATTGCTGACCCAGCTGCGGGCCGAAGGCCTGGCCGTGCTGGTGGTGGAACACGACATGGAATTCGTCATGAACCTGGCCGATCGCATCACGGTGTTGGAGTTCGGCACCGTCATCGCCCTGGGCACGCCGGCCCAGGTGCAGGCCAATCCCCGCGTCATGGAAGCCTACCTGGGCAGCGACTTTGCCGGAGCCACTTCATGAACGCCCCGCTGCTCAACATCCAGGACTTCAGCGTCTGCTACGGCCCGGTGGAGGCGCTGCACCAGGTGGCGCTGACGGTGGGCGAGGGCGAGATCGTCACCGTCATCGGCCCCAACGGCGCCGGCAAGAGCACGCTGCTGAACGCGGTGATGGGGCTGCTGCCGTCGACCGGCGGCGTGCAGCTGGCCGGCGACAGGATCGCCCGCCCCACGGTGGAGGCCATGGTGGCGCGCGGCGTGGGCCTGGTGCCCGAAAAGCGCGAGCTGTTCGGCGAGATGTCGGTCGAGGACAACCTGCTGCTGGGCGGCTTTTCCCGCTGGCGGCGCGGCCAGCGCGACCAGGCCGAGCGCATGGGCGAGGTGTTCGCGCTGTTTCCGCGCCTGCAGGAGCGCCGCGCGCAGCTGGCGGCCACGCTGTCGGGCGGCGAGCGGCAGATGCTGGCCATCGGCCGCGCGCTGATGGCGCGCCCCAAGCTGCTGATGCTGGACGAGCCCTCGCTGGGCCTGGCGCCGCTGATCGTGCGCGAGGTGCTGCACATCGTGGCCTCGCTGCGCGATCTGGGCGTGTCGGTGCTGCTGATCGAGCAGAACGCGCGCGCCGCGCTGCAGGTGGCCGACCGCGGCTACGTGCTGGAGATGGGCGCCGTGGCCCTCAGCGGCGAGGCCAGTGCGCTGCTGACCGACCGGCGCGTGATCGAGACCTATCTGGGGGTGGGTGGCAAGAAGGCCGAATGAGGGCAGGGCGCCGCGCCCGATCGTCCGTACACTCGGTGGCAGTTCAACCACCACCCGGTGGGCGATCCGAAGACCGCTCGCCGCCAACCCCGTGAGTCACGACAAGTTCGACGTTGCGCGCTACCTGGGCACGCTGCCGCTGTTTTCCAGCATCACCGGGCCCGAGCGCGAGCGGCTGGCGCAGGACTGCCACCTGCGTCGCCTGGAGCGCGGGCGCACCATCTTTCACGTGGGCGATGCCTGCCGCGAGTTCCACGTGGTGGTGATGGGCCAGGTCAAGCTGTTCGCCATGTCGCCCACGGGGGTGGAGAAGGTGATTCACCTGTGCGGCCCGGGGCGCAGCTTCGGCGAGGCGGTGATGTTCATGGAGTCGCCCTACCTGGTCACCGCGCAGACGCTGACCGACACCCTGCTGCTGACGATCGAGCGCGCCACGGTGCTGCGTGAGATCGAGCGCAGCCCGGCCTTTTCGCTGCGCATGCTGGCCGGCCTGTCGCGGCGCCTGCAGGGCCTGGTGCAGGACGTGGAGGCGGTGTCGCTGCACAGCGGCACGCAGCGCGTGATCGGCTACCTGCTGGGCGGGCGCTCCATCCCGGAGCCGGGCAGCGCGTCGATGACGGTGACGCTGCCGGTCAGCAAGGCGGCGATCGCCTCGCGCCTGTCGATCACGCCCGAGTATTTTTCGCGCGTGCTGAGCGAGCTGGCCTCGCAGGGCCTGATCGAGGTGGACAAGCGCGAGATCCACATCCCGGACGTCGCGCGGCTGGCCAACTACCCGGGCCGCTGACCGGGGGCGGCCTGCGGGTGGCGCGGGTTGCCGATCTCGGGCCAGCGCCGGTGCAGCCACAGCCACGACACCAGCCCGACCAGCAGGAACGCCGCCGACATGAGCGCCATGCCGAGGGCCGAGTGCATGACCAGGGGCGCCACCGCGCCGGCCACGATGCCGTTGGCCACCGAGCCGACCACCGACTGCAGCGACGAGGCCATGCCGCGCCGGTCGGGGTGCAGGTCCAGCACCAGCAGCGTGACCACCGGCACCATCAGCGCCCAGCCGAAGGCGAACAGCGCGATCGGCCACAGCGACCACCAGACCTCGGCCTCGAACAGTGCGTTGGCGATGATGTTGACGATCGAGACCGCCACCATGATGCGAAAGCCCTGCATGATCTGGTTCTTGGGCGCCACCCGGCCCGCCATGCGCCCGGACAGCCATGAACCGATCATGATGCCGCCGATGTTGAGGGCGAAGAACCAGAAGAACTGCGTGGGCTTGAGGTGCAGCACCTCGCCCAGGTAGGCGGGCGCGCCCAGGATGTACAGGAACAGGCCGTTGAAGGGCACGCCCGAGGCCAGCGCCAGCAGGAAAAAGCGCGGGTCCGACAGCAGCACCGCATAGCCCTTGAGCAGGTGGCCGAACTGGAACGGCTGGCGGTCCTTGACGTGCAGGCTCTCGGGCAGCAGGCGCAGGTTGGCGACGATCAGCACCACCCCCACCGCCACCAGAAACCAGAAGATCGCGTGCCAGCCCAGGTATTCGGACAGCACGCCACCCATCATCGGCGCGATGGCCGGGGCCACGCCGAAGAAGATGGTGACCTGGCTCATCACGCGCTGGGCCTCGGACGGCGGAAACATGTCGCGGATGACCGCGCGCGAGACCACCACGCCGGCGCCGGTGGACAGGCCTTGCAGGGCGCGAAAGAAGATCAGGTGTCCCACGGTCTGCGACAGCGCGCAGCCGAGGGACGCCAGCGTGAACACCACCAGCCCGCCCAGGATGACCGGCCGGCGCCCGAAGCTGTCGGACAGCGCGCCGTGAAACAGGTTCATGAAGGCAAAGCCGAACAGATAGGCCGACAGCGTCTGCTGCATCTCGACCGGGGTGGCCTGCAGCGAGCCGGCAATGGCCGCGAACGCCGGCAGGTAGGTGTCGATGGAGAACGGCCCCAGCATGCCGAGCATGGCCAGCAGGATGGCCAGGGCCCAGCGCGGGGCCTGCCAGATTTTGGCGGCGTCGGGATTCATGAAGAATTTGGAATGCTATAAACAAAATAGCGTCTGGCGCACATTCCGTGCTGGCCAGACGCTGATTGGAGCAAAAAAACGATCAGGTGTTGTCGGTGAAGCTGCGCAGCTTGTCCGAGCGCGAGGGGTGCTTGAGCTTGCGCAGCGCCTTGGCCTCGATCTGGCGGATGCGCTCGCGCGTGACGTCGAACTGCTTGCCCACTTCCTCCAGCGTGTGGTCGTTGTCCATCTCGATGCCGAAGCGCATGCGCAGCACCTTGGCCTCGCGCGGGGTCAGGCTGTCGAGGATGTCCTTGACCACGTCGCGCAGGCCGGCCTGCATGGCGGCCTCCACCGGCGCGGTGTTGTTGCTGTCCTCGATGAAGTCGCCCAGGTGGCTGTCGTCGTCGTCGCCGATGGGCGTTTCCATCGAGATCGGCTCCTTGGCGATCTTCATGATCTTGCGGATCTTGTCCTCGGGGATCTCCATCTTCTCGGCCAGCAGGGCGGCGTCGGGCTCGAAGCCGAACTCCTGCAGGTGCTGGCGCGAGATGCGGTTCATCTTGTTGATGGTCTCGATCA
>OFJB01000466.1_pt1 | contig 20036 bp, 16 predicted proteins | sample 1775081 | NCBI WGS metagenome assembly OFJB01 (sample SAMN08195771, study PRJEB24354) | sludge metagenome | isolation source: initial sludge from phenol fed wastewater aerobic bioreactor | place: India: Nagpur | collected 2016-06-05
TCTTTGGTCTCCCGTTACACCGTCGAAGAAGAGTATGCGGATAAGCGTCGCAAATTCCTGGTCGAGCAAGGCTATCGCTATACGATCGAGACTTGGGACGAATAGAAGGCCATGAGCAGCACCTTCGACGCTATAGACCCCGTAACGGAAACGGCAATCAACGCAAACACGCTCGAAAAATGGCGTTCGTCCATTCTTTTGCAACCGCTTGATCGTCTTAGGGCCCTTGCCGAGAATTACCTTGGTGGCACAAATCCGACGGCGAACAAAAACGAAATCGTCGATAGGCTCATGGCCCTATTGGCCAAGCCCGAAGTCGTAGACGCCGCTTTAACCATGATTGATGACCTGGACGCTCTCATCCTCGGATGCATAACCATCGTACGGGGTATTCCTAAGAGTACCTTGCAGAGAGCATTGGCATCTTCGCTTAATTATTTCGATCTTGAGTATCGACTTGCGAACCTGAGTGAACGCCTCCTTGTCTACGAAGACGGTGACGGCTTACTGCAGGTTGTCCCACTTTTCGAAGCTGCTTTGACCGAGCGCTTTGCAAACCCCACCTATCTTTTTGGAACCACGGCTCTTCCCAACGCATTGGCTGCGAAAGTACCTTCCATCCAGGGACTTTCGGTTATAGATCTTTCGCTTGTGCTTTACTCGTTTCTACGCTACGAAAAAAAAGCTTTCTTAAAGAGTGGCGTGCTTGCAAATCGCGTAAGAGAGCGCTTGCAGAAGCTGCTTGACGCCGATTCACAGACTATGGCCGTGTTGGATGAAATAGTCAGAGCTCTTGGAATGGCCGGCATTCTCAAGGAAGGGGAGCAGGGGTTTAGCCTCGATACACTGGCCTTTAAGCATTTTCTCGTGGAGCATGGCAAGAACTACCCTTTTGCGTTGGCAGTACTTTTGACATTGCCGCAGCCAACTGGCGAGGATCTCGCTCGACCTGCATCAGAATCCCTCAAACAGCCCAGATCAAGCGGCTCAAAACTGCTCTTGGAAAGTACGAACTTTTTGCAGACCGTTCGCTCTTTAAGCGAGGCGGTGAGCCCCTATTTCGAGGTCGAATTCAGATTTTCTTCGGTCGGTGTTGAGAGATTCTCTTCGCTCTTTCTGCCTCTTGGCTCCTTTGCGCTTCAGGATCCACTGAAGGCACAGAATGAGGCAGGTTCTCCTAGCCCTGATTATTTTCTTGCGATGCAAGAACTTGATTTGATTCGACAAGTTGAAAATGTGTGGATCTGCAACAAAGAGAGAGCTTTTGGACGCAGGTCATTTGCCTCTTATACTCTTTCCGACGATAACGACGTTCAGAAAGACCGCGACGGAAGACAGGCCATTATTGAAGGCACCGGCAGCATCCACGTGTTGCCTGAGGCCCCGGTAGAGGATCTGCTCGCTTTGCTTGATCTTGGCCAAGTGACCTCGATTTCCGATTCCTGGGACCTAGAGATAACCAAAGAGACGGCGAAGTTGGCCTTTGCAGAGGGGCAAACCGCCGCAAGCATCCTTGCTACACTCAGCAGGTTGTGCGGCGTCGAGCCACCACAATCGCTTGGCTACAACCTTGCCACATGGGAAGAGGAATACAATGCGCTCGTTTTTTATAAAGGTTCGGTGCTCGCCGTGGACGTCACTACCTCAAGAATCCTTGAGCAAAGCGGCGCAATCAATTCATTTCCTTTTAAGAAAATAAGAGACGGCATCTACTTCATAGGCTCCGTGCCTTACAGCACCATTGAACAGATCTTTGAGCGGCTTGGCCTTCCTGCTCCTTCCCTGGTAGTCTCGGCAAGAAGTGGAAAGAAAAAGGAGCAAGTCTCTACGCAAAGCTCGAATCGCCCCTCTCCCTTGGAACAGGCGCAGAAGTTGGACGGACATGCAGGCCCGGATTTTTCTCAGGTATCGGTACACTGTCATTCCCTTCCAGAAAACTCAGATCCAGAAAACCCAGAACATCCAGAAGCTCGGAGAACTCCGGACGAATTCGAGTCCGAGTTACTCAACACCCTACAGACGCTTGCCTTGCCCGAGCCCATCCAGACACTTCTGGAAGAGCGAATACGCCGAAAACTCATCTATTCAAAAGAGCAACTACAAAACCTATCCGACCTGCTTTTAAGACGAATAGGGGCTGACAGAAACGCCGAATTCGGGGCAAAAACCCATCGAAGACTGAGTTTAGGCCCACTTTCGGCTGGGGGTTTGGATTTTCAGGGAAAACTCCATATAATTCAAAGTGCACTCAAATCCAGATTCTGCAAACTGGAAATCCGCTGGACTTCCAGCGGTACAACGAAATCGACCACCGTGCGGCCCGTAAAACTTACGCGCACCGCCGACGATTGGATGCTCGTCGGAGAAGACCTTGCTACCGGTCAGGCTGTGGCCATCCGAGTTGGCTCGATTTCCCAAATACGACAAGAGAAGGGATTTCTCTTGGGAGACGAATGATGAAAAACGAACAGAACCAACTTAAGTTGGCAGTACTCATAGACGCGGACAACACGCAGGCCAAAATAATCGAAGGCCTTCTGGCAGAGATTGCAAAATATGGCGTTGCGAGCGTCAAGCGGATTTACGGCGACTGGACCAGCACCAATTTGCGCTCATGGAAAGACAAACTCCTTGAGTACGCAATTCAGCCTGTGCAACAGTTTTCTTACACAACAGGCAAAAACTCCACAGACAGCGCCATGATCATCGATGCGATGGATTTGCTTTATACTGAGAATCTCGACGGCTTTTGTGTCGTGTCCAGCGACTCCGATTTTACCCGTCTTGCAGCGCGACTGCGCGAGGATGGCAAGCTCGTCCTTGGATTTGGACAGCGCAAAACTCCAAAACCTTTTGTAGCAGCCTGCGACAAGTTTATCTACACCGAAATCTTGAGAGAAGGCGATGAAGAAAAGGAGACCAAAACCGAAAAAGAGGCAGAAGCCAAGATTCAGAGCGACATCAAGACAGATCGACGCGTGAAGGCACTGCTCTTGAGCGCGGTGGAAGAGGCGGCCGACGAATTTGGTTGGGCGTACTTGGGTGCCGTAGGCACCTATATTGCAAACCGCCAACCTGAGTTCGATCCCCGCAATTACGGGTTTAGAAAACTGGGCGATCTCATAAAGGCCTCTGGGCTTTTCGAAATCGACGAGCGGGCGAACCCGATGGATCCTGGCAAGCAGGTCTATCTCAAAATCAAGTCGAAGACGCGGCAGTGACGGGAAATGTTCAGGGCGGTGTCCGACAAGCCGTACTTGCGGATGTTCTTCGTATCGCGGCAATGCGCCTTGCTTTTATTCAGCAGATAAAAACGCTTACCTCAGAGAAGAAATCTGAGCTGCTGGAAAGCCAGACAGAAATGTTCAAAAAAGGCATTCAGGATGGCTCAATGTTGTTTTGGGTCTATGAATATGACAACAGAATTGTAGGTTCGGCGGGATTATTGCTGCGTGAAACTTCCAGATTGGATTCAGATAAGGCACTTGGAAAGGCTCCGCATGCCGAACTCTTTGCTGTATACACAGACTCGAGTTTCAGGCGCCACGGCATCGGGACAGCGCTTGTTAAGGCGGCACTTTTGGAGGCCCGAATGCGCGGGTTGGATAAGGTGACGCTTCAGCCGACAGACGATTCGATTGACCTTTATCGGCGCCTCGGATTCTGCGGAGATTCCTCCCGCATGAGCCTTAAACCTTAGGCTTGTGCTTGAGCTTGCATTAGGTCTGTGCTTGGGCCTACATTAAGCCTGTGCAGGGCGCATGTCCGGCTGCTGCGTATCTTCCAGGGCGTCGCGCCAGAGACTTCCTTCGGGGTCGACACGTTTCCGGTGCGAAACCGTTGCCTTAATTGGGATATGCACGAACTCGTCATTTATATAACCGATAAGGAGTTTTGTCCTGCCAGCCATGGCCGCGTGGACGGCGTTATTGCCAAGACGCTCGCAGTACATTGAATCGAGCGGTTCCGCACGTGCCGAGCGGATCATATAGCTTGGATCGATGTATTTGAGGTTGATCTCCTGGCCTTTTGTACCGAAGTAGTTTTGAATCGTATCCTTTAAGTAAACTCCGATATCACCAAGCTTTCTGTTTCCTGAAGCGTCGTAAAGCTGTTGCGGTTTGCCGGCAGCATCGTTCTCCCTGTTGAGAAGCTCTTGCCCTGCGCCTTCGGCAACTACGATGACTGCATGGCCACGACGTTTAAGGCGTTTTTCCAAAGTCAAAAGCAGGCCATTTTCGCCCTCAAGAGCAAAAGGTACTTCAGGAATGAGCACGAAATTGGCCTCATGGACCGCGAGCACCGTCTGCACCGCAATGAAGCCTGAGTCGCGTCCCATCAGTTTGACGAGCCCTATGCCATTGATCTGCGAGTGAGCCTCCATATGCGCGGCGGCGACGGCATCGGAAGCTTTGGCCACCGCCGTGTCGAACCCAAACGTCTTCTCCACAAACGCAATGTCGTTGTCCACCGTCTTAGGGATCCCCACCACCGCGATTTTGAGCCCGCGGCGCTCGATTTCCTCGGCGATGGCCAAAGCCCCCTTTTGGGTGCCGTCGCCGCCTATCGCGAAAAGCATATTCAGATTCAGCTGCTCGATGGTGTTGACGATCTCCGTGGTCCGCTCGCCGCCTCCGCGCGAGGTGCCGAGCATGGTTCCCCCGATCTTGTGGATGTCGTCCACGACGTCAGGATTCAGCTCCACAATGTCGTAGCCATATTCAGGCAGGAAACCCTTGTAGCCATATCGGATCCCCGAAATACGGCGCACGCCATACAGAAGCCACAGACTGCGCACAATCGACCTGATTACGTCGTTCAGGCCCGGGCACAGACCACCGCAGGTCACAATGCCTGCGTGCACATGAGACGGGCTGAAGTAGATCTTCTCCCTCGGGCCTGCCACTTCCAGCAGCTCCGAGCGCGACGCGACACTCTCTTCGTCTGGCTTTGCATCGATTTTGTACCGAATGAACCTATCGTCCGGAACAAATCCCGGCCTCCCTTGTCCTGCCTTGGGCGCAAGACCCAAAGGCGACTGCACCGCACAGCGACCAAGCGTCGCGACCGTAAAATCCTGCATTTTTTGCTCCATGAAGGCCCATGCGTTTGCACAGGCGAAGCCCTATCTTATCGTTTTGCCCTGTGTTCTGTACAGGTACACAGCTGCGCAGGTGCACAGCCACGCATGAAGGATGCTGATACTGGCGCACGGCGGCATAAGTGCAAGGCGGCATGTGTGCACGGCGGCATAAGTGCAGGGCGGCACGTGCGCAGGGTGGTCGACCACTGCAGAACCCCCCGGAAAAGCACGGATCTACCAGCACAACTTCACCACCCCAAAATCCGCCTGCGATTAGCAACTCCGAGCTTGTGCAACACCTCGTACGGATCCAGCCCTGACTGTGCCGCGACTTCTCGTTGGCACTCGGCTCTATATTCGATGGCAAACTGATTCATCGAAAAATGCCTAAATACCCATACCTTGTCCCGCATCGCGGACGGCACGGATTGATCGGACGTCACCGATAGATCTGACGGCATGGATGGGGCAGTATAGAGGCGGGTGAGTTCCTCGGCCCAAGGCGCAAAAAGTTTGCCTTTTGCAAGCTCGCCGTAACCAGAAACCCACAGAACGCTGTCCAGGGCAGTGTGCAGCCGGAAGGCAAGACTTGCCATGATGCGCTCGCTTTCTTTCAGTTTATCCAAGAAATCGGCCTTGTGTTCGCCACATTGAGCCGCAAGGAGGCGTAGTTCAGCGGTTTTTGGCGTGTGAATTGGCGTCTTGTTGATAATGATTCCCGCTTTGCGAAAGTCGATATTGAGCTCCTTACGAAACCATCCTTCCGCCAGTTTCCCTGCCTGCCCGACGAGATAACGCTGGTTTGACGCCTTTTGCTCATTTTTGCCTGGATTGTCCGCGACGAAAATGAATTGGATCTCGTCTTCCGGTTTAATGTCGTCCAGTGCGAGGTTATACACAACCGGCAGCTCGATTCTGTAGTCCTCGTAGCCCTTGAGCTGTCGTAATCCCTCTTGAGCGTCGGGAAGCCATGGCATCGAGCGGATAAGCTCTTCGACATACGCTTTGAACTCGCCGCAAATTTGCCTATATACCTCGAATTGCACTTTCGTCATCCTTTGTACCCCTCGATGTTCGATGTTCGATGCGCCATGAGCAATGCTTGATGCGCCATGCGCCATGTTCGATGCTCGATGCGCGGCCTATTTCACAAGACCTTGCACGCCGCTATACTTCTCAATATGAAAAACAGGTTCGGCACGAAAAATAGGCGCCTTTCTTCTCCATCTACCTTGTTGACCCTGTGTTTTATGTGCGTTTTTGCGCTTGCTTCGTGTGGGCGTGGCAATTCGCAAGGCAGCGCGCAAGCGGCGTCCCCGCAGAAACTGTCACAACAACAAAAGCAAACCCAGGAAAACCCGCAAAAATCGGCGCTTGCCGCCGTGGAGGAAAGCTTGGAAAAGGCGGAGATTCCCTCAAGCGACCTTACCGCGATCAAACAACGCATCGAGGCTTCCCCAGACCGGTTTTTCGATCTGCTTACAAGAGTCGAGGCACTCGCAAAACAAGACCCTTACCTTTTAAAACGTGTTGACAAAAAGAAAAGCCTGCCGCAGGACTACGAACCTGCCGATCTCGTTCTATTGGACAAAACCCGCCTTTCTGTCTCCCGTCCTGGGCACCTCTTAAGAAAACCAGCCTACGAAGCGCTCGTCTCGATGAGCGAAGCGGCCCGCAAAGAGGGCGTGAGCCTGCTCGTGTCCTCGGCTTATCGCTCGTATGCATACCAGGTCGAGGTTTTTGCGCGCAACGTCAAAGAAATGGGCCAAAAGGAGGCGGAACGCGTGTCCGCTCATCCGGGTGCAAGCCAGCACCAACTCGGCACGGCCATCGACTTTGGATCGATAACGGATGCCTTTGCCCAAACCAAGGCGAGCGCCTGGCTTGTGAAGAACGCCGCCAACTATGGTTTTTCACTCTCGTACCCCAAAGGCATGGAGCCCATCACTGGCTATGTGTGGGAAAGCTGGCACTACCGGTACATCGGAACTGACGCCACGGCGCTTCAGACCGAGTATTTTCTTGGCGTGCAATGCTATCTGATTCAGTTTTTGGACGCTCGTCTCTCCTAGTTTCCTATTCTTATAGTTTCCTGGAGTGCGACCGAGTTGATCAGGTCGGCGACCGCATCTTCGTCGTTGGAGAACTTAGAAACGCAGCGGGCTCGACGCTTCACTTCTTCTAACGCGTTGGCTGGAGCGCAGCCAAAACCGACCGCTTCGATCATGCTGAGGTCGTTCATCGCGTCTCCAATAGCCATCGCCGATTCCATAGGAATATCGAGGTGCCGCAATAAGCGTGCGAGCGCTGCGCCTTTATTTGCACCCAGCGGCAGAATCTCCAGAAAATACGGTTTCGAGGTTACGACCTCGGCTTTGCCTTCGTACTCCTTCTTGAAGATTGCATACAGACGCGCTATTTTCCCCGGCTCTCCGGGAATGACGAATTTGACTTCTCCCTTGGAAAAGGTCTCTTCTTTGTCGGTCGAGACGATAAGGGGTTGCCCGGTGAGGTGGGTGTCGCGCATTGCCCACGATGTGGGTGTGTTGCAGATTATTTTGCCATCGTTATAGACTTGCCATGGAAAACCGTGGTCTTCGATATTCTGAGCAATCTGGAGGCAGGTTTTGGGATCGAAACGCAATTGTTCGATAACGCGGCCGTCGGACGCCTCAAGAATCTCAGCGCCGTTGGAACAGATGAGGTAATTGCCTTCTTTGTCGAGACCGAGCTGGGAAGTGTAGTTGCTCATTGAGATGAAGTTCCTGCCCGAGGCAAGGACGATTTTGATGCCGGCCTGCTCCGCACGTTGCAGCGCAGCACGGTTGGCCTCCGAGATGCTCAAGTCAGCCTTGAGGAGGGTGTCGTCCATATCGATCGCTATGAGTCGAACTTTCATGCGACAAGATATACTACGCTCGCGGCGGGAATGAGAAGAGGCACAAGAATGTATGGGCCCGATCGACTTATGACTACTATGTTTTGATGAGCGGTGTTGTGATGATATGATGATATGAGGATAGAATGATAGAATGGTCGAATGACGGAATGGTCGAATGATGGAATGGTCGAATGATGGAATGGTGCTGATCGCACAAGAGTGCTCAGAAAGCTATGGCAAGGGCGATCACATAAGGGCTGGCTTATGGAGGAATTACAATGAAATACATCGATCTTCGAAGCGATACGGTTACCTGGCCGACAGAAGAAATGCGCAAGGCCATGGCGGAGGCCGAGGTAGGCGACGACGTCTACGAGGACGACCCAACTATGAACGAGTTGGCGCGCCGCGCCGCGGAGCTTGTGGGCAAGGAAGCGGCGCTCTTTGTGCCGTCCGGCACGTTTGGGAATCAGCTTGCACTCTTTACCTGGTGCCCGCGCGGCAGCGAGGTGCTTCTTGGGGAGCAGTGCCACATCATTCAGCACGAGGCGGGAGCCGCATCGGTCATTGCAGGGGTACAAACAAGGCCAATTCCGGCACCTGAGGGCAAAATTCCGCTCGAGGCGCTGGAGAGCAGGATACGGGGCAACGACATTCACTTTCCGCCCACCTCGCTCGTTTGCCTTGAAAACGCACATTCTTCGGGCAGGGTTTTGCCGCTCGAGTATATGCGCGAAGTGGCCGGCCTGGCGCACGCGCATGGTTTGCACGTGCATTTGGATGGCGCGCGTTTGTTCAACGCCGCCACCGCGCTTGCGGCCCCCACCGGCGCCCCCGTCTGGGCCACCGCCGCCCAGCTGGCCTCGTGCGCGGACTCGGTCATGTTCTGCCTGTCTAAGGGCCTGTGCGCGCCGGTGGGGTCCATGCTTGCCGGCCCTTCGGACTTTATCGCCCAGGCGCGCCGCAAGCGCAAAATAATGGGCGGCGGCCTGCGCCAGGCCGGCGTCCTCGCAGCAGCTGGCCTAATAGCGTTAAACAAAATGAGCATCCGCCTCCAGGAAGACCACGACAATGCGGCATATTTGGCGGCAGGGCTTGCAAAAATCCCCGGAATAACCTTGCAGACAGCTAAGCCCGACATCAACATGGTGTTTTTTGCCGCACCTTCCATTGACCCTCTAGTCTTTAGGCAGTTTATGGCGGATAATGATGTTCTTATTAGCGAGCCAGAGGCGGGTTACTACCGCTTTGTTACTCACTATTGGATAAAAAGGGAACACGTGGACAAAGTTCTCGCTCTTACGGAGCAATTCATCGCGCAGGGCGCTGCGTGAACTTGGGCGCCCCGCAACGGGCGCAACGCGCCGCGCAACACGCGCAACACGAACAACACGCGCAACTGAGGCGCCGCTAGACCCTGAACGCCGCGCAACACGCGCAACATGGCGTTTTATTGGTCTCGTGATGCAAGAACTGTGCCAATGTTCAAACTCATGGACAGATCCGGAATAAAGTTGTATTCTGGACTTGACATCATTGTGCGCTAGTGATAGATTCGCCATGCTTCTGTCTATGCCCCTGTAGCTCAGTCGGCAGAGCATATCCATGGTAAGGATAAGGTCAACGGTTCGATTCCGTTCGGGGGCTTTTGGGTAGCGCACTTTTATCTTTAGCGCATTTAAAGGATTGGGTATGGCTTCGAAAAAACAGATTGTCGAAATTATTGCTCTCCAGTGCACAGAGTGCAAACGCCGCAACTATACTACGAAGAAAAACCGCAAGACTATGCAGGACAAGCTTGAGCTTATGAAGTACTGCAAGTGGGATCACAAGCATACGTTGCACCGTGAAGTCAAAGTCAAATAAGTTTCGACGACTTTTGGGATTTTAGGGTTTTAGGGGTCATGTGTCGCTAGCGGCACATGTGTTAATCTAGGCCAGTAGCTCTAATGGTAGAGCGCCGGTCTCCAAAACCGGATGTTGAGGGTTCGAGTCCTTCCTGGCCTGTTGCCAGCATAATGTGCCGCGTGGAAGTTAGTGTAAGGAGCCGTCATGAAGAAAATAATTCAATTCTTCAAAGAGTGCTACGCTGAGCTCAAAAAGGTCGTTTGGCCTAGCAGAGATGAGGTAGCCTCTTCTACCAGAATCGTTGTAATTTCTACACTCGCTGTGGCTCTTCTTTTAGGTTTGATCGACTTCCTGCTCGTTATGGGTATAGAGGTTGTGTTCCGCTAAACAATGCGGATAGGATAGAGGATGGCTAAGTCCTGGTATATACTTCACGTTTACTCTGGTTACGAAAACAAGATAGAGAAAACTATACGTTTAATGCTCGAATCTGGCGAACTTTCCCGTGATATCGTCACCGACGTCAAAGTCCCGACGGAGGATGTTACTGACGTCAAGGATGGCAAGAAAAGGACGGTTTCACGCAAGATTCTTCCCGGATATATCTTGATAGAAATGGATCTTCCTGATGATGGCTGGAAGGCTCCCTGTTCGGCTATCCGCAAGATAACCGGTGTAACCGGCTTTGTCGGTTCCAATCTCAGCAACAAGCCTCAACCCATTCCCAGCGAAGAAGTTAAGCGTATTTTGCAGCGTTCTGGCGACATAAAAGGTGAGCGCCAGACTCGTATGAAGCAAACCTATTCTCCTGGCGAACAGGTCAAGATCATTGATGGCCCATTCGAGTCTTTCTCTGGCGTCATAGAAGAAGTCAATCCGGAGAAAAACAAGCTCAAGGTTATGGTGGGCATATTCGGTAGGTCTACGCCTGTCGAAGTCGAAATGACCCAGGTGGAAAAAGTCTAACATAAGTTTTGGGGCGAACCGATCGCCCGAGTTCTTTTTAAAAGCGGTGCGTTTCCGTGGCTTTATCCTTGCAATTGGTAAAGGGTCGGCTTCGGTTTTGCACTTCTCAGATAAGGGGTGTTATCTCCAAAGATGGGAGCTTCCTTCGATTGAAAGGGAGCGCTACCCCGGCGTTTTAGCCGGGTACACCACAAAAGGAGCGTGGCTATGGCCAAAAAGAAAATTGCTGCGATCGTCAAATTGCAGTGCCCCGCCGGCAAAGCGACTCCAGCTCCACCCGTTGGTCCTGCGCTGGGACCTCATGGCGTTTCTGCGCCCATGTTCTGCCAGCAGTTCAACGAGCGAACCAAGAACATGGAGCCTGGTCTTGTTATTCCGGCGATCATCACTGTCTATGCGGATAAGAGCTTTACTTTTATCCTCAAGACTCCACCGGCAAGCGTCCTCATCAAGAAAGCGTGTGGAATTGCAAAGGGTTCTGGTGTCCCCAACAAGGAAAAGGTGGGAAAACTCACCAATGCTCAGCTTGAGGCTATTGCAAAGCAGAAGCTTCAGGACCTGAATGCCAACGACCTTCAGGCTGCAATGCGGATCGTCGCGGGCACTGCCCGTTCGATGGGCGTCGAAACGGAGTTAAACGCATGAAACACGGCAAAAAATACTTGGAAGTTGCAAAGAAGGTTGACCGCACTCAGGCGCTTGAACCTGCAGCAGCATGCGCACTTGTCAAAGAGCTTAAGGTCGCCAAATTTGATGAAACCGTGGAAGCCCACATTCGGCTCAACCTTAAGAAAAGCCAATCGGTTCGCGACACTGTCGTTCTGCCCAATCAGTTCCGCGGGGAAAAGAAAGTGCTCGTTTTCTGCCACGCTGACCGCGTCAACGAGGCGTTGGAGAATGGCGCTGCCTATGCGGGCGATACTGAGTTGATCGAAAAAATCAAGGGCGGCTGGCTCGATTTTGATATCGCAGTGGCCACGCCCGACATGATGAAAGATGTCGGTAAGCTCGGTATGGTTCTTGGTCGCCGAGGCCTCATGCCTAACCCCAAGACTGGCACCGTGACCAATGACCTCAAGAGTGCCCTCAATGAGCTCAGAAAAGGTCGAACCGAATTCCGCAGCGACAAGACGAATATTATTCACCTTGCCATCGGCAAGATGTCGATGGAAGCAGACAAAATCGCCGAGAACCTTACGACGCTCCTGGACGAAATCAACAGGAAGCGGCCCGCAGATGCAAAAGGTGATTTTGTGACATCTGTATTCTTGGCGCCCACCATGGGTCCGAGCGTGCGCGTGTCCACCACTGTCGCCAAAAGCGAGAAGAGGTAATCTATGGCAGCAATGAGAGCTAGCAAAATTCAATCTCCAAAAGTGGAGGCTATCGCCCAGCTCAAAGAGATGGTTGGAAATTCGAACGATTTTATCTTTACCGAGTACCGAGGCCTCACTGTGGAGCAGATTTCCGCCTTGCGGAAACAGCTGCGCGACAAAGGTGCCGAACTGCACGTTGTCAAGAACAACTTTGCGCGCATCGCCTTTGAGGAGCTCGGTTATACCAAGGAAGTTGCGGACCTTCTGGAAGGCCCTACGGCTGTCGCTTTTGTCAAAGTTGATTCCAACGATGTCGCAAAAATACTTCTGGACTTTGCCAAAGATGCGCCTGCGCTTCTGGTCAAAGGTGCGCTTGTGGACAAGAACTTCATGGATGCCAAGCAGATTGAGGCCTTCTCCAAGTTACCTGGCCGAAAACAGCTTATCGCCATGTTGATGTCGACCATGAAGGCACCTGCGCAGAACTTGGTGTATGTGCTCAATGCCGTACCTACCAAGCTTGTTCGCACGCTTCAGGCGGTTGCAGACAAGAAGGCCGCCGAGGCTTAAGGCAAGGCCTTGCTCGGGCTTCGCCGTTCGATTTTGGGCAAATGACTGTCAGGCTTCGAACAGCTGTCGTTCCTGTCAGTCTTATTCCTGGCTTTCCGTATGGATTAAGCCAATTGTTAGTGTAAGGAGAAGATAATATGGCAGCGTTAACCAAAGAAGAGATTATCGATGCGATCGCGTCCATGACCGTTCTCGAGATCTCCGATCTCGTCAAGGCTATGGAAGAGAAGTTTGGCGTTACGGCAGCCGCACCTGTGGCAGTAGCCGCCGGTCCCGCCGCTGCAGCAGCAGCCCCCGCCGAGGAAAAGACCGAGTTTACGGTCGTCCTTAAGGGTGGCGTTCCTGCCGACAAAAAGATCGCGATTATCAAGGAAGTCCGCGCCATCACCGGCCTTGGTCTGAAGGAAGCCAAAGACCTCGTCGAAGCTGGCGACAAACCCTTGAAAGAGAATGTCTCCAAAGACGAAGCAGAGAAGATCAAGAAGCAGATCACCGATGCTGGTGGGACTGTAGAGATCAAATAAGTAACGACCGATTTTCTTTGCTGTTTGTAATTGCGCTTCCTTGTGTGGCCTTGCAGTTTTGGCTCAAGTCCCTTGCAGGGGAGCGCGGTTTTCTAGAGGCACTTGTTTAGGAGTGAATGTAAAGCGCCCCTAGATGACCAAATGAACCGACCCGCGCGCACATGGGGCGCGCTTTAGGAGGGGTAACGGATGGCATATTCCGAACATAAGATCCAGCGCCAATACATTGGTAAAGATTACCAAGAGGCGATGGAGCTTCCCGATCTTATTGGTATTCAGCTTTCTTCCTTTGAGCACTTTCTGCAGCGGGAAAAATTGCGCAATGGGGAACCGCTCGAAGATATAGGACTACAGGAAGTTTTTAAGGGAACATTCCCGATTGAGAGTCAGTCTGGAGACATGGTCCTGGAATATGAACGCTATAGCCTCGACGAAAACGCGATGAAGTACTCTGAGCTCGAGTGCAAACAAAAAGGGCTTACTTACTCAATCCCGCTTAAGGCTATCATCAACCTTGTTTTCCAGAAAACCGGCGAAATCCGCCAAAAAGAGATTTACTTAGGGGATATCCCCCTCATGACCGATCGTGGCACCTTTATTATCAACGGTGCAGAGCGCGTCGTGGTTTCTCAGATTCACCGTTCGCCGGGCGTCGTTTTCAGCCACGAAAAAGGTGTGTTTTCTGCACGGCTTATTCCGTATCGGGGCAGCTGGCTGGAATTCGAGATCGATCAGAAAAAAGAACTCATCTACACCAAGATTGACCGCAAAAAGAAGTTTTTGGGCACGCTCTTCTTAAGGGCGATCGGCTTTACGAGCAGAGAAGAGATAATCGCAGCCTTCTACAAGACTGCCGTTTTCCCTATTGGCGAAAGCACCGAAGATAAGGAAAAACTCGTTGGCAAGGTGCTCGCCAAGGCCATTTATATCGATGTGGACGGCGAGAAAAAGAAACTCTTCCGCGCCGGAGAAAAACTCCACTTACATGAACTGGACGAGCTTGCGAACCTTGGCATCGAAGAGATCGAGATAATCGACTTCGACAATCCGGATTCCATGCACAACGAAATGATCCTCAACTGCTTTGAGCGGGAAGACGTTAAGTTGGAGAAGGAAAGCGAGGATCAGGACGAGCCGAGTAAGGCAGACGCCCTGGCAGCTGTCTATTCTACCTTGCAGCCCGGTGAGCCGATTACGGTCGAGGGTGCAGAAAAAGACCTGATGAGCATGTTCTTCTCGGCCCGCAAGTACGATCTTGGCAAGGTTGGCCGCTACAAACTCAACAAAAAATTCAACTACCCTGAGCCAATCCAGGAATTTACCCTCACCAAGACCGATATTGTGGCCACGATGAAGCATCTCATGGACGTGTATTACGGTGAAGCCTCGGTAGACGATATCGATCACCTCGGTAACAGGCGCGTGCGTTCCGTAGGCGAGCTGCTCGCCAACGTTATGAAGAGCGCTTTTGCGCGCATGGAGCGCATTGCTAAGGAAAGGATGGCGCTTAAAGAGGTCGAAACGGTAAAGCCGCAGGACCTTATTTCGATTAAGCCGATCGTTGCAGCGATCAAAGAGTTCTTTGGCTCGTCGCAGCTGTCGCAATTCATGGACCAGGTCAACCCGCTTGCCGAACTTACACATAAACGAAGACTCAATGCCTTAGGCCCAGGTGGCCTTTCGCGTGACCGGGCAGGCTTTGAGGTCCGCGATGTCCACTATACGCATTACGGCCGCATGTGCCCCATCGAGACACCAGAAGGACCAAATATTGGACTTATCGTATCGCTGGCCACCTATACTACCGTCAACGACTACGGCTTCCTGGAAACGCCCTACCGCAAGGTAAAAAACGGCGTTGTCACCGACGAAGTCGAGTACTTGTCTGCAATAGACGAGGACCGCTACTACGTAGCCCAGGCTTCTGCCAGAATCGACAAAGAAGGGCACTTTTTGGACAACTCCGTGTCTTGCCGACATCAGGGCGATTACACTACCCGGAGCCCAAACGAGATCCAGTACATGGATGTGTCGCCCAAGCAGATCATCTCTGTTTCTGCCTCGCTCGTTCCGTTCCTTGAGCACGACGATGCAAACCGCGCGCTCATGGGCTCCAACATGCAACGCCAGGCTGTCCCACTTGTATTCCCGGAGCCGGCCCGTATCGGAACAGGCATGGAATGGAAGACAGCCTACGACTCGGGTGTACTGCTTAAGGCAAAACGGGCAGGTACAGTCGTGGAAGTGGATGCAGCGCACATCGTCATACAGCCGGATTCACTTGATCCAACCGACCGCGACGTTTATCAGCTTTCAAAATATCAGCGCACAAACCAGGACACCTGCTACAATCACAGGCCCATCGTCAAGCGCGGTGAGAAAGTGCTTAAAGGTCAGGTCATCGCCGATGGCCCTGCTACCTACAATGGGGAGCTTTCCCTTGGACGCAACATTTTGGCCGGCTTTGTCCCTTGGAATGGCTACAACTATGAGGATGCAATCCTCATCTCCGAACGTGTCGTGCGCGAGGACATGTTCACATCCATCCATATTAAGGAATTCCAGACCGAAGTGCGGGAAACCAAGCTGGGTCCGGAGCGGATTACCCGTGATATCCCCAACACGAGCGAGAAGGTTCTGGACAACCTCGACGCCGAGGGCATCATTCGAGTCGGTGCCAAGGTGCGCTCGGGTGATATTCTGGTCGGCAAGGTCACGCCCAAGAGCGATACGGATACAACTCCGGAGTTCAAGCTTCTAAATTCGATTTTTGGCGAAAAGGCCAAGGACGTTCGTGATTCCAGCCTGCGCGTGCCACACGGCATCGAAGGCACCATCATTGACGTTCAGCGTATGAAGCGCTCCTCCAATGACGACCTGTCGCCAGGCGTCGAAGAGGTGGTCAAGGTGCTTATCGCTGCAAAGCGCAAGCTCAAAGAGGGCGACAAGATGGCAGGACGGCACGGCAACAAAGGCGTTGTGGCCCGCGTGCTGCCCATTGAGGACATGCCATATTTGGAGGATGGGACACCGCTCGACATCTGCCTGAATCCCTTGGGTGTTCCTTCCCGAATGAATATCGGCCAGATTATGGAAACCGAGCTCGGCTGGGCTGCCAGTACGCTGGACGAGTGGTATTCCTGCCACGTTTTCCAGTCGCCATCCCAGGAGCAGATCGAAGCCAAGCTTGTGGAAGCCGGACTTCCGGCCAGCTCCAAAATGAACGTGCACGATGGCAGAACCGGCGAGGTCTTCAAGAATCCCATTACGGTCGGTGTTGTTTACTTTATGAAGCTGCACCACCTTGTGGACGATAAGATGCACGCGCGGTCTACAGGACCTTACTCGCTCGTAACGCAGCAGCCTCTGGGCGGAAAGGCTCAGTTTGGCGGTCAGCGCTTGGGAGAAATGGAGGTCTGGGCACTTGAGGCATATGGCGCCGCCAACACCCTGCAGGAGCTCCTTACCATCAAGTCTGATGATATGACGGGGCGCGCCAAGGTGTACGAAGCCATCGTCAAGGGCGAGCCGCACACTGCAGCCGGTATTCCTGAGGCCTTCAATGTCATGGTGCAGGAACTGCGCGGGCTTGCGCTCGACATACGCGTTTATGACGCCAAAGGCAAACAGATTGCACTCACTGAACGCGACGAAGACATCATCAACAAGGCGAGTGGCGCCAATTTCTAGGTATATGATACGGACCCTGCCAGGGGCAGGGTCTTTTGTCGTTTTTTCGGTTGGACGGCGAGAAGCCATCCGGCCAAATGTCCTTAAGGGGGCAGCATGAGAGATATCCAGGATTTTGACAGCATTTCCATCAAATTGGCCAGTCCCGACATGATCAGAGCGTGGTCATACGGGGAAGTTAAGAAACCTGAAACCATCAATTACCGGACACTCAGACCTGAGCGCGACGGGCTTTTCTGCGAACGGATTTTCGGGACGACCAAAGAGTGGGAGTGCTATTGCGGAAAATTCAAATCTATACGCTACAAGGGCGTCATTTGCGACCGCTGCGGCGTAGAAGTCACTAATACCAGAGTGCGCCGTGAGCGCATGGGCCACATCGAGCTGGCATGCCCCGTGTCGCACATCTGGTTCTACAGGTCCGTACCGAGCCGCATGGGCTTGCTCCTTGACCTGCCCGTCGCCGCACTGCGCTCGATCCTCTATTACGAGAAATACATCGTCATAGACCCAGGCGAAACCGAGCTCAAGAAAATGCAGCTCCTCACCGAGGAAGAATACAATGCAGCCCAGGACCGCTACGGTGGCGCCTTTACCGCAGGCATGGGGGCGGAGGCTATCCGCTCGCTCCTTGAGCAGATCGACCTGGACGAACTCGCTGCCGAGTTGCGTGAAAAAATGATCGCCAAGGGCCCCAAGGCCGATAAACGCCTCCTCAAGCGCATCGAAATTGTCGAATCCTTTAGAAATTCCGGCAACCGCCCCGAGTGGATGATCCTGAGCGTCATCCCCGTAATCCCGCCCGAACTGCGCCCAATGGTTCAGCTCGATGGTGGCAGATTTGCGACGAGCGACCTCAACGACCTCTATCGCAGGGTTATCAACCGCAACAACAGGCTCAAAAGGCTGCAAAACCTCAATGCCCCCGAGATTATCATCCGCAACGAGAAGCGCATGTTACAGGAAGCTGTCGACGCGCTCTTTGATAACACCAAGAAAAAACGCGTGGTAAAGGGCGCCTCCAACAGGCCGCTCAAGTCCTTGTCCGATATGCTCAAAGGCAAGCAGGGCCGCTTCCGCCAGAACCTTTTGGGTAAGCGTGTCGACTATTCCGGCCGCTCAGTCATTGTCGTTGGACCAGAACTCAAGATGTGGCAGTGCGGCCTTCCCACGAAGATGGCGCTCGAGCTTTTTAAGCCTTTCATCATGAAGAAACTCGTCGAAAAGGACGTCGTCTACAACATTAAGAAGGCCAAAATGCTCGTAGAATCCGAGACGCCTGAGGTCTTCGCCGTCTTGGATGAGGTAGTAAAAGAGCACCCTGTCATGCTCAACCGTGCGCCGACCCTGCACCGTCTCGGTATACAGGCGTTTGAGCCGGTGCTTGTGGAAGGTAAAGCCATTAAGTTGCACCCGCTTGTCTGCAAAGCTTTTAACGCCGACTTCGATGGAGACCAGATGGCCGTCCACGTGCCACTTACCAACGCAGCACAAGCCGAGTGCTGGTCGCTTATGCTCTCGTCCAGAAACCTTTTGGACCCAGCCAACGGTAAGACCATCGTGTACCCGTCCCAGGACATGGTCTTGGGAATCAACTACCTTTCCAGGCCTCGACGCGGTGTAAGGGGCGAGGGCAAGCGTTTCTCGTCCGCCACCGAGCTGCTTTTGGCCTGCGAAGCTGATGCCTGCGACTATCAGGCCGAAGTTTTGGTTCCAGCCCCTGCGAGCAAGCCGACCGTCTGGGAAAATGTGGAAAAACCGACACAGTTGCATGCAAACAGACTCATTCGTACCACTGCTGGACGAATCCTTTTGAACGAGGCGTTGCCCGCAGAGATACCATTTGTAAATTATTCTTTGACAGATAAAGATATACGCAAGCTAATCGAGTATGTCTATAAGTTTAATGGGCCTTTTATCACCGTAAAAATGCTCGATGCTATCAAAGAGATGGGCTTTAGGTACGCCACCTTCTTCGGCGCGACTATCGGCATGGACGATATCATCATCCCGGAAGAAAAGAGCAAGATGATTGAAGAGGCCAACAAAGAAGTCGAGTCCATCCAAAACCAGTATTTGGCCGGCCATATAACTCAGGATGAGCGATACAACCGCGTCGTAGAGGTGTGGTCCAAAACGAACGAAGAGCTCACTAATGTCATGATGAAAACACTGGAAAAGGACCGCGACGGTTTTAACAACATTTACATGATGGCGTATTCCGGTGCCCGTGGTAGCCGTAACCAGATCAGACAGCTCGCAGGCATGCGGGGGCTTATGGCCAAGCCATCTGGAGATATCATCGAACTTCCGATACGGTCGAACTTTAGGGAAGGTCTGTCGGTCATCGAGTTCTTTATCTCGACCAACGGCGCACGAAAAGGTCTGGCCGATACCGCCCTTAAAACGGCAGATGCAGGCTATTTAACGCGGCGACTTGTCGATATCGCTCAGGACATGGTTGTCAACGAAGACGACTGTGGCACAATCAATGGCGCCATCAACACTGCAATCAAGGACGGCGAGGAGATTATCGAGCCTTTGCATGAACGGATTATCGGCCGATTTACCCTGGATCCTATTCGACATCCCATTACCGGCGAAATCATTATCGATGCAAACGAAGAGATAACCGAAGAGATTGCCAACCAAATCGAGGAAGCTGGCATCGAGGAAGTGACGGTAAGAACAGTGCTTACCTGCGAGGCACGTTATGGCGTGTGCCGCAAGTGCTATGGTCGTAACCTTGCTACAGGTAGAACGGTCGATATTGGTGAGGCTGTCGGTATTATTGCCGCCCAATCCATTGGGCAGCCCGGTACCCAGCTGACGATGCGGACGTTCCATATCGGAGGTGCAGCCACCAAGGCTTCGGAAGAGAACCGCGTGTACCTTAAGTATCCGGTGCTTGTTACAAGGATTGTGGGAACGCATGTCCCGACCAAAGAGGGTCATCTGCTTTTCACTCGTAAGGGATATCTCTTTGTTTGCAAAGTGTTTGCGTCTTATGACATAAGCAAGGACGATACGCTGCTTATTGGTGATGGCCAGCGGATTCTCAAAGGCTCGGCAATTGTCAGGAAGGCCGACGGTTCTGAGATTGTTGCCAAAGACATCTCATATGCCAAGCTGATAGGCACCAAGCTCTTGTTGGTTGC
>OFJB01000467.1_pt1 | contig 19955 bp, 14 predicted proteins | sample 1775081 | NCBI WGS metagenome assembly OFJB01 (sample SAMN08195771, study PRJEB24354) | sludge metagenome | isolation source: initial sludge from phenol fed wastewater aerobic bioreactor | place: India: Nagpur | collected 2016-06-05
TGTTGCCGCCCTGGGGCACGATGGCTGTGCCCGCTGCCGCGCAGGCTTTGACCACGGCGGCCACCTCTTGCGTGTTGGCGGGGCGCACCACGGCCAGGGCCTTGCCGCGCACGCGGCGGCGCCAGTCCTGCTCCCAGGCGGTCAGGTCGCCTTCGTGGAGCACATGGGCGGGGCCGACGATGGTGCGCAGGGTGTCGAGCAGGGTGGTCATGGGTGAAACGACGGGTTCAGTGGGTGGATCGGGTAGCGGAGGACTGCGCCAGGGGCATCAGGGGGCGGGTGCAGCCGAGCTGGCTTCTGCCGCCGCCGCGGCGGCCTTGGCGTTGCGCTGGCGCACGCGCACATGCAGGGTGCAGGCGGTGAACAGCACGAGGCACAAGGCCACTTCGCCCCAGGCCAGCCACTGCGATGGCGGCTTGTCGCCCCAGCCGCGCACCACGCCCTCGGTGAAATACAGCCAGATCACCAGGCTGACCCAGCGGTAGGTGTACATGCGGTTCTTCAGGATGCCCGCCAGCGGGATGCACAGCGGCAGCGCCTTGATGGCCAGCCACGAGCCGCCAGGCCGTACCGGGGCCAGCACCAGCTCCCAGGCCAGACACAGAACAATCAGGGCGAGCAGGCTGCCGGTGGCAAGCCAGCGCGTGGCGGCAACACCGCTGTCGGACGGTGGGAGAGAGTTGGCGGGGGAGGCAGTCATTGGGGTGGCATCATATCGGCCATGCCCTTGACCTTACAGACAGCCGCACTGCGCGTGGAGGCGCTGATGACCGAGCTGTCGCACTTCCCCTGGAAGACCACGGCCCAGACGCTGCGTGAGCGCTTCCGCGAGGACCACCTGGGCCTCACGGCCAGCAGCCTGACCTTCACCACCATCCTGGCGCTGGTGCCGTTTTTTACCGTGGCGCTGGCGGTGTTCACCGCATTTCCCATCTTTGGCAAGCTACAGGATGCGCTGCAGGGCTGGCTGGTCAGTAGCCTGGTGCCCGACAGCATCTCGCGGCAGGTGCTGGGCTACCTCACGCAGTTTGCGGCCAAGGCCAGCAGCCTGGGGGTGGCGGGGTTCAGCATCCTGCTGGCCACGGCGCTGGCGTTGATCCTGACCATCGACCGCACGCTCAACGACATCTGGCGCGTGCAGCGTCTGCGTCCGCTGGGGCAGCGGGTGCTGATCTACTGGGCGGCCATCACGCTGGGCCCGCTGCTGATGGGGGCGAGCCTGGCGCTTACCTCGTATGTGATGTCGGCCTCGGGCGGGCTGGTCAAGCGCCTGCCGGATGGCGTGCAGCTGCTGTTCGACTCGATCCAGTTTGTGGTGCTGGCGGGGGGCATGGCATCGCTGTACCACTATGTGCCCAACACGCCGGTGAAATGGCGGCACGCCTGGACGGGCGGTTTTTTTGTGGCGGTGTGCATTGAGCTGGCCAAGAAGGTGCTGGCGGTGTACCTGGGCAAGGTGCCCACCTATTCGGTGGTGTACGGCGCGTTTGCCACGCTGCCCATCTTGCTGGTGTGGATCTATGTGGCCTGGGTCATTGTGCTGCTGGGGGCTGTGGTCACTGCCTACCTGCCCAGCCTGCTGGCTGGGGTGGCGCGGCGCGGTACGGTGGCGGGCTGGACGTTTCAGCTGGCGGTGGAGGTGCTGCAGGCGCTGCACCGCGCGCGCCAGCAGCCCGCCAAAGGCCTGCGCCCCAGCCAGCTGGCCCAGCTGTTGCGGGTGGATGGATTGCAACTGCAGCCGGTGCTGGAAGCCCTGACCGCGCTGGACTGGGTGGGGCAGGTGAGCGATGCCGCCGTGAGTGCGGCCGACGTGCCCGAGTCCCGCTACGTGTTGCTGGCCGATCCGGACACCACCTTGCTGGCGCCCCTGGTGCAGCGCTTGCTGCTGCAGCGGGTGGACAGCCTGGGGCCGCTGTGGGGCAACGCGAAGCTGGAGACCTTGCGCATGGCCGATGTGCTGCAGGCGCGTTGAGCGGAGCGGGTGGGCACCTTCAAACAGCAGTCGGTTGCTATATAAGTAATAGCTAGTTAGGCATGCTGCACTAACGCTTCCGGCCTCTGGGGCTTCAAATCAGCTCACAGGGGCACTTTGCCCGTCCAGATGTCCTTGTACATCACCCAGTCGCCCATGAAGCTGTAGAGCGGGCGCTTGAAGCTGGCGGGCTTGTTCTTCTCAAAGCCGAAGTGCCCCACCCACGCAAAGCCGTAACCGCAGAGCAGGCCATACAGCAGGTACTGCGGTTTGCCCGTGGCCACCAGCATGGCCAGGCAGACCAGGGTGAGCGTGGAGCCCACAAAGTGCAGGCGGCGGCACGTGCGGTTGCTGTGCTCGCTCAGGTAGAACGGGTAGAAGTCCGCAAAGCTTTTGAAGGCCCGAGGGTCGGTGGCGGGCGCGGGTTGCGAGGCGGCAGTCTGGGTGGTCACGGCGTTGTCTCCGGGCGGCGTTGGGGCTCTGCCCGCGTTATACGCCGCAGCGCCAGCGCGCACCAGCGGGGCAGTGCGGGTGTGCTGTCGCCAACGGGTCTGCCAACTTGAACCGGCGATTGAAACCCCGGCAGGCTGCCAGCGCGCCGGGGTTTGGGGGTTCACCGGGCCAGGAAGTCGCGGATGGCGGCCAGTGTTTCTTCCGGCGCCTCGGTCATCTGGTTGTGGCCTACGGGCAGATGGGCGATCTGCACCTGCTTGCTCGCCGCCTGGGCAGCCTTGACGAGTCCCTGTGCGGCCTTGGGCGCCGTCATCTGGTCCTGGCTGCCCAGCGCAAACAGCACGGGGCAGGTCAGTTGCGCCATGGCCGCTTCGCCACCGGCATAGCTGTCGCAGGCCACAAACCCTCGGTGGAACACGTTGACGGTCGGATTGCTGCGCAGCACCTTGCGCCCCAGCGCCATGCCCGCGCCAAACACCCAGGTGCCAGGCCCCAGGGCCGACGGGGGCGCAGACAGCGTGCTGCGCGAGAACACATTGACCATGCGCATCGCCTTCTCCGGGTCGGTCTGCGAGGCCTCGATGAGTGCGGGCGAGACCTTCATCGGGAACGCCGTGCCCACCAGCACCAGATGGCTGATGCGGTCCTTGAGCCGCGCGGCGGCTTCCATGGCAATGAGCGAACCCCAGCTGTGGCCCACCAGTGCCGCGCGCTGCACGCCCGCGGCATCCAGCAGCGCGCCGATGAAGTCCGCGCCTTGCTCCACCGTGGCGGGCGCATCGCCGCCACTGCGGCAGTGGCCGGGCAGGTCGATGGCCAGCACGTTCCAGCCATGGTTGGCCATGTAGCGGCTTTGAAGGGCCCACACGCTGTGGTCGTTGAGGACACCGTGGATGAACACCACCGTGGGCTTGGCGGCGTCGAATGCCTTGCCGCCGGTGTAGCAGTAGATGGCGGCGCCGTTGACTTGGATGTGCATGGTCAGGCCCCCGTCTTTTCTGCGGCCTTTTCGGCGGCTTTCAGTGCGCGTTTCAGGTCGTCAATGAGGTCGTCGGCGTCTTCGAGTCCGATGGACAGGCGGATCGTGCCTTGGCTGATGCCCGCGCCCGCCAGCGCCTCGTCGCTCATGCGGAAGTGTGTGGTGCTGGCCGGGTGGATCACCAGGCTGCGGCAGTCGCCCACGTTGGCCAGGTGGCTAAAGACCTTGAGGGTTTCGATGAACTTCTTGCCCTGCTCGCGGTTGCCCTTGAGGTCAAAGCTGAAGACCGAGCCTGCGCCACGTGGCAGCAGCTTTTGCGCCAAGGCATGGCTGGGGTGCGAGTCGAGCAAGGGGTGGCCCACGCGCGACACAAACGGCTGCGCGGCCAGAAACTCCACCACCTTCTCGGTGTTGCGCATGTGCTGCGCCATGCGCAGCGGCAGGGTCTCGATGCCCTGCAGGATGAGCCAGGCCGTGTGCGGGCTCATGCAGGCGCCAAAGTCGCGCAGGCCCTCGCGCCGCGCACGCAGCAGGAAGGCGCCCACGGTGCTCTCTTCGGTGAACACCATGTTGTGAAAGCCATCGTAGGGCTGGGTCAGCTCGGCAAACTTGCCGGCGGACTTTGGACCGTCCCAGTCAAAGCTGCCGCCATCCACCACGATGCCGCCCACGACGGTGCCGTGGCCCGAGAGGAACTTGGTGGCCGAGTGGTAGACCAGATCGGCGCCATGCTCGAACGGCTTGATGAGCCAGGGCGAGGTGAGGGTGGAGTCCACCAGCAGCGGCACGCCCGCTTCGTGCGCAATGGACGATACGGTGGGGATGTCCAGCACATCCAGGCCGGGGTTGCCCACGGTCTCGCCAAAGAACAGCTTGGTGTTGGGACGCACCGCAGCGCGCCAGCCGTCGATGTCGCCGGGCTTGACGAAGGTGGTCTCAATGCCGAAGCGCGACAGCGTGTAGTGCAGCAGATTCTGCGATCCGCCATACAGCGCCGTGCTCGCCACGACGTGGCTGCCCGCGCCCATCAGCGTGGCAATCGCCAGGTGCAGCGCGGCCTGGCCGCTGGCGGTGGCAATGGCGCCCACGCCGCCTTCCAGGGCAGCCACGCGCTGCTCCAGCACCGCGTTGGTCGGGTTGCTGATGCGGCTGTACACATGGCCGCCGCGCTCCAGGTTGAAGAGGGACGCTGCGTGGTCGCTCGACTCGAAGACGAACGACGTGGTCAGGTGGATGGGCACGGCGCGCGCGCCGGTGGCGGGGTCGGGGCTGGCGCCTGCGTGCAGCGCCAGAGTGTCAAAGCCGGGGTCGGAGTAACCGGGCATCTGTGTGTCTCCCATGTTGTCAATGCAGGCGGGCATTGTGGGCTATATTTGCTGACAAACAGCCTGCAGCACCTGGGCAGCCCCAGCGGATGTGCTGGTTGCTGCGGGCCCACACCTACTCTTTCCGATTCTTCCCGATCCCCCGGAGACTCCGCACCATGAAAGTCAGCGACATCCTTCGCGTCAAAGGCAACACCCTGTACACCGCATCGCCGGACGAGCCGCTGGCGGATGCCGTGAGCCTGATGGCCGAGCGCGACATTGGCTCGCTGGTGGTGATGGAGCATGGCGATCTGGTGGGCATGCTCACCTTCCGCGAAGTGATCCAGGCGCTGGTCAAGAACGGCGGCAGCGTGGGCACGATGCTGGTGCGCACGGCCATGGACGATGCACCCCTGACCTGCACGCTCGAAACCGATATGGACGAAGTGCGCCGAATGATGCTGGACCGCCACGCGCGCTACATGCCCGTGATGGACCGCCGCATGCTGATGGGCGTGATCAGCTTCTACGACGTGGCCAAGGCCGTGGTGGACAGCCAGAACTTCGAGAACAAGATGCTCAAGGCCTACATCCGCGACTGGCCGGAAGAAGAACCCCGCACCTGAGTTTCTGAGGTCATGGCCAGGGCCTGATGCTCAAGGCCCAGGTTCAGGCCCTGGCGGGGCAACGCCGATGTGCCCCGAGCCACTTCAGCGATAGGGGCGCGGCGCCTGGGCGCAGAGCCAGGCTTCGATCTCATCGGGTGGTAGCGGCTTGCCGAACAGATAACCCTGCATCACCGGGCAGCCATGCGCTTGCAGCCACTGCTGCTGGCCGGTGGTCTCCACCCCCTCGGCCACCACCACCATGCCCAGGCTGTGGGCAATGCTCAGCACCGAGACTGTGAGGGCGCGCGCCGTGGCGCTGGTGGTGAGGTCTTGCACAAAAGCCATGTCGAGCTTGAGTTCGCTGATGGGCAGGCGGTGCAGGTAGCTCAGGCTGGAATAGCCGGTACCAAAGTCATCGAGCGACAGCTTGAAGCCCTGGTGGTGCAGGGCCTCGATGTTCTGCAGCGTGACGGGCCGCGCATCCATCATCACGCTCTCCGTGATCTCCAGCAGCACATCGCTGGCGCGCAGGCCATGGCGTTGCAGTGCGTCGCTGATCTCCTGCGCAAACTCCGGCCGGTGAAAGCTGCGGCCCGAGAGGTTGACGGCGACACAAGGCACATCGTGGCCCGCAGCGCGCCAGGCCGCCAGCTGGCGGCAGGCTTCGTCCAGCAGCCACAGGGTCAGCTCATGGATCAGCCCGGCGTCCTCGGCCACAGGGATGAACTGCGACGGCGGCACCATGCCCCACTGTGGGTGGTTCCAGCGCGCCAACGCCTCCACCCCGTGCAACGTGCCGGGGGAGCTGCTGAGCACCTGCGGCTGGTAGTGCAGCATGAGGCTGCGGTCTGACAGCGCCTGTTGCAGCGCGCGCTCCAGCGAGGCGCGCTCCTGGGCACGGCGGTTCATCTCGGCGCTGAACAACTGCAGGCTGTGACGGTGGTCGCTCTTGGCCTGGTGCATGGCCTGGTCGGCATGGCGCAGCAGGGTGTCGATGGTGTCCCCATCGTTGGGAAACATCGCAATGCCGAGGCTCGCGTGCGGCACATGGGTCTGCCCAAAAATGTCCAGGGGCTGGGCAATGTCGTGCAGCACGCGCTGAGCGCTTTGCACGGCCTGTTCGGTGGTGCATTCGGAGAGCAGCAGCACAAATTCGTCGCCCGACAGGCGGGCGATCAGGTCGCGGGCGCGCAGCCCTTGCGTGAGGCGCTGGGCCACCTCGCTCAGCAGCGCGTCGCCGGCGGCGTGGCCCTGGGTGTCGTTGACCTGTTTGAACCGGTCGAGGTCGAGGAACAGCAGGGCGCCTGTGTGGTTGCCCCGGCGCAGGTCGGTCAAGGTGCGCTCTGCGCTGGAGCGAAACAGGGCGCGATTGGGCAAGCCCGTGAGCACATCAAAGAACGCCAGCTGGTGGATACGCTGGTGTGTGCTGTCGCGCTCAATGGCCAACGCGCACAGGTGCAGGCACACATCGACCAGGCGCTGGTGCAATGCATCGGGTGCGCGTGACTCGCGGAAATAAAACGCAAAGGTGCCAATCGGCTGGCCCCGGTGGTCCCGGATCGGGCTGGACCAGCAGGCGCGCATTCCGCTCGGGGCGAACAGTTCCCAGTAGTCGGCCCAGAGCGGGTCCGTCGCCATATCGGTGACCACCACGGGCTCGTTGCGGAACGCCGCGGTGCCGCATGACCCTGCCGTAGGGCCAATGGCCAATCCGTCCAGCGCGTTGCTGATGTTGGCAGGCAGGCTGGGCGCTGCCAGCGGATGCACTCGCCCCTGGGCATCCACCGCCAGGATGGTGGCGGTGACCTCGGGCGCAATGCGCTCCACCTCGCGGCACACCAGGGCCATCAGCTCGTGCAGGGGCAACTCGTTGACCATCCCCTCCAGCACATGCGTCTGCAGCACCTCGTGCATCTTGGTGAGCGTGATGTCGGTCAGGATCGAGATGCTGCCCCCCGGTCCGCCCGAGCTTTCGTCGGACGCATTGATGACCAGCGACACCCAGCGGGGTTGCCCGGCCTTGCTGTACAGCAGGGTATCTCCATGAAAGCTGCCCTGCGTCAGCACATTGCCCCGGATGCTCTCGAGCAGGTCCGGGTCAGAGTGGGGGCCCAGCAAGACCTCGCTCAGCAGCTTGCCCAGCACCTCAACGGGCTGGTAGCCAAACAGGCGTGTAAACCCTTCGTTGATATACACCACACGCTTGGAGCTGTTGGTCATCACCACGGCGTTGTCGCTGGCATCCAGCGCCCGGCGGAGGGGCGCGTCTGCCAGTGTGGCAGTCAGAAGGGTGCGGGACGGCGATGTTGGACCCGGAGAGGGGGGCGCGAGGGCGGGCATGTAGATCCCAGAAATCGATGGTTACATGCTAACAAGCGCTCGGGGGCCTGCCAAGCGAGATATGTCCTGCCCGTGCCTTAGCGCCACGCCCCCGATATTCGGCCTGTGGGTACGCTGGCGCGACGGAATATGGCTGCGGTGCGTGGTGGTGCGCCGCAGCAAACCGGTGTTGCTGCTCGGGGCTACCCGGGAGCTCTGGGATAATCCGGCCCCATGAGCGGCAACACCATCGGTACCCTATTCGCAGTCACCAACTTTGGTGAATCCCACGGCCCGGCCATTGGCTGCGTGATTGACGGCTGCCCGCCCGGCATGCCACTCACCGAGGCCGACATCCAGGCCGACCTGGACCGGCGCCGCCCTGGCACCAGCCGCCACGTCACGCAGCGCAACGAGCCCGATGCGGTGGAAATCCTCTCCGGCGTGTACGAGGGCAAGACCACCGGCACCCCCATTGCCCTGCTGATCCGCAACACCGACCAGCGCAGCAAGGACTACAGCAACATCGCTGAGAGCTTCCGCCCCGGGCATGCCGACTACACCTACTGGCAGAAGTACGGCATCCGCGACCCGCGCGGCGGCGGCCGGTCTTCCGCCCGCTTGACGGCGCCCACGGTGGCCGCAGGCGCCGTGGCCAAGAAGTGGCTGGCGCAGCAATATGGCGCCGAGTTCCGCGCCTGCATGACGCAGCTGGGCGAGCTGCCCATCCCGTTCGAGAGCTGGGACCATGTGCGCAGCAACCCCTTCTTCGCCCCCGTGGCCGACGTGCAGCAGTACGAGGATTACATGGACGCCCTGCGCAAGGCCGGTGACTCGTGCGGCGCGCGTATCCGGGTGCAGGCCACGGGCGTGCCGGTGGGCCTGGGCGAGCCGCTGTATGACAAGCTCGACGCCGACATTGCCCACGCGATGATGGGCCTGAATGCCGTGAAGGGCGTGGAGATTGGTGCAGGCTTTGCCAGCGTGGCCCACCGGGGCACCATGCATGGCGACTCCATGACGCCACAGGGCTTCCGCACCAACAACGCCGGCGGCGTGCTGGGCGGTATTAGCACCGGGCAGGATCTGGAGGTGAGCATCGCCATCAAGCCCACCAGTTCCATCATCAGCCCGCGCGAGTCCATCGACATCCACGGCAGGAGCACCGAAGTGATCACCAAGGGCCGCCACGACCCCTGTGTGGGCATCCGGGCCGCGCCGATCGCCGAAGCGCTGCTGGCGCTGGTGGTGATGGAGCACGCACTGCGCCACCGCGCCCAGTGTGGCGACGTGGTGCCGCCCGTGCCGCCGATCCAGGCCTCGTTTCTGTAAACCCAACTCTTACCGTCCCAGGGGCGGTCCCTCTGTATGAGCAAGCGCTTGTTCCGGGCCTTCCGTTGCCGGGCGTTGGCCGCCTTGGTTGTACCGCTGTGGCTGGCTGGCTGTGGTGGCATGACACCCATTTCGCCCACCGCCCCTGCGGCGGGCAGCGCGCCGGCCCACATCGACATCACCCTCATCGGCTTCAACGACCTCCACGGCAACCTGGAGCCGCCCCACATGGCGCACCGGGTGCAAGGGCCCACAGGCCCCGTGCTGGCCCCTGCCGGGGGCATGGCCTACTTCGCCAGCGCCATGGCCGCCCTCAAGGCCCAGTCGCCGCACCATGCGGTCGTGTCTGCGGGTGACATGGTGGGCGCCTCGCCGCTGGTGTCGTCGTTGTTCCTGGACGAGCCCACCATTGAAGCGGTCAACCGCATGCAGATCGACTTCAATGCGGTCGGCAACCACGAATTTGACCGGGGCTGGCGCGAGCTGCTGCGCCTGCAGAACGGCGGCTGCGAGAAGTTCACCTCGCGCGAGCCCTGCCGCATCAGCAAACCGTTCGAGGGCGCAAAGTTCGGCCTGCTGGCCGCCAACACGCTGCGCGAGGACGGGCGCACCCTCCTGCCCGCCACGGGGCTCAAGCGGTTCACAGAAGGCGGTGTCACCGTCACCATGGGGTTTATTGGCCTCACGCTGCAGGCCACACCCACCATGGTCAGCCCGTCGGGCGTGGCCGGGCTGCGTTTTGAGGACGAAGCGGCCACGGCCAATGCGCTGATTCCCCAGCTCAAGGCCCAGGGCGCCGATGTGATCGTGGTGGCCATCCATGAAGGTGGTGGCACCACAGCGGGCGTGCAGGAGACCAGCTGCGCAGGCCTGTCGGGCGACATCGTGCCCATCCTGGAGCGGCTGGACCCGGCCGTCGATGTGGTGGTCTCCGGCCACACGCACCAGGCCTATGTGTGTGATTACAGCCGCGTGAACCCGGCCAAGCCCTTCTTGCTGACCAGCGCAGGCCAGTACGGCACGCTGCTCACCGACATTCAGCTGCGCGTGGACACGCAGACCCGCCGAGTGATCCGCAAGACGGCGCGCAATGTGGTGGTGCAGGGCGAGGCCTTCACGGGCGCCCAAGGGCCTGTGCCGCTGACCACTGCCGTGCCGACGTTCCCTGCGGACCCTGGCGTGCAGAAGATCATCGACACCTACCGCGCCGCCGCCATTCCGCTGGCCCAGCGCCCGGTGGGTCAGGCCCAGGGAGCCATGCGCCGCCAGCCCAACGCGGCGCTGGAGAGCGTCTTGGGCAATCTGGTGGCAGATGCCCAGCTGCTGGCCACGCGGGCGCCCGAAGACGGTGGCGCGCAGTTGTCGTTCATGAACCCGGGCGGCCTGCGTGCGGACCTGGTGCCGGATGAACAAGGGCTGGTGCGTTACGGCCAGCTGTATGCGGTGCAGCCCTTCGGCAACCAGCTGGTGATCAAGACCTTCACGGGTGCGCAGATCCGCGCCGTGCTGGAGCAGCAGTTCGCCAGCGGCGGCAATACGGTGCAGCGGCCCCGGGTGCTGTCGGTGTCCAGCGGCTTCAGCTACCGCTACGACCCGAGCCAGCCTGCGGGCGCGCGCATCAGCCACATGGTGCTGAACGGTGTGCCGGTGACCGATACGCAGTCAGTGCGTGTGGTGATGAGCAGCTTTCTGGACAGCGGTGGTGACAACTTCACCGTGCTGACGCAAGGCCAGGACCGGCGCGTGGGCGCACTGGACCTGGATGCGCTGGAGGCCTACTTCCGGCTGCAGAGCCCGGTGGCACCGCCTGCCACCAACCGCATCACCCGCGTTGCGCCAACTGCGCGCTGAGGCGCGCCCACCGGGTGCCCTTGCTCGGAGGGGCCTAGTGTGGTGTTCACGCTATCTGGCACTTAAAAACCGCGTCTTTTCGTCTAGGGCTGCGTTGCAAATCCTCGCGATACCTTCGGGTATCGCTGCGGTTTGCGCCTTGCCCTGACCAAAAATCCATCGGTTTTCAATGTGCCATCCAGCGCGCAACACCACACTAGTCGGCTGTGCGGCGCAGCGCGCCCAGCCATTGCAGCGGGTTGAAGCCGGTGACCAGCCCGGTCGCCACCAGCACCAGCGCGCCGCCCCAGAGCATGCCCGGCCCCAGGGCCTCACCCAGAAAGATATGACCCCAGGCCACACCAAACAGCGGGATCATGAAAGCGGAGCTCATGGCTGCCACGGGCGAGACATGCTTCAGAACCCGCAGGTTGAGCCAATACGCCAGGCCCGAGGTCACGATGCCCATCACGGCCACGGCGGCCAGCGCTTCTGGAGTGAAGTGCGCGGTGGGCAAGGTCCATGCCGCCCCAGGCAGCAGCAGCACCAGGGCCGCTGCGTGGATGCCTGCTGCGATGGACAACGGCGACATGCGTTTCGTCGCACGCTTCATCCAGGTGAGAGACAGGCCGTAGCATGCTGCAGCGGTCACGCATGCGCCTGCCGCAAGCAGCACGGCTGAGTTGGGCTCGACGGGACCCAACTGCACGATCAGCGCCACCCCAGCAAAGCCGCAGAGGCAGCCGGCCCATTTGCGTGCGCTCAGCGTGTCTTCCTTCATCCACGCCGCAGCGATCACCCCAAACGGCACGGCCATGGTGTTGAGCAGCGAGCTGTAGCCCGCTGGCAGGTGCAGGGCCGCCCAGGCGTACAGCAGAAAAGGCGCTGCCACCGTCAGCGTGCCCAGCCCCAGCAGCTCTCGCCAGTGGCGCCAGGGCCAGGGCTCGCCTGCCCAGCGCATGATGCCCATCAGCGTGAGGGTGGCCAGGCCAATGCGCAGCGCGGCCATCACATTGGGGCCCAGCACCGGACTGGCGACGCGAATGAAAAGAAAGGAAGCGCCCCACAGGGCAGACAGCAGCACCAGCTGCAGGAAATGGCGGGTTTTCACCGCGCGCATTGTCAGGCACCTTCGTGGTGCTTGCCGGCGTGTGGTAGAGCCGTTTTGATGCAAAAACCGCCTGAAGCGCTAGTGCATCATGCTGTGATAGCTATCAAAATAATAGCTGTCACAAAGTAGCTTGTGCGACAGGCTCCAGGGCCAGTGCCAAAGCCGGGGATTTGCAAAATGTGTCGGTAGCTACAGGGCTGCATCGGGCAGACCCAGTAGCCGCGTGGGGCTCAGGACGGGAAAGGGCAGGCGTTACCGTAAGGGCTGGCCCACCGTGCGCGCGCTACTTGCGCACTTCATCGACCATGGCGCGGAAGTCGTCGATGTCTTCAAAGCTGCGGTACACGCTGGCAAAGCGGATGTAGGCCACCTTGTCGAGCTTCTTGAGCTCGCGCATCACCAGCTCGCCAATGCGGCTGGAGATCACTTCACGCTGACCCAGGTTGAGCAGTTTCTCTTCGATGCGCTCAATGGCGCTGTCGATCTGGTCGGTACTCACGGGTCGCTTGCGCAATGCCAGGTTGAACGAGCCGAGCAGCTTGCTGCGGTCGTATTCAATGCGCCGACCGTCTTTCTTGACGATGGCCGGGAAGTTCACTTCCGGCCGCTCGTAGGTGGTGAAGCGCTTGTCGCACGCGCCGCACTGGCGGCGGCGGCGGATGAAGACCCCATCCTCAGACACTCGCGTTTCAACGACTTGCGTTTCGAGGTGACTGCAGAAGGGGCACTTCATGGGCGCTGAGAACCGGCTTGCTTAGCGGTAGACCGGGAAACGTGCGGTCAGGGCGTTGACCTTGGCGCGCACGGCGGCGATGTTGGCTTCGTCGCGAGGGTTGTCCAGCACGTCGGCGATCAGGTTGGCCGTGATGCGGGCTTCTTCTTCCTTGAAGCCGCGCGTGGTCATGGCGGGGGTGCCAATGCGCACGCCGCTGGTCACCATCGGCTTTTCAGGGTCGTTGGGGATGGCGTTCTTGTTGATGGTCATGTGGGCGGCGCCCAGCACGGCCTCGGCTTCCTTGCCGGTGATGCCCTTGGCGCGCAGGTCCACCAGCATCACGTGGCTTTGGGTGCCGCCGGACACGATGCGCAGGCCGCGTGCGGTCAGCGTCTCGGCCACCACCTTGGCGTTCTTGGCCACTTGCTCTTGGTAGGCCTTGAACTCGGGCTGCATCGCTTCCTTGAAGGCCACGGCCTTGGCTGCGATCACGTGCATCAGCGGGCCGCCTTGCAGGCCGGGGAAGATGGCGCTGTTGATGGCTTTCTCGTGTTCGGCCTTCATCAGGATGATGCCGCCACGGGGGCCGCGCAGGCTCTTGTGCGTGGTCGATGTCACCACGTCAGCGTGCGGCACGGGGTTGGGGTACACGCCCGCAGCGATCAGGCCGGCGTAGTGGGCCATGTCCACCATGAAGATCGCGCCAATTTCCTTGGCGACCTTGGCAAAGCGGGCAAAGTCGATGTGCAGGCTGTAAGCAGAGGCACCGGCCACGATCAGCTTGGGCTTGTGTTCGCGGGCCTTGGCTTCCATCGCGTCGTAGTCGATGGCTTCGTTCTTGTCCAGACCGTAGCTGACCACATTGAACCATTTGCCCGACATGTTCAGCGGCATGCCGTGGGTCAGGTGACCGCCTTCGGCCAGGCTCATGCCCATGATGGTGTCACCGGGCTTGAGGAAGGCCAGGAACACGGCTTCGTTGGCCGAAGCGCCGCAGTGGGGCTGCACGTTGGCAGCATCGGCGCCGAAGATCTTCTTCACGCGGTCGATGGCCAGCTGCTCAGCCACGTCCACATGCTCGCAGCCACCGTAGTAGCGCTTGCCGGGGTAGCCTTCGGCGTATTTGTTGGTGAGCTGGGTGCCCTGCGCCCACATCACGGCGGGGGATGCGTAGTTCTCGCTGGCGATCAGCTCGATGTGGTGTTCTTGGCGGGCGTTTTCGGCCTGGATGGCGGCAAACAGCTCGGGGTCGGTTTGTTCGACAAGAATTTTGCGGTCGTACATGATTGGCAGTCCTATGAACTTGTGTCCCTTGAAACAAGGGCTGCCCAGGCGAACGGCTGAACGCACGGGGCAGGGCCCCTGCGGCACGCTTCCCAGTGGTTCACAAGAAGTAGGTTCTTGCTGGTTTCCACGTCAGCGGCTGCATCCAATGGTTGAATGCAGCGCCTATCGCCAGTCGCGTACCCCGTTAGTGTAGCCGACACGGCATTGCTGCTACGCCGTCCAATGCGCGGAACGCCGAGGTAGTCGCCGTGGCGCCGGGACGCCGTCCGTTTACAGGCCCGGTGTCAGCAACGCTACCTTGTCGCTGACCGCAGCCGGTGCTGGGGTGCGAGGTGCTGCTGCAGGGATGCTCTGCACAGGAGCCTGGGTAGACAGGGAGGGAGGGGGATTGAAGGGCACTGCGCGACCACCGGCCACCTGGCGCAGGCGGAAATGTTCCGCCATCACCTTGGCGGCGTAGCCACCGTCGTCGGCCATGTTGCCCGCGCCCACATAAAAGCGCAGGCCACCTTCCAGCGATCCTGCGCGGGCGATGCACTCTTGCAGTACCTTCACGCCGACCCGCAGGTTGCTCACCGGGTCAAAGGCAGCAAAGTGGCCGCCAAAGTTCTGGTACTTGTCGGTGTGCACGCGGGTCATCACCTGCATCAGCCCTTGGGCGCCCACAGCGCTTTCGGCAAACGGGTTGAAGCTGGACTCGATGGCCATGATGGCCAGGATCAGCGTGGGGTCGATCTTGGCGCGGGTGCCAATCTCGTAGGCCTCGGCGACCAGGGCGCTGAGGGGCTCTGGCGCCACACGGTACTTCTTGCTGAGCCAGAAGGCCACGGCAGCCTGCTCTTTGGGCAGGTCTTTGGGGTTCACCGCCGTAGCGCGCTCGCTGGCTTCGGGCTCGATGGGCATGCCCAGCATTTCTACCTGGCGGGCTTGCAGCCAGTTCATCAGTTGCTCTTCACCTGCCTGGCGCAAATCGGGCCGTGCTGTGAGGGCAATGACGACAAAGGCAACGGCCAGGCCGATGAGGGCAAAGCTGTTGTGGGTGATTTCAAGAAAACCTTCGGTCACGTCGGCCGCGAAAGTTCGCACGCCGGAGACTATTTTTCCTGACGCTGTCATAGCTCTTCCTTTCTGAGGCGGGCCAGCGGGAGCGGAGCAGTCGCGGTGGACGGTGCTTTGCTGGCAGATCGCCTGGATTGGTACGCCATCAAGTCCGGGCTGCACGTCTGTGGAGTGCTTGGCGCCCTGGATTGACTTAGCCGGGTTCGGCAGCGATTGGGGTTTGTACTAGCCCCGTTTTTGGGGCTGGCGGATTCTAGAAGCTCACTAAATGCATAGTCAATACTAACAACTCAATATTTAAGACATAAAAATTATGAAAAATCTGTAAAAAATCACAGTTTTTCTGAGCCAAGCGCTGTTTTTCGTTGGGAGCCGCCGTGCAGCGGCTGACATCCGCATGTCAAATTCAATCGGGCTTTTCGCCGCCATTGAGAATCCGATTTGAGTTGGCGAAGCGAGTTTGATAAGGTGGAGGCGCCTGTAGATTTCAGGCATCGCCAGACGAAGCGAAGTCTCCCTCCGAGGGCATTCAGTGCCAAGGTGCAGCAGATGCCGCTTCCATGGCAACCCCTGGAGGCAATACCTTGCCTCCGCGCCATGCGGACCTTTCTCTCCGCATCGCGACCGATGGCAAAGACCGTTGTGTCAGCCGTCAAGCCCGGCGGGCAGGCCCTTCAGGCACTGCTCGTCGGGCTTTCTTATTGGTTCGTCGCCTTGTGGGTGGGCGGCACAGTCTTATATATATAGATAATGGGGGCTGTTCCCTAGAGTGGCGACCCTTCGCCCGGATTGCCGGGCGACATCTTCGCCGGGCCTTGCTCCAGATCGCCCTGCAGGTGTGGAGGAGGCAAGCCGCTACGGCCTCTGGCCCAATCCGGTGAAAATAGCCCTTTTGTTGCCCTGGCGCGCGCTTGGCGCGGTCGTTCGGGCACGGCTCCGGGCTCTGCGCCCGGGATGCCTTCGTAATCCATTGGATCCATGTTTCCATTTTTTTCCCGCAGCAAAATGTCCGACGCACCTGAAGTGAATCCGGCCCCGGCCAAAACCCATGAGCCGCATCCGCTCGATGCGCTGACTGGTGGCGCTTTTTCTGCCGCCACATCGGGCGAGCGCGCCTCTCGCATCCGCGACTGGCTGGCCACTCAGCCATCGCCAGAGCAACTGCAAGAGGTGTTCAAGGAGTTGAGCGGACGTGACAAGGGCGCGGCCCGCGCCGTGCGCGAACGCCTGGACGAAATCCGTCGCGCCAAGGGGCAGGAGGCCATTGCGGCCGAATGGGCTGAAAAAGCCCAGGCCCTGCTGGCGGCCCCCAAGCTCAATATTGCAGATGCCCTGGCTTGGCAGCGGGATGCCGCCAAGGCTGGTGCCCCGTTGTCGCGTGAGCCGTTGTCCCTGCTCAAGGTACAGCTGGCCGACCGCGTGAAGGTCATCGAAGACCTGCAGCACCGTGTCCAGGTGCAGCGCGAGGCGGCTGTGCTGCTGGCGCAGCGCATCGAAGTGCTCTCGACCAAGCCCTGGCGCGATGCGCAGGCTGCGCTCGAACTGCTGCGCGCCGATGTCGCGCGCTGGCAGGAGCAGGCCCAGGAGCTGACGGGTGATGCCAGCTGGGCGAGTGTGGAGGCCCGGTTTCCGCCGTTGCTCGATGCCTCGCGCACTCAGCTGCTGGTGGTGTGGGAAGCTTTCCAGCCTGCCGTGGCGCAAGCGGCCGCTGCCGCAGAGGATGCTGCTGCACCCCTGCCACCTGTGCCGGTGTGGGCGGACGAACTGCGCACTGCGCGTGGCTTGCCCACTGCGGCTTCTGAGGCGGCCGCCGCTTCTGCCGCTGCCGGCAAGCCCGCGCGTGCTGCCAAGCCCAAGGTGGCGCCGGAGGTGATTGAAAAAGCCCACCAACTGGTGCGCGATGCCTTGGCGACGCTGGAGAAAGAAACGGCCGAAGGCCACGGCAAGGCCAGTGCCGGCGCTGCCGCTGCGCTGCGCGCCGTGCTCAAGGTACATGGCAAGCACATTGACAACGCGCTGGAGCAACAGGTGCACACGGCTCTGGTGGCTGCCGGTGAGCTGGAAGGCTGGCAACGCTGGAGTGCCGACCAGGTGCGTGAAGAGCTGGTGGCCAAGGCCGAAGCGCTGCTCAACCGCCCCGAAGGCCAGGCCTTGGGTGGCCGCAAGATGCAGGAGACTCTGCGCAGCCTCCGTGAGCAATGGAAGCAGGCGGACCAGGGCGGTGCGCCCAACCACGCGCTGTGGAAGAAATTTGACGAGGCCTGCAACGCAGCGCACAAGGTGGTCGAGGCCTGGCTGGACAAGATCCGCGCTGAAGCGGCTGAGCACAAGGCCCAGCGCCTCGCGCTGATCGAAGAGGTCAAGGCCTGGGCGCAGGAGCATGCTGCGTCGGGCGACTGGAAGGCCATCAACCGCGCGCTGTACCAGTTCGGCGACCGCTGGCGCGAAGGCGGCCATGTGGGTGAAAAAATCTTTGCCGAGCTCCAGCCCCTGTGGAAGCAGGCGATCGCTCTGGCCGCAGCGCCGCTGGAGGCTGCGCAGAAAGAAAGCCTGGCACGTCGCCACGCAATGATCGAAGAAGCCACGGCACTGGGCGCTGCGCCTTCGCTGCGCATCGATGCCGTCAAGGCGCTGCAGCAGCGCTGGCAGGCAGAAGCCCAGACGGTGCCTCTGGATCGCAAGCACGAACAGAAGTTGTGGGATGCCTTCCGCAAGCCCATTGATGAGGCGTTCAACCGCAAGTCCGCGGACCGCGAGCGCGCTGTCACTGAACTGAGTGCGCGGGACCGCGTGGTGCTGGACGCGTCCAAGGCCCTGGAGGCCGCCAATGCCACCGGTGATGCGCAGCAGATTCGCGCTGCCATGCAGGCGCTGGAAGCCGCGTTGCGCGGCCAGGCCCAGGCGGCGGAAGCCGTTGCCACGGCCAACAAGGACGCTCAGTCGCAGGCTGAAGCGCAGTCGGTTGCGGCGCCAGCCGCGGCCGAGGGTGGTACGGAGGCGGTAGAAGGTGGCGATGCAGCGGCTGCGGCCCCCGCAACGCCTGCAGCTCCCAAGCCTGCCGCGCGGCCCGTGGTGGCGGTGCGCGGGGATGACCGCCCCGGCATGAAGAAGGACGCTCCGGCGGCTCCTGGCCGGAGTGCTCGACCCGGTGATCGCCGCGATGGCCGTCCGGGCGACCGTGAGGGTGCCCGCGGCCCGCGTGCGGATGGCCGTATGGGGGATCGTGGTGACCGGGGAGGCCGCTTTGGTGATCGCCCTGCGTTCGAGGATCGTGGTCCGCGCCTGGGCGACACGGCATTCCGTGCCCAGCGCGAGGCGATGGAGCATGCGCAGCTGGCGCTGAAGAAACTAGCGGCCCAGGCCCATGGGGAAGCGCTGACCCAGTTGCTGACCGCCTGGGAAAAGCGCGACGCAGCGCTGGTGCCCGGTGCGCAAGAACTGGGCTCGGGTGTGACTGCGTCGGTGCGCAGCGCCTGGACCCAGGCGTTGTCTGCGGCGCCCAAGGGCGATGCTGCGGAGGCCATGCTGCGCCTGGAGATGGCGGCAGAGGCGCCAACGCCGGCAGAGCATATTGCTGCACGGCGCATGCTGCAGCTGCAACTGCTGACACGCCGCAATGATCCCGCACCGGCCCAAACCTGGGGGCAGGATGTGGCGCGTGTGTTGGCAGGCCCCAGCGATGCGGCCAGCGCACGCCGTTTGCAGAACGTCCTCAAGACGCTGTTGCGCAAATAAACGAAACGCAGGGAGTGTGCGCACTGCGGTGCGCATGCCGCCACGGCATCAGACAGAAAAACGAGATCGCGCGCGGTCTCGTTTTTTCTTTTGGGTGTGCGTGCGCGGGCCTGGAAAACAAAAAAGCCGTTGCGAATGCAACGGCTTTTTATGTGTTTGGTGCCCAGGAGAGGACTCGAACCTCCACGATGTTACTCGCTAGTACCTGAAACTAGTGCGTCTACCAATTCCGCCACCTGGGCATTTCAGGAAAGACTAAGATTGTATAACAAAAAATCCACCCCCGGCGCGCAGCCCGCTTCACATTTGTCGCAAGAGATCGAAGGCAGCGTGCAAGGGCACCGTGATGGACACGGTTTCGTCATCCGCGACGATGGCGAAGGCGATATCTATATTCCCCCGAACGAGATGCGCGCTGTCCTGCACAAGGACCGCGTGCGCGTGCGCATCGTGCGCCAGGACCGACGTGGCCGGCCCGAAGGCCGCGTTGTGGAAATCATCGAGCGCCCGCCACAGCCCATCATCGGCCGCCTGCTGCAGGAAAGCGGTGTCTGGCTGGTGGCGCCGGAGGACAAGCGCTACGGCCAGGATGTGCTGATCCCCAAGGGGGCCACCGGCGCCGCCAAGCCGGGACAGGTCGTGGTGGTCGAGCTGACCGAGCCGCCCGCGCTGTTTGGCCAGCCTGTGGGCCGCATCACCGAGGTGCTGGGTGAAGTCGACGACCCGGGCATGGAGATCGAGATTGCCGTGCGCAAGTACGGCGTGCCACACGAATTCTCAGAGGAATGCTTGGCCCAGGCCAAAGCCCTGCCCGACAAGGTGCGTGCGCAGGACAAGAAACGCCGGGTAGACCTGACTGACGTGCCCCTGGTCACCATCGACGGCGAAGACGCGCGCGACTTCGACGACGCCGTGTACTGCGAGCCTGCCAAGGTCGGCCGCAGCAAGGGCTGGCGCCTGCTGGTGGCCATTGCCGACGTGAGCCACTACGTGGAGACCGGCAGCGCCATCGACATCGACGCCTACGACCGCGCTACCAGCGTCTACTTCCCGCGACGCGTGATCCCCATGTTGCCCGAGAAGCTGTCCAACGGCCTGTGTTCGCTCAACCCCGAGGTGGAGCGCCTGTGCATGGTCTGCGACATGCTGGTCACGGCCAAAGGCGAGGTGCACGCCTACCAGTTCTACCCGGCGGTGATGTTCAGCCACGCGCGCTTTTCGTATACCGAGGTGGCAGCCATCCTGGCC
>OFJB01000468.1_pt1 | contig 19886 bp, 23 predicted proteins | sample 1775081 | NCBI WGS metagenome assembly OFJB01 (sample SAMN08195771, study PRJEB24354) | sludge metagenome | isolation source: initial sludge from phenol fed wastewater aerobic bioreactor | place: India: Nagpur | collected 2016-06-05
GCTTCGATGCTGAGCGCGCCGACCACGCCCATCCGCTCGCCGAGGGCGATCGACAACGCCGGATAGGCGCCGCCGCGCCCGATCAGCAGCGCTGTGGCGTCGTGCAGCGGGTCGTCGGCGGGCAGGGGGACATGGGCGGCGGCATTGGCCAGCCGCCGCAGCAGCGTGGCGTGCAGCGCGCGCACCCGCAGCGCGGTGTTGAGGCGAGCCGTCAGGCGACGCTCAACCTGCTCTGCGATCCGCTCCGGCGACTGGCCTCCGGCGGACGTCACATTGATGTTGATCGCTCCTCTCCCGAACGAAACTTCAACGGCGCGGGCCTGTTTCCGATCGGTGGCCTGCGGGCGGATTTGCTCGAATAGCGCGGCAAGGTCGAAGGGCGCGGCGGCCGATGGCTGCGGAACCGGCATCGCCGGCATGCCAGGCATTGCCGGCATCTGCGGCGTCGCCACCTTCAACGCCGGCAGGTCGGGCATTTTCAGCGAGCCGGTCAACGCTGGAACGATCGCTTCGAGCGCCGGCATCTGCGGCATCTCGACCTTTAGGGCCGGGAGTTCCGGGATGGCAAGCTGCAGGGCCGGCAGGTCGGGCATCTGCAACGTATCGGAGATGCCCGCTGCCGCCGGCAACGCCATCGCCGACGAGGCAATCGCAGCATTGCGCAGGATACGGGCGGTCTTTCCGGCATCGTGGACGCGGCCAGCCTGCGGGAACGTGACGATCTCTGGCCCTTCCTCGCCGACCAGATAGGTTCCGCCTGCCTTCACCGGCCCGCCCTTTGCCCGCGCGCCGTCGACCCCGCCCGAGGAGGATGGCGTCCCGGCAAGACCGAAGGTCACTTTGTTGAGCAGGTTGCTCGCCCCGCTGCGGACGGATGCGAACGCCTCGGTGATCGAGCTTTTGATATATGCCACGATCTCGGACATGACGGCCTTGATGCCGTCGAAGAGACCCCGCATCAGCGCCGTGCCGGCCTCGACCATATCGCTCGCCAGCGCCGAGATTCTCGCCGGGAAGCCCTTGAACCACTCGACGATCGCGTCGACCCTGGTTCGGATGCCATCCCATATAGACTGGCCGAGCCGCGTGCCTTCGTCAATCAGGTCGAAGCCGAGCAGCCCTCGGAACACGCCGCGCAAGAATTGCGCGCCGGCGCTCAACGCTGCCCCAATGTAGCGCAGGATAGCCCCGCCGACGCCTGCCCAGTCGAAGGACAGGATCGCTGCGGCAATGGTTGCTCCGATCCCGGTCGCTTCCGTGCCGGTGAAGCCGCCCATCAGCGTCGACCAGAGGTCGAAGGCCCCAGAGAGGCCGGTGCGGATCAGTTCGCCGAACCGGACCCCCAGCCCGCCCCAATCGACCGAAAGCAGGAGATCGGTGATCGTGCCGTAGAAGTTCATGATCGCGCCGGATGCGCCGGCCATCATGCTGTTAAAGTCTATCGCGCCGATGGCCTGGCTGATCGTGTCAGCGAAGCCGGAGAAAAGCGACTTGGCGTTGGCGACGACATTGTCGACCGTGCCTACGATCCCGGAAAGAGCGGTGCGCGTCTGCTCAACGCCGGCCTGCCAATAGCCGCCGAGGTCGATCGACGAGAAGATGTTGCCGATCCAGTCCCGCGCGGCGGCGAAGCCGTCGACGAGGCTGCGCGCGGCCGACTGGCCGATTTCCGACCAGCTCATGTTCGACCACGCATCCATGACCTTGCGCGGCAATTCGACCAATGAGACGAGCGCCTGCCCGGCGAAGTTGCCGATCGCCATTCCGGCCGAGGTCCACTTGCCACCCATCTCATCGACCGGGCCGAGCAGTCCGGAAACCCAGCCGCTCAATGTAGCGAAGCCATCAATGGCAGGAGCGAGCGCGGATCGTATCGGCTCGATCGCCCGTGAGAACGCACCTCGGAAAGCCTCGAAGGCGAGCGTGATGCCGGTCCAGTTGTTGTAGATCCACGTTCCTGCGGCCGCCAACGCGACGAGTACCGCCCCGACGCCGGTCCCGATCACGGCGATGCGAAGCGCCCGGAAGGCGACTGTGACCAGCTTCACCGGATTGAGCAGCGTCGTCACCGCACCGGCGGCTGCAGAGAAGGTTACGCGGCCCAGTGCGCGGCCGGCGGTCAGGGCTGCGATGCCCATGTCGAGCAGCGCGCCCTTCATGAACAGGCCTGCGAAGCCGAATGCCGTGGTCGCGACACGGAAGCCGATCAGCGCCGCCGTCACGCCGACGATCGCTTGCGTCACGCGGGGGAACCGCTGGGCAAGATCGCTGATCGAGGTAATGACCGGCCCGACCTTCTCGACGATCGAGTTGATGGCCGGCAGGAGGGCGTCGCCGACGCTGATTGCCAGATCGGTCGTGCGCTGGCGCAGAAGCTGCAAGGCGTTGGCCGTTGTCTTCGACCGCTGTAGATACTCCTCATTCGCCGAGCCGGCATATTCGGTGCGGTCGGCGACGAGCGCGAGGGTTTCGGCCAGCAGTTCCGAGTTGGTGATGAGCGGGCCGAGCGCGCGAGCCTCATCGCCGAACAGGTCGGAAACGAGCGCAGCGCGCATATGGTCCGGAACTTTCCGGATCCGCGCAAGCACCATCTGGATCGTGCCGACAGCATCCTTCTGCATGTCCTTCGCAACATTGCGAGAGGTGAGGCCAAGCTGCCGATAGGCGGCCTGTTGCCGCGTCGTCGCCGACGCGCCGCGGGTGAGCGCACGGCCCATGTTGCGGAAGGATGTTGCTGCTACTTCCGCCTCCGCGCCGGCGCCGATCATCGCTGCGCCGAACGCCGCCGCCTGCTCTGCAGTCAGGCCGAAGTCCTTCGCCTGCGCCCCGACCCGATTCACCATGTTCAGAATCGCCGGAGCGTTCGCAGCGGAGTTGTTGCCCAGATGGTTGATGGCGTCGGCGAGCAGGCCAGTATCGGTGATATTGAGGCCGAGCGCAGCCTTCAGCTTCGCCAACGAGTCGCCGGCACTGTCCGCGCTGACCTCCCATGCCACGCCTACCTTCGCCGCCATCTCGGCAAAGGGTAGAAGTTCGTCGACCGGGATGTTCGACTGGCCGGCGGCGGCAACGATCGCCGCGATGCCCTCGGCCGTCATCGGGATTTCGGTCGAAAGCCGGCGGATGTCCTTCCCCATCTGCTGAAACGCCTTCGGCGTCGGGAAGTCGACGACCTTGCGGACGTCCGCCATCGCGCTCTCGAAGTCGATGGCGGCGTTGATCGGCGCCGAGAGGCCGCGATAGAGCGCCCAACCGGCACCGACCGCATCCATCATCCGGCCGCGCATGGCGTTGAGGCGGTCGGTGTTCCGCTGGCTGGCCGCCGTCATCCGCTCGATCGCGGCGGAAACGCCCTTCGCCGGGCCGGTGACCCGGTCCAACAGGGAGACGATCAGCTTCGAGTTCAAGACGCTCATCGCTTTGACTTTCCGTGTTTTGCGCTGATGAGGCGGGCGGTGGCTTCGAGGTAACTGCGGGTCTTTGCGACCGGCCACGCCTCGATCGTGTCGACCGGCGTGTGCAACTCACTCGCAAGCAGCACGATTACGTCGCGCCAGTTCCCGCCGCCTCGGCGTGCTCCCCCATGAGTTCACCGCCCTCGGCGAGGATGGCGTTGAAGTCGGCCATGCCCACCTGCTGCATGGTGGGAAGATCGACGCCGGCCATGCCGGAGAGGAGGGCGAGGATCTTGGTGAAGTCGCCCTGTACGGCGTCGGCACGGCAGGCGTCGCCGGTGGTCGCTTCGCGGAAGGTAAGCCTGGTCAGGGTGATGGCCTTCTCGCCTTCGCCTTGGGTGATCGGCTTCTTCAGGTTGACGGTGATGGTTTCAGACATGGCATACCTCGCTGATGATTTGCGCCTGCCGCGTGGCGCGGGACACGATTTCACCGACCGCAATGGTGCCAGCGGTGGCGGCGATGGCCGGTGCGGCGATCCTGCGCACGCTGGCGTTCACTTCCTCGACCTCGTCGAGGACATCGAGAACCCGCGCGACGGCGGGGTCCATAATTCGGATCATGTCGACCTCCTGTGGATGGATGCCCGGCGGACGGGGGCTGGTCCGCCCGCCGGGCTGCTCACGGCGCGATGCCAAAGGTAGACAGGGAGGGGCGGAGCATCGCGCCTTTCAGGCCGAAGCTGGCCTGCGAAACGGCCGCCCCTATCTGGTGAAATGTGATCGTCATCGCGCTACCCGATCGAAAGCTGGATGACTGCAATCGACGCCGATTGCGCGTTGGAACGCTTGAAGGTGAACCACGGCTGTCCAGGTCGATCGACCGCACGAAAGCCATCGTTTTTCTTGAAGGTCAGGTGCGGATAATCGAGCCGGTTGTAGGCAAGCGCCCACTGCGCGGCGGTGATCGAAGCGAAGAAGCCGCCACCAAGCGTCACCATTTCATCCGGGTCGGAGCCGTACAGGACGGCCGAAATGTCTTCTGCCTGACGACTCGGGTCTGGCCGCCCATCGTTATCCCGAGGCACGAATCGGATCGTTTCCAGATTTGCATCCAGAATGATCCGATCCGTCATTGCCTCGAGCGCGCGCCAGTCCATCCCGCTTGACCTCGATCAGATCGACAGGCGGACGACGCCGGTGGCGCTGGGGTTCGCTGCCGCTTCGGCGGCGTGGCCGATCAGCGTGTTCGAACTGGCGGTCGTGGTCGCGGCATTGGTTTCGCCGCCGGCCCAATAGATCGCCGCGCCCTGCGTCCAAGCCTGCTCGGCCACCTTCGGCAGCGTGAAGACGCCCTCGGTGCAGATTTCGACCGGAGCACCGCTCTCGGCATCAGTGGCGGCAACGCCGAACAGTTTGCCGACAACGACAAGGTCGCCGGACTTCACGGCCGCCGGCGCGGTGACCGTCACATTGCGGCCGGGCTGGATGAAGTTCTTCATGGTCAGATTCCTTTCGAGAAGGTCGGGAGGAAGGTGTTGACGCGCTGGCCCTTCAGGGCGGCGATGTCGCGGTCGAGCGCGGCCAGCGCCGCCGCCATCTCGGCGTCAGACTTGAACTCGGCCGTGCGCTCGGTTCCGCCGGAGCGGAACGTCGTGCGCAACATGCCGCTGCTACGGGCGGCAGTCAGTGCCGCCCGCTTGGTGAGAAGGTCCTCCAGCGCCGTCATGGTTACTGGCCCGCGTTCTTGTATGCGCCGCGGAAGTCGATCGCGCCGACCGCGAAGTCGAGGCCGGCGGCCACCTTCACGGCCTGCGTATCGAAATCCCGTTCGGTGCGGACCTGCGGCCCCTCCGAGCCACCGACATAGCCGTAGACCACGACTGGAGCGGCGGACGATTCGGCGAACACGTACCAGGCATTGCCGGTGATGTTGGCGTCGACGATCAGTTCCGCGAACCCAGACCACACATTCACGTCGGTCGACTTGGTCGGCGTGATCGCAGCGAGAATCTGGCGAGCCGCAACCTCCTGCGCAGGACCGACGACAAGGAAGGCTGGCTGCAGATTCAGCACGAGGCCGTCAAGCGACTTCTGTGCCCGCAGCGCCGCCACCGCCAACGCGACCGACGTGGCATCGATCGCGGCGCCCGCGGCGGCGAGATTGCTGTGATCGGTGTGGAAGATCGCCTTCCCATCCGACAGCGCCCCGTTGGCGGCCAGCACGCCATAGGCGAGCTTGTTCTCGTCGGCAGCGGCACGGATCGCGATCTGCGACGAGAAGTCGGACAGCGCCGAAAGGTCGTCGTTGATGAGCGCACGGCGGCCAATAGCGATGCCGGTGCCGTATTCCTTGGCCCGCACCTTTTCCGCGTTCTCGCTGATCGTCCCATACTTCACCTCGCCCGCCTCGTTGATCTCGCGGAAGGCGGGGAAATCGCCGGCGCGCAGGAATTGGTGATCCTTGAAGTCGACGAACGGCTTGCGAGCCGCCCACTTGCGATAGGTCGGCGCGGCGACCTGATATTGTGCGAGCAGCGATTTGTTCGCGGCATCGGCGAGCAGGAGCGGGAAGTCACTCGTCGAATGAGCACCCACCGCGCGCTGCAAAAGTGCATCCTGATCGCGCGCATTGAACCGCTCGCCGCCAGCGGAAGCGAGTTCGCCGACCATGTCGAGAATGCGCATGCCGCGATATTCGACGGCGCGGCCTTCGAGCTTCACCGCGCCCGGAGCCAGACGATGCGCCAGCGCATCAGCCATCGCCGAGCGAATGGACACCGGATCGTTGTGATCCTCGCCTGTCGTCACGCCAGTCGAGCGGATACCGGCGGCGGCCTGGCTTCGCGTTTGCATCTCGGCCAGCGCCGCGGCGCGAACAGTGTCGAGGTTCGCTTCGGCGTCGATCTGGCTGTTCGCCCATGCATCGTCCAGTCCGGTCGTGCGGGCGATCGAGCGGATTTCCGCGTTGATCTGGGCGCGGGTCTGGACCTGCGGCTGCGGGTTCGGATTGTTCTCGTCTTCGGGATCCATGTCGTGACTCCGTGTTGTGGCGGCCGGATCGGCCGGGATCGCGACCAGCGATGCCTCGAGGATCGAAAAAGCGGTCGCGACTTTTTCGCGGCGTTTGGTCGTGGGGTTCGTGCGCTCGGCCCATTTCCCGGCCGGCACGTCGTAGCCGATGGAGACGCCGAACTGCGCGCCGTCGCCGATCTCGGCGGCGATGCGCTGGGCGAGCGGCGAATGCTTCGACAGCCTGGCCTTGCCGACGAGGCGGCCGCCTTCGAGACGGATGCCCGTCACCTCGCCGAGGCGGCCGTCGAGCTCGAAACGGTTATGCGAATCGAGCAGCGGCAGGCGGTTGGGAATGACAGCGCCACGAAGGTCGAGGATCTCGTCGAAGCTGCCACGCCGATCATGGCGTTCGACCGGAGCGCCAGCGGACAGCACCACGTCGATCGTCAGAGCTTCCGCGTCCCATGTCGACGAGGCGACGGGGATGGCGCGTGTGAACATGCCGGCCGGATCAGTCGGCCGATTTCGGGTCACCATTTGCGACCTCCTTTTTCCGGGCTTGTGTGAAGGTGAGGCCGAGGCGTGTGGCGCGCTCGTTGTCGGCGGCGATCTCGGCGTCGAGCGCCTCTATGTCGACGCCGCGGCTGGTCACCGCCTCGCGGCGGGACATCAAGCCGCCGGCGATGGCGTCGAGTTCGGCCTGCACGTCCTTCGCAGGATCGACCCACTGTTGCTTTGGCGTGATGAACTTTACCGGCATGGCGGCATCGATCGTCGTCGCTATGCGGCCGGACAGAACTTCCGTCGCGGCCCAGCGCCGCCAGATCGGCCGCAGCGCCTGAAAGGCGACGACGCCGTGCTGCAGGGCTTCGACCCGCCGCCGCCATTCGACGAGGCCGGCGCGGATAGACGAATAATTAACCTCCGACAGGTCGCCGGTCAGGATCGACGCCGGAAGGCCGAGGCCGACCGCGATCTCACGCTCGGTCAGGCTGGCGAAGGACATCACTTCCTCGCCGATGTTCGCGGGGGTCGAGAAGCTGATTTCCTGCCCCGGATCGAGATATTTCAGCGTGCCGGGTTCGAGGCCACCGACAAGGTTCGAGGCGTGCTGCTCGCCGTCGAAGGGTTGGCCCGATGCGTCCGGCGTGCGGACGAAGCCGGTGAGCATGGCGGCAATCTTCTGGCGCATGATCTGCGCGTCGCGCCATGCGTCGAGATCAGCGATGCGAAGCATGACGGGGGCAAGCCAGGTAATACCGCGCACCTGTCCCGGCGTTTCCGGGCGGAAGAGGTGGACGATGTGCTCGGCCGACACGCGCGACGGTGTCAGTGGCAACCGGGCGAACGGCAGGCCCGGCCGCTCGGCGAAGACGTGATATGCGACCCTGCGGCCTGCGGCGTCGAACTCGATGCCCTGCACGATCCGCCCGCCGCCCGGTAGCTCGCGGGTCAGGCTCGGGTCGATCTGCTCCGCGTCGATCAGGCGAACGCGCAGGCCATCGTCGGCACTGACGAGCAGCGCGAACGCCTCGCCGTCGACGACCATCCTGCGAACCATCACGGCTTCGAGACCGTAGAAATCCGTCAGGTTGTCCGCGTCGGCATCATCGGTCCATGCCTCGAAGGCCAAGTTCAACGCGGTGCGATTGTCGGGATCCGCGTGTGCGGACTGGGGTTTGATGCCGGTTCCGATCAGCGCCGACACCCATGCCTCGACGCCGGATGCCGCAAGCGCGTTATTCGCGGCGAGGTATCGCGCCCGCCGGGCGAGCGGCCCGCGAGCCGCAGCCATCGCCGAAAGGGTCGCCTGCATCTCGGGATGCCCGCGCCAGCGGCGGCCGCCGCCCGCTCCATCATAGGAACGGGTCGAGCGGGAGAAGAATTTGCGGAGCCGATCAAAAATCATGGCCGCAATGATGCGGCCATTCTGGAAGAAACACCTATGTACTTAAATGAACTTTAGTGGACTCAACTGGCTTTCTTTGAACCTTCCCTCTCGAAATAGTCGAGAAGTTCATCACGAAAGGCCCAGTATCTCCCGCCAAAGCGATGAACTGGGGACGCTGGCATGGCCGCCAGTTTCCGGCGCACGAAGGCAGCACTGCGCCCGATCGCACGGCCGATGCCCTCGGCGGTCCAGATGATTTCCATAGATTCGTTCGGTTTCATGTCCATCAGCCCTTGTCTGTTATGCGCCTCGTGCATGACTAACTCATTGAAAGAAAACGGCTTTAGCATTAAAAACATTGTATGGAGCGAAATCCCGCGCCCCCGTCTCCCCGCTAAGGGCAGAGGCCGGGAAGGACCCGCCCGGCCCACCTGTCCCACCTTGCCGGCCGTCGCCGCAGAAGGTAGGACGCGAAATTATCGAATGATTTCATTGACCTGCCCTACCTGTCCTACCTGTCCTACCTAGAAACACACAATCATCATGCGCGCATGTGCGCATACGGACTTACCGAAAACAGGTGGGACAGGTAGGACAGGTAGGGCAACCCCTTGAACTAAAGGCGCTTTTTGCTGTCCTACCTTCGCTGTGTGTCCTACCTCAAGGTAGGGCGGGGCATCATCCGTCGCCGTCGTCCCACCCGATCTCCTGTTTCAACTGCTCTGCGAACTGGTCTCGGCACGCTTCCAGCGGAGGCAAGGTGTAGGCATACCCGCGCTGCATCGTGGCACCGTCGTCGGCGGGAATGGACACCTTGCTTTTCCGAAGACCGGGAAGGAGTTTCCGCAGCTTGATCCCGAAGGCGGTCGACGACGCCTTGCGCCGGATTCCGATCTTCTCGCTGGCATCGACATAATCGTCGAAGAAGGCGTCTGTGGCGACGAAGTCCGGCCATCGATCGTGCTTTCGCGTCGGCGCGCCCGCTTTCAGGCGGTCAAGCAGCCACGTCTCGATGGGATCGAGGCTGCGCACCTTTTGCTCTAGCAGCGCCTCGGTCTTCGGGATTGTCCGCAGATTGATGCCGGAAAGGTCGAAATTCATCAGATCGTACAGCAGCGCCTCTCGGCCGCCGGCGGCAAGCTCGGCTTCCATCTCGGCGAAATAGCCGTGGTTGCCGGCGCAGCGAGGGTGAACGTCGAAGACGGCAAAGCGCCGCTCGTCCTTTCCGGCCGGAACGACCCAGTCCTCATTCGAGGTCATCAGCACACGGATGAAATTCGGCAGGCGCACCGGATCGACGCCCTTCGCCTCGATCATCTGGACTTCCGACGTGACGAGACCCTTCAGCCGGCCCTCGGCCGCCTTGTCGCCTGCCCAGACCGCCTCCTCGGCCTGCAATAGCAGGCAGGAGGCCATATGGGCGTTGAAGTTCCCGGTCACATAGCGCGGATCGTCGACGAGAAAGAAGTGCGGCCGAAACAGCGAGCCGATCGCGTTTCCCACGATGGTTTTTCCGGCGCCCATCGCACCGCGCAGGACGATGGCCGTGCCTGGCTTCTCACGCGGTTTCTGGACCATCTGGGCAAACCATCCGAAGATCCAGCGGAACACCTCCTGATCGCCATGCGCGACATTGGTGAGCAGGTGATCCTTCAGGACGGAATAGGAGCCTCCGCGCCGTGGGGCGACCGAGAAGCCTTGCCAGAGGTTAAGATGACCGGCCGGCGCGATGTCCCCGTCCGGGTTCGGCCAGAAGGTGATTCCCTGATAGGTTCGGCGATTGGGCGAAGTCCACCATGCCTCGCCCCAGCTGATCGCCCTCGGCCTCCCGTCCCGGCCTTTCCGCGTGATGAAGCGATTGGCAAGGTAGGATTTGAAGCCGGCTTCCTTGATGATGCGAACTCTGTCGCGGGCATCAGCATCGGCCTGCACCGACACGACCGCGCCGGTTCCGCCGATCAGCACGAACGCGAAAAGCCGGTTGAGTTCGTCCATATCGAACGAGTCCGGCAATGCCGCCACGGGCTGATCGGCCGGCGGCGGTGCGACGGCCGCCTTCGGCGCGTCATTCTGTGCAGCGGCATAGGCATTGGCGACGATCGCGTCGACCTCCGCCCATGCGCCACTTCTCTCGATTTCATCCGTCATGGCGCGCCTCCATAGGGCGCGTCACAACGGCAGGGGGGGGGCGGAAGCGTCACAGGTCGAGCCGCTCCGCCGCATGCTCGAAAGCCGATGCGATAACGTCGTCGAGCTTGTCGACCATCTCCGAAAGGGAGTCGTGGGCGTCACTATCCTCAACGAGGGAAACAGCCTCCCGAGCCGCGTCAGCAGCATCCGTCAGCTTTCCGTGGAGCCGCTCGATTTCCTCCGCGACAAGTTCGCGGAACTCTTCAAGCGCGTTTTCTTCCGGTTCCGCGCTCATTGCCGAGCACCTCCGGCCTGTTCCCGCGCCGTCTCGACGACGCGGGCAATGTCGGCTTTCGACCAGCGCGACAACGAGCCGAGTTTTATCGGCTTCGGCAGCGTGCCGTCCGCCATGCGGCGGTAGATCGACGTCACCGAAATGTTGAGCATCTTGGCAACCTCGGTCGCCTTCAGCAGGGGATCGACGGTCGTCATGCCGATTTCTCCGCAACGGTATCGAAGAGCGTGAATGAAAGGTCGTCTGCGACATGCGCTCCGAGGATCAAGCTGTCCTGAATGTGCTTGTTCGCGGTCTTTCTGACCTCGTCATCCCAATCTTCGGCCGCTTCGAGTGCGAGTGCGCACGTCACCATCAGGGAGGAGAGTGCGGTGGCGCGACCAAAAGTGTCGTTCAGATCAAGGCCGGGGAATCGTCTGGTCATGACACCGGTCCTTTCTCATCAAGGGAAGCCGTCCGTAGAAGCTGCAGCGCGTTGCGCCGCGCCTCGGGATCGGCATCCTCCCATGCCTGCCTCGCGATCCGTTCGAAAAGTTCCTCAAGGAATTCGTCCACGCTGTCCGGGAAGAAATGAAACCCAACTTCGCGGATCAACTGTTGCTCTTCTTCGACCACGTTCACCGCGATCTCTGCGACTTCGACGAGACGCGAATACTGTTCGAGCAGACCGCGGTTGAAGAGCCGCAACTCCACCTGCGCGGCCAGTTTGTTGAGCAACTCGGCGGCAGCGGCATTGCGCTGGTCGTCTGGATATTCCTTGGCCTTCCGGGTGCGCCACAATGCCTGATTTTCGAACATGGCTTGGAGATCGTCATAGGGGATCATTTCGCACCGCCTTTCGCCACGCCAATGCCGCCGGCGTTATGGTCGGCTTCGAGCAGTTCCAGCGCGAGCCGGAGGGAGGTCGAGATGTTGTCGGCAAGCTCGACGGTGTCACCGCCTTCGCTCATGTTCGATGCGGCATTCTCGGCGAGGCCGATCAGCGCCATCGCGCGGGAAAACTCTTGTGTCTGGCCTTTGCTCATGACGCCGCCTCCGCCGCTTCGGCAAACGTCAGAGCATTCTCGACCCGCGCTTCCAGTTCATAGACTAAGGTGATAACGCGGCTTTCATCTTGCTCCACCCTCACGGGGCCGCCGAGGCATTCTGCGTATGAGGACGCTCGTCGGATCAGCGCGTCGATCGAAACGAGCTTGCGGCGGATGGCACATAGCGCATCCCTTGTATTCTTGAGATCATCAAGATCTGAATCAGGCAGTCCGCTTGTGGTTGCGCACAAGGTAGTGCTATCTTTCGATTTCATCAGATTTCCTTTCACGGGGTTTCGATGACATGGCTCGGAGAGGTTGCCGCCTCTGCCGGGCCTTTCTGTTTCATGGCCGCACGGATGGCGCGGACGATTTCGCTGTTCTGCGAACTCGCATTTTCCCGAGCTTGGGCCTCAACAAAGGCTTTCGCGTCAGGAGGAAGCCGGATTTTAAGTTGATGCGTCATCTCCATTTCTAACCACCTGTTGACAATAAACCTAACAGGTTCATGTGTACCTATTAGGTTCATATGGCGTCAAGTACCTTTTTGGTTCATATGTGGCGAAAGCGTTGCGTACAGGAGCGTATGGATGGCCGCACCAAAGCAGACAGACCCGCAATTCAAGTTGCGCATGACGCCGGAAATCAAGGAACGGATCGAGAAGGCGGCCGATCAAAGCGGTCGATCGATGAACGCGGAGATTCTGGCCAGACTTGAAACCAGTTTCCGGGAAGGTGCAACCGAGGGCAAGGACATCGTCCAAGCACTTTTACTTCTCGACGACACGCCAAAGGATAATAAATACCGCAAAGCTGTGGAAACTATGGCGCTACTATACTACATGGATGCGCCCGAGCGCGAGCTAAACGCCGCGTTGCGGACTGTCGTCCAACTTCGCGATATGAAGAAGGATCGTGGCGACGATGGACAAGAGATGGCCAAACGCCTCGAAAGAAGCGTTCGCCCAATGCTAGACGTGATCGCTGACTACATGCGCCGCAATGGCTGGAGCATTACGCCGCCGGCGGTCGAGGATGTCGGAGAAACGGACGTCGGATAGTTCATATGGCCACTATGAACGCTCCCCACTTCTCCATGATCTCGCGCCGCTGCTCAAGATAGTCTGTGCGCCGATAGGCGCGCTCGACCGCCCCGCCGACAACATGCGCCAGCACCATCTCCGCCACCTCGTGCGGCGTTTCGGTTTCCTCGGCGATCCAGTCCCGCAACGATGATCGGAAGCCGTGCGGCCGATACGGCAGCTTCGTCCGCTCCATATGCCGGCCCAGCGTCATGTCGCTGACAACGCCCTTGACCGAGCCGGGAAACAGGAAACCGCCGCGGGCATGCCGGCGGGCCTGCTCGATCACGGCGAGCGCATGGCTGGACAGTGGGATGCGAAAATCGGGCGTCGCGTCCCGCCGGCCTTTCATCGCCTCGCCGGGGATGGTCCATATGTCGCCGTCGATCTGATCTTCCCTGATGAAGCGCAGCGGCGTCGAGCGCGCGCCGGTCAGGATCAGCAGGCGCAAGGCGAGATGAGTGACCGAGCCATCGCCCAGCGACGAATAGAAGGCCGGCACCTCCTTCCACGGCATCGCAGGGATATGCTCCGCCTTGTGCCGCGACTTTCCCAGCAGCGCCCGCGCCTTGTCGACGGCCTGCAAGTCGACCTCAAGGCCGAGCGCGGCGGCATGCTTCATCACGATGCCGAGGCGGTTCATCGCCTTGCGGGCCGTCTCGGCCTTCTCGTGCCAGATCGGCGCGAGCACGTCGCGGATGTCGACCTGGTCGATCTCTGCCACCGGCGTCTTGCCGAGCTTCGGCAGCACATGGAGTTCGAGCGGCGTGAACCATCGGCCAGCCTTGCCGTCACCCTTCAGTTCCGCCTTGCGCGCATCGAAGGCATCCTTCGCAACATCCTTCAGCAGATGAATGTTGCGCGCGGCTTCCCGGCGCTCGCGCTCGCGTTCCTTGATAGGGTCTTTCCCGGCCCGGACAATGGCTCGCCATCGATCAGCGGATTCGCGCGCCTCCTTCAACGACACCTGCGCCAGATTGCCCAAGCCCATTTCCCGCCGGCGCGAGTGTATGGTATATCGCAGCACCCATTGCGCGCCGCCATCGTCGCGCTTGATGAGCCATAGCCCCGCCCCATCGGCATATTTTCCGGGGCCGAGCGTGGCGACGCCGCGAGCACTGAGTCGGTTCATCGCCCGCATATCGATCCCCCCCGTTCACCTGCTTTTCCTATCCCCCTCCCAATCCACCTTTCGGCGTGCGATTGAATGAAAAAGGGTGGTAAAAGGTGAACCAGAACGAAACGCGAAGATCAAGCCATCTCAATCACATTGGCATGAGTTGAAAAGGGAAGAAAAAGGAAGCAATAACAATGTGATGCCTCTTCTGGGCACCATCGACCCTGAATGGGTTGATTCCGCTTCCTCTTTTGAGATCGTTCCGCAATCTGGCCGGTTCCGGCCTCACCGGCCGTCCGTTCGCGCCGGGTCCGCCGCCAACGCGATCGAACCGGCGACCTTCGCCGCCTTCTCCTCCGGCAGGATGCTGGTCGCCAGACGGATGGAATTCGTCGGCCCGAGCGAGAACTTGGCGCCGGCATGCACGGCGATGCCGCGCGCGGCAAGCGTGACCATCGCGTAGTTTTCCTGCACGACCGGGATCAGCACGCTGAGGCCGTGGCCGGCCTTGACGGCGACGCCGCGCCGGCCCAGTTCCGCGGCGAGAAGCTCCCGGCGCCCTCTGTAGGCCTTCCGTGCCCGGGCCACGGTCATCGCGGTCGCCGGGTCGGTGAGCAGCCACGCGGTCGCCGCCTGCAGGATGCGGCTCGTCCATCCCGAGCTGAAGCTGCGGTAGGACTGGATCTGTTCGACGAGCGTCGCCGAGCTGGAAAGGACCGCGAGGCGGAGATCCGGGCCATGCGTCTTGGAGAAGGAGAGGACGTGGATCACGCGGTCGGGAAAGCGACGGCCGAGCGAGATGCGCGGCGCATCGGAGATGTCGCCGACGCCGTCGTCCTCGATGATCAGCGCGTCGGTCCCGGCAAGAACGTCGCCCAGCGCTTCGAGGCGGCGCGCCGACATCAGCGCTCCGGTCACGGAATGCACGCGCGGCTGGAAGATGAAGGCGGCCGGGCGCTGTTCCAGCGCGCTCGCCAGCGATTGCGGCAACGGCCCCTCATCGTCGCAATCGACCAGCAGGATCGGCACGTTGAGGTCTTCCAGGATGTCGAGCAGGCGCAGCGCGGTGGGGTCCTCGATCGCCACCGGGACGCCCGGCCGGACCAGGGCGTGGAGCAGCGTGTAGATCGCGTTGTAGCCGCCGTTGGTGGCCAGGAAGGCGCCCGGCTCGTAGGGCCAGTCCGGCCGCACGGCCGCCTCCAGTTCCGGCAGGATGCGCACCCGCTCGTAGCTGTTGAGACGCTCGGCCTCCGCCCCGTGCGCGAGCGCCGGGCCGAGCGGCGGCAGGAGCGAGACGTCGGGCTCGGCGATCGCAAGGTTGAGGACACCCGGCCCGTAGTTCCCGCCGCTCATGTGGCGCTCCGGCCTCGCGGTGAACCGGTCGGCCTTGATCCAGGCGCCGTTGCGGCCGCGGCCTTCGATGATCTTGTGGCGCCTCAGGTCGCTCCAGGCCATCGAGACGGTGGCCGGACTGACTCCCAGCGCATAGGCGATGTCGCGCACCGGCGGCAGCTTGGAGCCGACCGGCAGCACGCCGCTGCGGATCAGCGCCGCCGTTTCACGCGCGATTCCCCGCGTCGTGCGGTCGCCGAGCCGCCCGGCGAACCATTTCGCGTCGAAATCGCCCACCATGCCTCCGATTTAATGTTCAATAACGTAATAACATTTGATCGGTGTATGCTAAACATTTAACGGCAGGTTTGTCCAACTCCATCGGCGAGTTTTCCCGTGCCTGTTTCCATTCGGTTTGCCACCCGCGACTGGGACTACCTGACGCCGCTGATCCTGGGCGACGTGACGTCCGACCGGCTCGACGTCACCGTCGACCGGGTGGGCACGCTGATCCCGGACCTCGCGATCGACCCGGCCTGCGACGCGGCCGAAGTCTCCTTCAGCCGCTACGTCTCGGCGATGGCCGAAGGTGCCGGCGGCATCGTCGGCGTGCCGTGCTTCATCATGCGCGGCTTCCGCCACCGCTGTGTCGTCACCACGGCGGCCAGCCCGCTGGAACGGCTCGGCCAGCTCGCCGGCAAGCGTATCGGCGTCACCGGCTGGCGCGATTCCGGCAACACCTGGACCCGCGCGGCGCTGCGCCGGGAAGGCGTCGGCGTCGAGGACGCGTACTGGTTCGCCGGCCGCCTGACCGCCGAGCATCCGGTCGTCGACCGGCTCGACGGCTTCGGCCGGCCCGGCCGGATCGAGGCGGCGCCGGGCGAGCGTCCGATGATGGAGCTTCTCGCCCAGGGCGAGCTCGACGCCGTGTTCACGCCCTTCATGCCGGCCGACTTCTTCGGTCCGCGATCCGGCTTCCGCCAGTTGGTGCGGGATTTCCGCGACGCCGAACGGCGCTATTTCGATGACGTCGGCTATGTTCCCGGCATGCATCTGGTGGCGGTGAAGAGCGAAGTCGCCCGCCGGCATCCATGGTTGCCGCAGGAGCTTTCGCGCCTTGTCGACGAAAGCCAGCGCCTGTGGACGGCCAAGCGCCGCAAATATGCCGAGACCTCGCCCTGGGTCATCGAGGAACTGCTGCTTGCCGCGCGCGACCTGCCGCCGGCCTGGAACGACAGCGGCATCGGGCCGAACCGCCGCATGATCGAGGATTTCGCCAACGAACTGCATGTGCAGGGGATCCTGCCCCGTCCGGTATCGGCCGAGGAGCTGTTTCCCTTCGCCGCGGGCCCGCGAGCGGCCTCGGCATGACAGCGACCGTTTCAACGTCGGGAAGGAGAGCATCATGAGACTGGAAGGCATATTGATCGCGTCGTTCGTCGCGACGGTGGCGCAGGGCGCGTTCGCGCAGGATATCCAGAAGCAGAGCGTCGACGACGAGCTGCGCGCGCGCCTGCCCAAGGCGATCGTCGACGCCGGCAAGATGACCGCCGTCAACAACGGCTCGTTCCCGCCCTACGAGATCGTCACCGGAACGGAGCTGTCCGGCGCGACCAAGGACATTTCGGACGCCATCGGCCAGCTCCTCGGCGTGGAGATCGACCATGCCTCGGTGGCCGGCCTGCCGGCCCTGCTGAGCGGCATCGATTCCGGCCGCTACCAGTTCGCCATGGGTCCGGTCGGCGACTATCCGGAGCGGCACAAGTCGAACGATTTCGTCGACTGGGTGCGCGAATACGTCGTCTTCGCCGTGCAGAAGGGCAACCCGGCCGGCATCACCTCGCTGGACACCGCCTGCGGCAAGCGCATCGCCGTGATGTCCGGCGGCTCGGCCGAGAAGGTGATCAAGGAGCAGTCGCAGAAATGCACCGGCGACGGCAAGCCGGCGGTGGAGGTGCAGTCCTTCACCGACCAGCCCAGCTCGATCCTCGCCGTGCGCTCGAAGCGCTCCGACGCCTTCTTCTCGTCGCAGGCGCCGCTGACCTATTTCGTCCAGCAGGCGAACGGCCAGCTCGAACTGGCCGCCGTCGGCAAGCCGAACGGCTTCAAGGACATCTACCAGGGCGCCGTGGTGCCGAAGGGTTCGCCGCTCGCCGAGGTGCTGCGCGATTCCTTCAAGATCCTGATGGGCAACGGCACCTATGCGGCCATCATGAAGAAATGGGGCCTGGAGAACAACATGATCGACAAGCCCGGCATCAACCAGGGCCAGTGAGGAACGGACCATGACGGAAACCGCCCGCCTGGCGGCAAGGCTGCCGCGCCTCGACGAGGACGAACTGCGCGACGTGCGCAGGGCCCATCGGCCCTTCCCGCTCGACCGCGTCGTCCTCTGGGGCGTGACGCTCGTCCTGGCGGGCGGTTTCGCCTACATCGTCGCCATCAACCCGAATTTCGAATGGCCGGTCGTCGCCCGGTATTTCTTCGATCCCACGGTGATGCAGGGCCTGACGGTGACGCTCGGCCTCACCGTGGTCGGCATGGCGTTCGGCATCGCGCTCGGCCTTCTGCTGGCGATCGCCCGCATGTCGAAGGACCGCCTGGCATGGTCGGTCTCGGCGCTGTTCATCTGGTTCTTCCGCGGCACCCCGCTGCTGGTCCAGCTGATCTTCTGGTACAACATGTCGACGCTGTTTCCGCGCATCTCCATCGGCTTTGCGAGCTGGGACACCAACGACCTGATCACCCCGCTGACGGCGGCGGTGCTCGGCCTGGCGCTCAACGAGGCCGCCTACATGGCCGAGATCATCCGCGGCGGGCTCCTGTCGGTCGACAAGGGGCAGGCGGAAACCGCCGAGGCCTTCGGCATGACGCGCGGCCGCGCGCTGCGCCGCGTCATCATCCCGCAGGCGATGAAATCCATCGTGCCGCCGACCGGCAACCAGCTCATCAGCATGATCAAGGCGACCTCGCTGGTCAGCGTCATCGCCATGGCCGACCTGCTCTACTCGGTCCAGTCGATCTACAACCGCACCTTCGAGATCATCCCGCTCCTGATGGTCGCGGTGCTGTGGTATCTTCTGATCACTTCCATCCTGAACGTCGGCCAGAGCGCGATCGAGCGCTACTACGGCCGCGGCGACCGCGGCGCAGGCGATGCCGCGGCGGCACCGGATGCCGGCAGCCAGCCGGAGCCTGCACGATGACCGCCTCCGATCGTCCGTTGGTGAGGGCGCGCAACGTCCACAAGGCGTTCGGCTCCAACGAAGTGCTGAAAGGCATCGATCTCGACGTCGCGCCGGGGGAGACGGTGGTCATCCTCGGACCTTCCGGCTCGGGCAAGTCGACCTTCCTGCGCTGCATCAACCATCTCGAAGCGATCGACCAGGGCTCGATCGAGGTCGACGGCGAGCAGATCGGCTACCGCCTGCGCAACGGCCGGCTCGACCGGCTGTCGGACCGCGAGATCGCGCGCCAGCGTCGCGGAATCGGCATGGTTTTCCAGCAGTTCAACCTCTATCCGCACATGACGGCGCTCGAAAACGTCATCGAGGCGCCCGTCGGCGTCCACGGGCAGAACCGCGACGAGGCGGTCCGCTACGCCCGCGAACTGCTCACCCGCGTCGGGCTCGAGCAGAAGATCGACGCCTATCCGCGCCAGCTTTCCGGCGGTCAGCAGCAGCGCGTCGCCATCGCCCGCGCGCTGGCGATCCGGCCGAAGCTGATGCTGTTCGACGAGCCGACCTCCGCCCTCGATCCCGAACTGGTGGGCGAGGTGCTGGCGACCATGCGCGACCTCGCCACCCAGGGCCTGACGATGATCGTCGTCACCCACGAGATCGGTTTCGCCCGCGAGGCGGCGGACCGCGTGGTGTTCATGGACGGCGGCCATGTCATCGAGACCGGCCCCCCGGGCGAGGTCCTCGCCAACCCGTCGCATCCGCGCACCCGCAGCTTCCTGAGCCGCTTCATCTGAGGGTCGCGGCGCCGCCCTTCCTTTCTGCCGAGTGGAAAAACCCCATGACATCCAACCAGTTCGCCTCCATTCCGGATTTCAAGGACAAGGAGGCCGAGCTGACGCGCACGCGCCGGCACCTCCACGCCAATCCGGAGCTTTCCTTCGAGGAGCGCGAGACCGCGAACTACGTCGCCGGGCGCCTGGAGGCCTGGGGCTACGAGGTCACCCGCAACGTCGGCGGCCACGGCGTGGTCGGGCGGCTGACGCAGGGCGCGGGCGGCCGCAGCGTCGCCATCCGCGCCGACATGGACGCCCTGCCGATCGCCGAGGAGACCGGCCTGCCTTACGCCAGCACCAAGCCGGGCGTCATGCATGCCTGCGGCCATGACGGCCATACGACGATGCTCCTTGGCGCCGCCGAGTATCTCGCCAGGACGCGTCACTTCACCGGCACGGTCAACCTGATCTTCCAGCCCGCTGAGGAGGCCGGCAAGGTCAGCGGCGCGCAGGCGATGATCGCCGACGGGCTCTTCGAGCGGTTTCCGTGCGACGCCATCTTCGGCCTGCACAACCAGCCCGGCGCGCCGGCGGGCAGATTCCTGATGCGGGCGGGGCCGCTGATGGCGGCGGCCGACACGGTCACC
>OFJB01000469.1_pt1 | contig 19815 bp, 20 predicted proteins | sample 1775081 | NCBI WGS metagenome assembly OFJB01 (sample SAMN08195771, study PRJEB24354) | sludge metagenome | isolation source: initial sludge from phenol fed wastewater aerobic bioreactor | place: India: Nagpur | collected 2016-06-05
GGCCAGTTGCGCCACCAGGTCTTCGAGGTTCTTGCGCAGCAGGGGTTCGCCGCCCGTCAGGCGGATCTTGCGCACGCCATGCGCCAGAAAAAGCCGCGCCAGCCGCGTGATTTCCTCAAAGCTCAGGAGCGCCCCGTGCGGCAGGTAGGGGTAGTCCTTGTCGAACACTTCCTTGGGCATGCAGTAGTTGCAGCGGAAGTTGCAGCGGTCCGTCACGCTGATGCGCAGATCGCGCAGCGGGCGGCCCCTGGCATCGGTGAGCAGCCCTGTGGGGTTGACCAGCTGCGCTGGCACTTTGGCCGCCAGCGAGGCCAGCCGCTCATCGACCAGCGGGATCACGCGTTCAGACATGGTTGGGCTCGTTCAGCAGGGCGGGAGGGCGCATGGCCCGCATTTTCTCACTCCAGCCAGCGCACGTTCTGCAGTATCTCGTCGAAGAAGCTGCGCAGCATCAAGGTGCTCATGCTGAAAGGGTCGAAATCCGGGGTGCTCGAGTATTTGAGGAACAGCTGCCGGTTGGCGTCCACCGAGCCCAGAAGCCCCATCGACCAGCTGGTGAAGCGGCGGTGCGGGATTTCGCCAAAGTCCAGCACAGCCGTGTCCTTGTGGCGCGTGTCTTTGAGCAGGCGGTGGTACAGCGCGTTGACGGCAGCGCGGTCGCCTTCGAGCTGCTGCAGGAAGATGCCGTTGTTCAGGCATAGCGCGCCGGTGATGCCCGCGCGGGCATTGTTGCGCTGCGAGGCGCTCAAGATGTCCTTGATGTCCGCAGGGCCGAGCACGCGGGAGGTGCGGCTGGCATAGGTCAGTTGTATCAACATGTTCGTCTCCTGAGCGGCGCAGTGTGTCAGGTTTGGCGGGTGCCTGTAGGCCTTGCTACGAATGACCTTGAAGGCGGATTTGTTGCTGCAGCGCAAACGATTGCGGCGGATGGCGGGGCGCTTTGATCTGGCGCAGGGCATTGGAATGCTGCGTCGCAACAATGCGGGCATCCGATTTCAAGGGGTTCCCATGCCAGTTCGCGAGGTATTGAGCAGGTTCTCCGTCGACGCCATGCCCTGCCAGCGCCGTGTGGCGGTTCAGTGGGTGGCGGCAGGCATCCTGCTGCCCACCTGGGCGAGTGTGGCCGGTGGGGCCCAGGCACAGATGGGGTTGTCCGGCGCCATCAACTATGCGGGCTGGTTCCGTGCGTTGTCGCAACGCATGGCCAAGGCCTATTGCCAGCAGTACCTGCAGGTGCTGCCCGGCGCGGCGGTGGATGTGATGGGGCTGGCCCGCAAGATGGTGCAGTCGGGCAGCAACGAGCTGGCCCGGGGCATGCAGACCGGGCGCTGGCCCGCCGATGTGGGGCGCCAGCTGGAAGAAGTGCAAAAGCAGTTTGCGCTGCTCAACCAGCTGACTGCAGCGCCCGCTACCCAGACCGCCCTGGTCGTTGCGGCCTCCGAGCAGGCTGACCGCACGCTGCTGGTGGCCCAGGCTGTGACCGAGTCCATCGAGAAGATGGCGCAGGCGCCCAGCGCCCGGCTGGTCAACCTGGCGGGCCGCCAGCGTATGCTGTCGCAGCGCCTGGCCAAAAACTACTTCTTGAGTGCTGCCAAGGTGGAGTCGAAGGTTGTGCATGCGCAGCTGGCGGCCGATGCGGCCGACTTCCGGCAGGCGCTGCAGACGCTCAAGGCCGCCCCCGTGTCCACGCCCGCCATCCGCAGCGAGCTGGAGCTGGCTGACTCGCAATGGCTGTTCTTCGACGCGGCCCTGCGCCGCCCGGCCGATGATGCCGGGCTCAACGCGGTGGCAACGACCAGCGAGCGCCTGCTGGGTGTGATGGACAAGCTCACCAGCCTGTACGAGGCCGCCCTGCGCGAGGTGCTGGGCTGATCGGCTCCGCGCGGCTCGGCCCATCGGGTCACTGGCCGTTGCAGGCAGCGGGCTGCGTGAAGTCCGCCAAGCGGCAATCGCGCCCCACCAGTACCAGCCGCGTGTCCAGCGCGTCAAAAAATCCTGGCGGTGGGGGCAGTTGCAGGCGCTGCACACGCTTGTTTGCATCGATGCGCACGGCGGCCAGCTCATAGTCGCGCGCCAGGGCCATCCACAGTCCGTGCGCGCCGGCGGACTGTCGCGCCCCGGTCATGAGGCAACGGCCCGAGTCCAGCCACCAGCGGTAGATGGCCGTGGCAATGCCCATGCGCCGGTAGCCGTGCGCTACCTTGGTGTGGGGTGCGCGCAGGTGGCGGTCGGTGCGGCGGTCCACCTCCACCAGCCGGTTGAACACGGTGTAAGCCACGATGCGGTTGCGCAGTGGATCGATCGCGTACACAAAATATTCGCCATCGGCCTCGCGCAGGCGAAACACCAGCCCGCGCAGGTGCAGGGTCAGCGGTTGCATCGCATCGCGTGTGCGATGGTTGGTGCGGATGCGGTCGTACAGCGCATCGAACTCGCGCTGGATGTCGCGGCCCGACAGGTCCACGTCGATGCGCAGCTCGGTCAGCCACTGGGCCCAGCGGCCCCGCAGGCCTGGGCTGGACTGCGCTTTGGTGGCCGTGGCATGGCCTGGCAGGTGCAGGCAGAAGGTGCTCGCCGTCATGGCGTGCTCCCCGGGCCGCCCGCCCAGCAGCCGCTCAGCAGGCGCGCGGGTTGTTCGCGGGCGCTGACCTGGGCGCTGTGGGGCCAGTCGGGCAAGGGCACATCCAGGCCCGCATACACGCCATAGGCTTCGCCTGCTTCAATCGTGTCGCCCGCCCACAGGCTCTCTCCCGCGCGGATGGTGCCACCGGCGTGGATATGCCCACCGGCCCGCACCCCCCAGCCCACCTGCAGGTGGCCCTTGCAGTCCACATCGCCCATCACCCACAGGCCCCGGGCCGCCTGCAGGGCCGCGCCGGCATGCAGGTGGCCGCCCACCTTGAGGCCGCCTTCGCAGCCCAGGTCGCCCACCACCCGCAGATCCTGTGCCACCCGGCAGTGGCCGCCGATCTGGGCAGCGGCGCCGCAGTCCAGCTCCCCGCCCACGCGCAGGCTGCCCGTGCATTGCAGGCGCTGCGCCACGGTCAGCGACCAGCCCACGCGCATATCGCCCTGCAGCCGTGCGCTGCCCTCGCAGCGCACCGCGCCCGCCACGCGCAGGTCTTCGCCCACGCGCAGCGCACCGCCCACCCGCAGGCCGCCCTGCACACTTAGGCTGCGGCCGGTGCGCAGCACACCCTCCACGTCCGCATGGCCCCGGCAGCGCACGCTGCCGGCAAACACCAGCGCGTCGGCCTCCAGGTGGTCCACCTCCAGCACATCGTTGGTGGGGCCGAACTGGTCCAGCATCCAGCACGCGTCTTCCACCCGGCCCTCGCGCACCAGGTCGTCCAGCAACGCCTGGTAGTTGCTGGCGCCCTCATGGCGACGCAGGTACCAGCGGTAGCCGTCGGCGCAGGGCTGCTTGGCACGGATGAATTGGCGGGTGATGTCGGCGGTGGCGGCTGCATGGGCTACTGCCTGATCGACAGAACCATCGCGCGCGAGCGCAGGGGCAGCAAGTGGGTGCGCGGGCGCGCACGGGGCGAGCGAAATCTCGCCCGAAGGAAACGAGGGCATGGACACTCCTGACGTCCGCGCCCCGGCAGTGGCCAAGGCGCAAGCTGGCGCTGGGCGTGGGGCCCGGCGACAGGAGGTGCGCGAAAAGAATGCGGAGGGGAGGGGGTGTCGCCGGGCTCAGGAATCTGCAGCGAGGGTGCAGAGAGCGTGGTCACCGGCCTGGAGCGTGGCCTGCGAGCGCACGCCACGGCGCAACGGCGCGGTGGCGCTGGCAGCTGGGGTGTGGGGCTGGCTCGCAAACATCGGCGGCACTATAGGCAGCAGGGCCACCACCGTCAAATCAATCCGCACTGTCACAGTGCGGATTGGGCCGTTCAAGAAGCGGCGTGGTGGCTGCTTCAGCGCATGCCTGGACGCCTGTTGGCATGCTTGCTTAAACGCAGCGCCCGCCATCCACCTCGATGCACACGCCGCTGATGAACGATGCCTCGTCGCTCGCCAGGTACAGCGCGGCGTTGGCCACGTCGAGCGCGGTGGAGAAGCGGCCCAGCGGAATGGTTGCCAGGAACTTGGCGCGGCGCGCATCGTCCACCGGGCCGCCTGCAAACTCGGCGGCCAGGCCGGTGTCGGGGTTGAACACGGGGTTGATGCAGTTCACGCGGATGTTGTCCGGGCCTAGCTCGGCGGCCATGGACTTGCTGGTAGTGATCACGGCGCCCTTGGAGCCGTTGTACCAAGTGAGGCCCGGGCGGGGGCGCAGCCCGGCGGTGGAGGCGATGTTGATGATGCTGCCGCCGCCCGCTTGGCGCAGTGCGGGCACGGCGTGGATGGCGCTCAGGTAGATGCTCTTCATGTTGATGGCATAGACCTTGTCGAACTCTTCCTCGCTCACTTCGAGCATGGGGCGGTTGCGGTGCGTCCAGCCCGCGTTGTTCACCACCACGTCCAGGCGGCCGTACAGGCGCACGGCTTCGTCGACCATGGCCTTCACTTCGGCGGACTTCGTCACGTCGGCCTTGAAGAAGGCGGCGGTGCCACCGGCGGCCGTGATCTCGGCCACCACACGCTGGCCGCCCGCTTCGTTGATGTCATTGACGATGATCTTGCCGCCCTCGGCCGCCAGGCGTTTGGCAATGCCTTCGCCAATGCCATTGCCGGCGCCGGTGACGATGATGGATTTGTTCTGCACACGCATGGGTGTCTCCGATGGGTTGTCGTTGGATAAATCAAAATTGATAGCTGCTAGCGCATGACCATCAAGCGCTAGAGCCCAATTTGGCTGAATTTTTCTCTGAGATGTTGACTGCGGTTGCCGGTTGTTTGGGCTCCCGGCCATAGAACTGGGGGAAAAACTCTTTCACGCCCTGACCGTTGAAGTCCCACCCCGTGCACTGGCCCAGGTGGCGCGGAGGTTCATCCGGGCTAGCAGAAGAAAACACCGCAGGCACCGACTGAAATGCCGCTGTGGCCAGGTTGAACAGCAGCTCGCGCAGGTGCGTGCAGCTTTCCACGCCGCCCAGGTGCTTCTGGATGGCCTGGCGCCAGCCGCGCGCCATGCTGCAGCCCACCATTCGCTGCAGCGCGGCCTGGGCTTCGGTGCAGCCCTTGAGCGGGTGCGAGTCCATGGACACATCCACTGCCTGCACCACCAGCTGGCGGTTCACGGTCACGCGCAGCCACATGTGGTGGATGGCCTCGCCTGCCAGGCGTTGCTTGGTGGGATCGCGAAAGGAGGTGGCGTCGTAGGCCTTGCTGTCGTGCAGCTCGCCTTCGATGTCCCACAGGCCATCGTCGCGTTCAAAGCCCTGGTAGTTCACCCGGCGGACATGCTTCAGGGTGCGGGGGGCGGGGGGACTCAGGGGCATGGAAAAAGAAAATCGTCGTACAGAAGCAGCCAAGGTTACTGGGGCCTGCCTGCGCTGTCGTGCGCAGGCGAGACACCCTGCAATGCCTCTTCAACCGTACTTGATGGCCACGGTCTTCAAGGTGGTGAAACCGTACAGCGCCTCAAAGCCTTTTTCGCGCCCATAGCCGCTGGATTTGACACCGCCAAAGGGCAGCTCCACTCCGCCGGCCGCGCCGTAGTTGTTGATGAACACCTGCCCGCTGTGCACGCGCTTGGCCATGCGGAACTGGCGCGCGCCGTCGCGCGTCCAGATGCCCGCAACCAAGCCAAACTGCGTGGCGTTGGCCAGCTCAACGGCGTGGTCTTCGTCCTGGAAGGCCATGGCCGACAGCACGGGGCCGAAGACTTCCTCTTGCGCCAGGCGGTGGCCCACGGGCACATCGCGCAGCAAGGTGGGAGCCTGGTAGTAGCCGGTCTCGGGGGCTTCGTCCACCACCACGCCCTGGGCCACCATGGGGATGCCAGCCACTTGCGCGTCGGAGAGGAAGTCCCACACGCGCTGCTGTTGCGTCTGGCGAATCAGAGGGCCCACGTCCAGGTCCATGGCGGCGGGGCCGACGCGCAGCTTTTCAAACGCCTTGCCCAGGCGCTCCAGCAGCGGTTCATAAATCAGCGAGTCGATCAGCACGCGCGAGCCGGCCGAGCAGGTCTGCCCGGCGTTCTGCACGATAGCGTTGATGACCACTGGGATGGCGGCGTCCAGGTCGGCGTCGGCAAAGATGATCTGCGGGCTCTTGCCGCCCAGCTCCAGCGTCACGGGGCAGTGGCGCTCCGCGGCCACCTGCTGGATCAGCGTGCCGATCTTGGGGCTGCCGGTGAAGCTGATGTGGTCGATGCCGGGGTGGCGCGCCAGTGCGTCGCCCACCTCATGGCCGTAGCCGGTGACGATGTTCAGCGCCCCGGCGGGGAAGCCCACTTCTGCCGCCAGCTGCGCCACGCGGATCAGCGACAGGCACGCGTCTTCGGCGGGCTTGACCACGCACACATTGCCCGCCGCCAGCGCGCCGCCCACGCTGCGGCCGAAGATCTGCATGGGGTAGTTCCAGGGGATCACGTGGCCCGTGACGCCGTGGGGCTCGCGCCAGGTCAGCACGCTGTAGCCGTCGGGGTAGGGAATGGTCTCGCCGTGGAACTTGTCGCACGCACCGGCGTAGAACTCGAAGTAGCGCGCCAGTGCAATCGCGTCGGCCCGCGCCTGCTTGGTGGGCTTGCCGCAGTCGCGCTGCTCCAGCGCCGTCAGCTCGTCCGCATGCTCCAGGATCTTGGCCGAGAGCTTTTGCATCAGGCGGCCGCGTTCCACCGGGGCCAACTTTTGCCACACCGCGTTGTAGCACTGGCGGGCTGCATGCACCGCCGCGTCGATGTCGTCGGCGTTGCTGCGCTGGATCTCGTCGAAGGGCTGGCCGTCGGACGGGTCGATCACAGGGATCGTGCGGCCCGAGGAGGAGGGCACCGAGGCGTTGGCGATGTAGTTGAGTTGCATGACCGCCATTTTGCCCGGAAATGGAATGTGTGCTTAGTAATTGTGCGAAAACCGGCCGATGCGCCAGTACATCATGCCTTGGATGCTATTGATTCGATAGTAATCAGGCGCAAACGCCCCGCAGGCCGGCCAGGTCCAGAATCTCCACCTCGCCGCGCTGCACGCGCACCAGCTGACGCGACTCCAGATCTTTAAGGATCTGATTGGTGGTCTGGCGCGAGATCGCCAGCATCAGCGACAGCTGCTCTTGCGAGATCTCGATCACCCGGCGCGACTGCCCTTCGGCCGTCCACTGCCCGTAGCCCTCGGCCATCATCACCAGGCGCCTTGCCAGGCGCTGCGGGGCGGGCAGCAGGGCCAGCTCTTCCATCGCCACGAAGGCCGAGCGCAACTTGTCGGTCATCAGCAAGGCCAGCGCGTGCCAGTGCTGCGGGTGGGCTTGCAGCCAGTGCTGCACCCGCTCGTGCGGGATGTGCACCAGGGTCGTGGGTTCGGTGGCCTGCGCATCGTGCGTGCGGGCCGAGTTGTCAAACACCGAGATCTCGCCAAACCAGTGCGGCGGCTCCAGGCGGATCAGCAGCGCCGCACGCGCCTCGTCGGCCCGCCCCCGGGTGCCCGAGATGCTGACCGCGCCGCGCACCACCGCATACAGGCCACAGGGCGCATCACCGCGCCGGAACAGCACCTCACCCGTCGCCAGATGGCGCAACTGCGCCATGGCAATCAGCGGCTGGGCAAAGTCGGGCGGCAGGTGGGCAAACCAGCGGCCTGTTTGGAGGACGGGTAAATAGGCAGAAGGCGGGGACATGGGATGCGAGTGAACGGGGCAGGAGGGCGGCGGGGTTTTTGTCGTCTGCACGACAGACGCTGGCACAGCCCCAGAGCGAGTATTGATGCTGCGCAAAACACATGCTGGAGACACCCATGAAAACCCTGATCGACCACCTCTCCCAATACGCCGACTACCACCGCGACTCGCGCAATATCCACACCCATTTTGTGGGCGTGCCGATGATCATGTTCGCCGTCGTCATCCTGCTGTCGCGCCCGACCTGGATGGTGGGGGCTGTGCCGGTGAGCCCTGCGCTGCTGGCTGCGTTGGCGGCCAGCGTCTTCTACTTCCGGCTGGACATGCGTTTTGGCCTGGCCATGGCCGCGCTGCTGGCCGCCATGCTGGTGGGCGGGCAATGGGTGGCCGCCCAGACCCTGGCCGTGTGGCTGGCCACGGGTATCGGCCTGTTTGCCGTGGGCTGGGTGATCCAGTTCGTGGGCCACTACTACGAAGGCCGCAAGCCCGCATTTGTGGACGACCTGGTGGGCCTGATCGTGGGCCCGCTGTTTGTGGTGGCCGAGTGGGCGTTTGCACTGGGCCTGCGCAAGGAAGTGCAGGCGGCGGTGGAAGAGCGCAGCGGCCCGGTGCGCCTGCGTACCGGGCAACAGGCTGCCGCCCATCCTCAGTAAGCGCTGCTCTAGCGCTCTGCTCATTCACTGCCGCGCATCGGGACTTGAAGGCCTCGCAAGGGCCAGCACAGCCCCTGCGCACACCGCCCCCAATGCCACCAGCGCACACAGGTAGGGCAACGCGGCCGACAGCGGCGCCCCCAGCTGGTTGAGCCGCAGAGATGCCTGCACACCCGAGGTGCTGGGCAGCAGCCAGCGCAGCCACTGCAGCGGCTCGGGCAACGCCTCCACCGGCCACGAGAAGCCTGCGACGAACGCGATGGGCAGCGTGGTGAACAGCAGCACCTGCAGCGCGCGTTCGCGGTTGCCAAACCACAGGCCCAGCAGCGCGCCCAGCGCCGCGATGGCCGGGATGTAGCAGGCCAGCAGCGCCAGCGCGCCCAGCGGGTTGCCGCCGCGCGGGTAGTCGTGCAGCACAAAGATCCACCCAAAGTAGAAGAGGCCACTGGCCCAGCCCAGCGTGCACAGCGCCAGCAGGCGGCCCAGCCAGGTGGTGGCGCGGGCGCGGTGCTGGCCGCTTTCGACCCAGGTGCCGGTGAGCATCGCAGCGCCCATCAGCAGGGTTTGCTGCAGGATGAGCAGCGCCACGGCAGGCACCACAAAGCTGCCGTAGCCCTCGGTGGGGTTGAACAGCGCCACCATCTGCAGCTGCACGGGCGCGCGGCTGGCGCGGGCCTGCGGAGCGCTCTGGCCGCTGGCCTGCAGCTTGCGGATCTCGACCCCGGCAGACACCGTTCCGACGGCTTCCGCAAAGCCGTATTGCACGGCCTTGTTCAGCAGCGCGTAGGCGCCGTTGGCCTCGATACTGACCACCGCGTTTTCGCCGCGCACCATGTTGCGCTTGAGCCCGGCTGGAATTACCGCGTAGCCCTCGATCTCGCCACGCCACAGGGCCTCCTGCGCCTCGCGCTCGCTACCGGTGACCAGATGCACCTCGATGCGCGGGTCGGCGTCGGCAAAGCGGGTGATCTGGCGCGACAGGCTGGTGTGGTCCAAGTCCACGACGGCTACGGGGACTCGGGTCAGCACCTCGTCGGCATAGAACCAGGGATAGAAAAAGCCGTAGAGCACCGGCGCGCCCACCAACAGCAGCAGCACGCCCTTGTCGCGCACCACGGTGGCCAGGGCGTGCAGCCAGGCGCCCAGCAGGCCTTGCTGCGAGGGGGTTGCGACGGGCACGGGTTGTGTTGTCGTGTTCATCAGCGGCCTCCCCACGTGTCGGGGCGCTGGTGCGCCAGCGCGAGTGCGGTGGCGCCCAGCAGCCACAGCACGGCGGTGGCGAGGATCAGCGCCACGACGGTCGAGACGCTGGTGGCCATGGGTGCTCCCATTTGCAGCTGCTCGATCTGCAGACGGATGTAGTGGGTGAACGGCATGGCCTCGGCCCAGGCGCGGGCGCTGCTGGGCATGCCCGCGAGTGGGAAGGCCACGCCGCTGAACGCAAACGCCGGTGCTGCAAAAAACCCCGCCCCCGACAGCGCAGTGCGCAGCGACCGCGTCATGCCCGCCAGCGCAGCGCCAGCGGCGATCGACACCGCCATCAGCAGTGCGAGCGCCGCAGCCACCCACCACAGGTTGCCCGGCGGGCGCCAGCCCCGGCCCCAGGTGATGCCCACCAGCGCCAGCAGGCCCACCAGTGTGAGAGAACCCCAGGGCAGGGCGAGCTTGCCGGCCAGCGCGCCCGCAGTGCGCACCCAGCCCCCTGCGCCCAGCCATTCGCCCAGCGTGCGGTCGCGCAGCTCGCGGCCCACCGTCCAGGCACCGGCCGTCATGGCCAGGATGTGCAGCAGGGCGGGGATCAGCGCCGCGCCCAGAAACTGCTCGTAGTTGCTGGACACGTTGAACAGCGCCACCATCTGCGTGTGGATGGGCTCCATGCTCACGTGCACGGCCTGGGCGCTTTCGCCGCGCTTGTTGCGTGCGGCCATTTCGATACCCGCCGACAAGGTGCCCACGGCCGTGCGTACATCGCGCTGCAGCAGGCCCGAGTGGGTGGACATCTGCGCGTTGTGCAGCAGCGTGACCTGCGCGGCGCGGCCTTCCTTCACGGTGCGCGCAAAGTCGCGCGGGATGGAGACCACGGCGTACACGTCCACCGCCCGCAGCGCGCGTTCGGCCTCGGCCGCGTTGGTGAAGTGCTGGGTGATCTGTACGCCCGGCGTGGCGTCCAGCATGCGCACCAGCTGGCGCGACAGGCTGGAGTGGTCGTCGTCCACCACGCCCACCGCCAGGTGGCGCGGCAGGCCGGCCGAAAAGATCCACCACAAGAGCGCCACGCCCAGCAGCGGCACCCAGGTGACCATGGCCAGGTCCCACGGGTCGGCTGCCAGACGGCGGACCTCGCGGCGGAAGCTGTTTGCTATTGAATTCATAGCTGTTTGCGCATATTGCACTAGCGCCACAGGCACTTTTTGGTGAAATCTCTGTGCATCAGGCGCATGTCACTGCACCAGCACCGTCATACCGGGGCGTGCTCCTTCGATGGGGGCCGCCGGGCGCGCGCGCACTTCAAACGTGCGGGCGTCAAAGCCCTGGCCCGCGCGCGTGGCGCGCCAGGTGGCAAAGTCCGGCAGCGCAGCCGTGTGGTAGACCTTGAACTTCACGGTTTTGCCGCCCAGCGCGGGCAGGGTGGCGTCGAACTCATTGCCGATGGCAAAGCGCTGCAGGCGGTCTTCGCGTACGTTCAGCGCCACCCACTGGTCCTTCAGGTCCACCACCGTGACCACGGCCACGCCCTGCGGCGACAGTTCGCCGGTGCGGGCCAGCACCTTGGCCACTTCGCCGGCCACGGGGCTCTTGAGCTCGGTCTCGGCCTGGGCGGCCTGCACCTCGGCCACCACGCCCGCCACCTGGCGCGCCTGGGCGCTGGCGGCGGACCGGTCTTCGCTGCGCGCACCAGCACGGGCCAGGTCGTACTGGGCCTTGGCGGCCAGCGCCTGGTCGCGCGAGGCCTTGAAGTTGGCCTCGGCCTCGTCGCGTTTTTGCGCCGCCACCAGGCCCTCGCGGGCCAGGCCATCGACGCGTTTGAAGGACGACTCGGCCAGGTCGGCGGCGGCCACGGCGCGCTGCCAGTTCAGGCGGGCCATCTCCACCTCTTGTGGGCGGGCACCGCTTTCAGCCTTGGCGGCCACGGCCTGGGCGGCCTCCTGGGCGGCGGTGGCCTGTGCCAGCTTGGCCTTGACCTCGGGGCTGTCCATGCGGATCAGGGGCGCGCCCACAGCGATCTGGTCGCCTTCCTTCACCAGGATCTGCGCGATGCGCGCGGTGACCTTGGGGGCGATGTCGGCCTCTTGCGCTTCGATCTGGCCCTGAAAGACTTCGGGCGCGGGCTGCGAGGCCTTCCACAGGCCAAAGCCCACAAAGCCTGCCACGGCCACAAAGGCCACTGCGCCGACGGCTGCTGTTTTCTTGCTCATGCTCTTCACTCCACTTTCAGCGCATCAGCGCGCGCCATGTATTTGCCAAAGTCTTCCGACAGGCCGCAGGCCTCCAGCAGGTCGGCCAGCGCCTTCACGTAGTCGTGGGCGGCCTGGGCGCGTTCGGTCTGGGCCTTGGCCTGGTTGACCTGCGCGTCGATCAGGTCCAGCGTGGTGCTGGTGCCGGCCTTCAGGCCCGAGATGCGCAGGCGCAGCACTTCGTCGGCCAGCTCCAGCCCTGGCTGCAGCGCAAAGTAGGCGCGGCGCGCCTGCTCCAGGGCCAGCCAGCGTTTTTCCACCAGCAGGGCAATGTCGTTCTGCGCCTGGGCGCCAGTGCGCTCGGCCTGCTCGATCTGGCGGTTGGATGACTCGGCCAGCGCATTGCGGTCAATGGAGTCCCACAGCGTCCAGCGCACGCCCACGCCGGCCACCCAGTCGGCATCGCGGCCGGTCTTGAGCTGGCGCTGGCCAAACGCAAACACCTGGGGCTTGCGCAGTGCCTCCTGGGCGGCGTGCAGTTGCGTGGCTTGTTCTCTCTTGGCGGCCACCTTGTCCAAGCCGGGGTGGTGGGCCAAAGCGGTGTCGATGAAGTGGGGCAGGGGTTCGACCGGCTGGCTCAGCACAAACAGGGGGCTGGTGGGCGTGACAGGGTCGGACGCCTTCAGGGTGCGGGTCAGCGCCGTGGCGGCCAGCTCGGCATCGTCGCGGGCCTTGCGGGCATTGCGTCGGGCCTCTTCCAGTGCGGAGCGGGCCTGCAGGCGTTCGACGCGCGCGATCACGCCGGCGTCCAGCATCTTCTGCGCGGCAGCGTCGTGCTGTTCGATGGTGGCCAGGGCCGATTCACGCAGCACGGCAGCGCGCTGCGCCAGCTGGGCACCAAAGTAGCGCTGCACCAGCAAGGTGGTGGCCTCGTGGCTGGTTTTGGTGGCGTCGGCCTGGGCCTCTTGCGCCTGGGCATCCAGCAGGCCCCGGGCGGCATTGCTGGCGCCGCCCATGTAGATCGGCCAGATGGCGGAGACCGAGGCCGTGGTGTCGCTCTTGCTGCGGTTGAGCGTGTAGCTGGACGGCAGGTGGGGCAACTGGGCCAGCGAGCCCGCCAGCTGGGGTGGCAGCTGCGACAGCACGCCGGGCAGGGCGCGGTTCAGCGGGTTCAGGTCCACGTCGAGGTTGGCGTTGTAGGTGTAGGCGGCGCCGCTCAGGTTGACCACCGGGCCGCCCAGGCGCTGCATGGCGTCGCGGCGCAGCTGGGCGCTTTCGACGGCGTTGCGCGATGCGGCCAGCTGGTCGGAGCGCTGCTGCAGCTGCTGCAGAGCGGCGTCAAAGGCCAAGGGGCCAGCGTGGGCCTGCAGGGGCAGCAGGGTCAAGGGGGCCAAGACGGTCGATGCAAGCAGGCAGAGCAAAGCCGCGCCTGCCCGGCCTGTGTGTCGGGGCGTGGTGGGATGGGTCATGGTGTCAGGTCGTGGTTGTCAGCGCGCACCCACGGGGATGTAGGCGTTGCTGTGCTCTGCCAGCCAGCGTGCCGACAGGTCGGTGCCGTGCTGGCTGGGGTGAAAGTCGGGGCGCAGGTATTCGCGCCAGGGGCGCCAGGTCTCACGCACCAGGCCGCCCTTGCCGAACAGCGTGCGTGCGGCGCTGGTCCAGGTGCTCCATTTCCACAGCGAGCCATCGCGGCGCAGGTTCAGTACCGTCTGGCGCAGCACATCGCCCAGGAACACCACCGTGATGCGACGGAACCAGGTGATGCGCCACTCGTGGTTTCCGCCCAGCGCCTGGTAGAGGTCGAAGGCGGTGTTCTTGTGCTCGGACTCTTCGGCGCAGTGCCACTGCCACATCGTGGCCAGGCGTGGCTCGGCGCCCTGCAGCACCTCGGGGTGGGCCAGCAGCCATTCGGCCAGCAGGGCGGTGAAGTGCTCGTTGGCAGCGGTCACGGCCAGCGGATGGCGCGGGTCGGCGCCTGCAAACAGCTTCATGCGCTCTTGCGCGCGCGGGGCCCATTCGTTGGCGAGGCCCTGCTGGTCGAGGTGGCCGTTGAACAGCGCGTGGATGCGGCGGTGGGTGGCCTCTTGCCCGATAAAGCCGCGCACTTCGTCGGCAAACTGCGCCTGTTTGTCGGGGGGCAGGGCCTTGTGGCCGTCACGCACGGCGTCGATGAAGAACTGCTCGCCCACCGGAAAGCTCATCGACAGCGCATTGAACAGCGCCGAGCGAAACGCATCGCCACCACACCAGTGGCGCGCAAACGGCGTCTCCAGGTCGATCAGCAGGCGACGGACAACGAGTTCGGTCATGAAGAAGGCTCCTGGCGCAAAGGGGGCCGCACGGTGGTGCACAGGTTTGGTACTTTGCGGTACCGATTGGGTTTGTATGATGCAGATCAACTATGGTACTGTCAAGTACCTTGTCGAATTTTCTGCCTTGCGATCTGCCTCCATGAGTGAAGTCACCGCCCCAACTGCTGCGCCCGCTGCACCCGCTGCAGGCACCGAACACCGCGCCCGCCTGCTGGAAGGCATGGCGCGCGCCGTGGCCGCTAAGGGCTATGCCGACACCACCATTGCCGACATCGTGCGCGAAGCCAGCGTGTCGCGCCGCACCTTTTATGAAAACTTTGCCGACAAGGCCGAATGCCTGACCGCACTGTATGAGGCGGCCAGCGGCAACGCCATCGCGGTGCTGCGCGCAGCCATTGACCCGCACAGCGACTGGGAGGCCCAGGTGGAGCAGGCCATGGCGGCCTACTTTGGCGTGCTGGCCCGCAACCCCGTGCTGCTGCGCACCCTGTTCATCGACATCCTGGGCCTGGGCCCCACGGGACTGGCCGCGCGCCGCCGCGCCAACCAGCAACTGGCCGACCTGATGCTGGACGTGGTGAACAACCGCCCGGGCGAGCGCAAGCGCAAAGCCCCGCTGCAACCCATGATGGCCATGGCGGTGGTGGGGGGCATCAACGAGATGGTGCTGCACTCCATCGAGCAGGACCGGGCCGGGCAGCTGCAAGAGCTGGTGGAGCCCGCTTCCACGTTGTTGCGGGCGGCAATCTCTGCGGAGTTTTGAATCTGTTGGTGTAGTGCTTACCGCTGCCCGCGCAGCGAGCGCCTCACAACTCGTTGGCAATCTCGATCAGGTTGTCGTCTGGGTCGTAGATGTAGACCGAGCGCAGCCGGTGGCGTGCGCCCGTTGCGCCCACCGGGCCCTGCACGATGGCGACACCTTCTGCCTGGAGGTGGGCGATGACGTCTTCGAGCGGCATCCGGGTGAGAAAGCACAGGTCGCCCGATCCCGCCGTGGCATGGCGCACATTGGGGTCCACCACCGTACCCACTTCGTGCAGGTTGATCTTTTGCGTGCCGAAGTGCAGCGCGTACCGCTGGGGCTTGAACTCCCGCGCGGTCATGCCCAGCACACGCTCATAAAACGCAATGGTTTTGTCGATGCTGGCGACGGTGAGCACGATGTGGTCGATGGAATCCAGAGCGATAGGCATGGTGTGGGGCAGAGAGTCAGGCGGGTGAAGGATGGAGGGCCGGTGCCGTGGGCTGCAGCCACCGCTTGTTGGCAGCAAACACCACCGTGAGCAGCAGCCCGGCCAGCAAGGCCATGAACCAGTGCAGGGGCGACAGCGGCACAAACCGGAAAGCATTGGCCAGCCACGGCACGGTGGTGATGGCCGCCAGCGCTGCCAGCGTGCCGCCAGCCACCCACAGGCTGACCGGGGTAAGGCCTGCCCACAGGCTGCGCCAGCTTGTCTGGCTGCTGCGGCTGGGCAGGATGAGTGCGGCGTTGGCGGCCACCAGCACCACAAACGCGGCCGTGCTGGCGGTGGCGGCATGGGCGGGCTGGCTCAGTAGCCAGGCATACAAGCCCACCACGGCGGCCGTCACCACGCTGCCCTGCAGCACGCTCAGGAGGATGTGGCGGGCGGACAGCAGCGGCTCGTTGGCCGCGCGGGGCGGCTGCTGCATGAGGTCGGCAGCACCTTTTTCGGCCTCGAACACGATGGAGCAGGCCGGGTCGATGACCAGCTCCAGAAACGCGATGTGCAGCGGCGCCAGCACCAGCGGCAGCCCGAACAGCACCGGCAGCAGCGCCAGCCCGATGATGGGCACGTGCACCGCCAGTGTGTAGACCATGGCCTGGCGCAGGTTGGCAAAGGTCTGCCGCCCCCGGTGAATCGCCAGCACGATGGCCGCGAAGTCGTCGTGCAGCAGCACCAGGGCCGCAGCCTCGCGCGCCACGTCGGTGCCGCGCTGGCCCATTGCGATGCCGATGTGGGCGGCCTTGAGGGCCGGGGCGTCGTTCACGCCGTCACCGGTCATGGCCACCACCTCGCCCTGGGCCTTGAGGGCTTCGACCAGTGCCAGCTTCTGGTGCGGCTTGATGCGTGCAAACACGCTGACCTGCCGGACCTGGTTGGCCAGCGCCTGGGGCGGCAAGTGGACCAACTCGTCGCCGGTGATCACACGGTCGTTGGCGATGCCCGCCTGGGCGGCAATGGCGCGCGCGGTGCGGGGGTGGTCGCCGGTGATCATCACCACGCGAATGCCCGCCTGGCGGCACTGCGCAATGGCCTCTGGCACCTCGGGGCGCAGCGGGTCGGCCAGGGCCACCAGGCCCAGCCATTCAAAGTCAAAGTCGTGCTGGGTAGGGGGCCAGGTGTCTTGCGTGCGGTGCCGGGCCTTGGCCACGCCCAGCACCCGCAGGCCCCGGTCGGCCAGGCGTGCGGCCTGGGCGCTGACGGCGGCGCGCTCGGCGTCGGGCAGGTGGCAAAGGTCGGCCACGGCTTCGGGTGCGCCCTTGGTGGCCACCGTGTCGTGCGCCGAGGTGCCGTCGCGCCACAGGTGGCTCATGGCCAACAGCTGGGGCGACAGCTCGTATTCGCGCGCCAGCGCCCATGCGGGGTGCAGGTGCTCGGTGTCCACCAGGTGGTCGGCCGCCATGCGGTGAAAGGCCTGCTCCATGGGGTCGTGCGGTTCGATCTCGCTGGCAAGCACGGCGTATTCGAGCAGTTCGTGAAAGGCATCGGGCAGCGCGCTGCCGTCCGCTGCGGCGGGCAGGTTCTGCACATCCAGCTCCTGGCCTGCAATGCAGAGCGCCGCCACTGCCATGCGGTTCTGCGTCAGGGTGCCGGTCTTGTCCACGCACAGCACGGTGGTTTGCCCCAGCGTCTCGATGGCGTTGAGCCGCCGCGTGAGCACCTGCTGTGCCGCCAGCCGCCGCGCGGCCAGGGCCAGGAAGATGATCATGATCACCGGCAGCTCTTGGGGCAGCACCCCCATGGCCAGCGTGATGCCCGCCAGCACGGCCTGCAGCCAGTCGCCCCGCAGCGCCCAGAACAGGGCCACCAGCAGCGCGCACAGCGACAGGCCGATGGCCACCAGCTTGCGCGTGAGCCGCGCCATTTCTTCGCGCAGCGGCGAGGCCTGCAGGGCAATGGTGTCGAGCGACTGGCCGATACGCCCCAGCTCCGTGTGGCGGCCCACGGCGGACACCTGCAGCAGGCCCTGGCCGCTGACCACCAGCGTGCCTGCAAACACCTTGTCGGCTGGTTGCTTGGCCACGGGCTCGGATTCGCCGGTCAGCATCGATTCGTCGGCGGCCAGCTCGTGGGCCTGCAGCAGCGTGCCATCGGCGGGGATGCGGTCGCCCTCGGCAATCATCAGCAGGTCTTCGCGCACCACGTCGCGGCCTGCAATGCGCACCAGGGTGCCGCCGCGCAACGCCAGCGCGCGGGGGCTGGAGAGGTCGCGCAGGGCGTTCAACGCGTTGTCGGTGCGGCGCTCCTGCAGCACCGTGATCGCCATGATGATGACCACAAAGCCCAGCAGGATCAGCGCCTCGTGCGCATCGCCCATGGCGAGGTAGATGGCGCCTGCGCCGAGCAACAGCAGGAACATGGGCTCGGTGACCACATCCCAGGCCATGTCGCGCAGCGTGCGGCGCTGGCCGATGCCCAGTTCGTTGGGTCCCTCGTCGCGCAGGCGCTGGGCGGCCAGGGCTGGGTCGAGCCCGGTGGGGGAGTCGGTAGGTGGCATGGGGTGTGTGAGGCTGCGTTGCACAGAGGATGCAATGGTGTAACGGTTATACCGCGCACCGATGTCTGCAGCCCTGACGCAGCGCAGTGAGCAGCACCCGATACCTCTCCTTCACACCTCGCACATCACAAAGTCAGCCTTGCCAACATTGCATTCGGGGCAGCGCCAGTCGTCGGGCACGTCGGCCCAGCGGGTGCCGGGTGCGATCCCATGGTCGGGCAGGCCCGCAGCCTCGTCGTAGATCCAGCCGCAAACGACACACATGTAGATTTTCATGGGGTGGTTCCTTCGTTTTCGGTGGCTATGACTCAATCGTCATCGTGGTGCCGCTGGCGTTCGGTCGATGTGCTGCTGGCCACCCAGCCGCCGGGCGACTGCTGCCACTGCCAGGCGCCAAAGGCCAGGGTTGCGATCAGCAGCAGGGCGGCGAGCCAGGTGCGGTTCTTGGGGACCAGGTCGGGTCCCTTGCCCTCCACCCGGCCGGTGAGCATGGGCAGGGCCTGGTTCTTGCGGCGCAGCACGCTCAAGCCAGCAATCAGCGCGATGTGGGCCAACACCACAAACAGAAGAGCGTTGCCGAAGAACTCGTGCACTTCTTCCATCGCCTCGCCCATCCAGTTGCCACCCAGCGCAGCGCCCCAGTCGTTGTACGTGGCATATCCGCTGAGGGTGAGGGGCACCACCAGCGCCAGCAGCAACACGATGGCCAGCGCCACCAGCAGGTTCTGGCCCTGGCGCCAGTTGATTTGCGTGACCGATGGGGCCTGGGGCAGGGAGCGCAGCCATGCGGGCGCCCCCGCCAGCTTGCGCCACAGCAGGCCCAGGCCCGAGGTGCGCGGCCCGAAGATGCCGTACAGCAGCCGAAAGCCCAGCAGCCCCGCCATGGTGTAGCCCAGTGTGACGTGCAGCAGCCGCCAGTGCTCGCCATCGGCCGTGGCGTAGGCCCCGGCAAAGCACAGTGCAAACAGCCAGTGGAACATGCGGGTGGGCGCATCGGTCGCCCGGCGGCTGGGGGCCTTCGCGGGCGCGGGTTGCGATGAGGCGTTGGCGGGATGGAGGGTGGGTGTGTTGGTCATCGTGTTTTCCTTGTGTCGGCTCCAGAGGTTGGCTGTGCGTGGCGTTCAGTCGTTCCAGGCGCGGCGGGAGCGGGCATCCAGCCCCGCTGGCATGCGCAGGTTGTGTTCGTCAAACTGCCCCTGGTCTGCGCCCGTATGGCAGGCCGCGCAGTTGGCGGCGCTTTTCACGCTGGCGAGCTTCCAGGTGGTGGGTTCGATCTTTCGGTGCTTGCGCTCAAACCAGGCCGAGCGGGTGATGCGGTCCTCGGGCGGCTCTTCGTTCACGCGCTTGTAGGTGCCGGCGTGGGCCTGCAACCACTGGTTGAGCTGGCGCACGGTGGCCGCGTCCAGCGATGCGTCGGTGCCGTAGTGCTTGCCCAGGCCCGTCATCACGCGGTTCCACGACGCTGCGGGCAGCAGGCCGGGCGGGTAGGCGGTGTGGCAGGCGGCGCATTCCTGCGTGTAGGCGGTGGGCACATTGCGGGGCATGGCGCGCCCGCTGTCTGCGTGGGCGCTGGTGAGGGGCAGCAGGGTCAGCGCGCACGCAACGGCGGCCAGGGCCGCAGGGCGTAGGCGTAATGAGACTGGCTTTTTCATGACGTTCTCAGGGCCTGAGGGCGTTGAGGTAGGCCAGCACGTCGGCCTTTTCCACCGCGGTGCATTCACGGCTCAGCACGTCGTTGCAGTTGCGGCGGAACCACTTGTCCACCTTGGCGGTGTCGGTAAAGGCCTTGGGGTTGAAGGCTGGGGCCAGGGGCGCAATCGGCTTGCCGGTGCTGGCATGTTTGCCCTGCGCGGTGGGCGGTGTGCCGTGGCAGGACGCGCAAGACCACTCGCCGCCATGGCGCGTGGTGAAGAACACTTTGCCCTTGTCGGCGTTGCCGGGGCTGCCGGCCTGCGCGCTCCAATGGGCAAGCTGTTGGGCGGCTGTGGTGTCGGCGGC
>OFJB01000471.1_pt1 | contig 19799 bp, 14 predicted proteins | sample 1775081 | NCBI WGS metagenome assembly OFJB01 (sample SAMN08195771, study PRJEB24354) | sludge metagenome | isolation source: initial sludge from phenol fed wastewater aerobic bioreactor | place: India: Nagpur | collected 2016-06-05
GCCCGCCGTGGCGGCCTGAGCCCACTTCGGACCCCACCGAAGATCGGCGCTCCTACACCACTCCCGGGGACGTAACCCGCGAGAACGGCTGTTACGCCGTGCCGAAAAGGATAGATGCCGCCCTGCATCTGCTGGTGGCAGATCGCCTCTTGGGGGAGGGTAACAAGGAGGCCGGGCTCGAGGAGATTGCGCATGCGGTAGAGACGGTCCCCGGCCTGGCAGGCCTTATCCGTTATGAAGAGGCGCTCAAGAGTGATGAAGATCTCGATTTTGACCTTAACCGCTTCATCCTCTCCCAAGAGCCGTTCATCAAGACCGGCCCCGAGGCAGGCTTCGAGTAAGCGCTTATGCCGCACGGTGATGTGCGGTGATCGGCGGCAATATCGGGCCATAGAGGGCAATCGGCGGGCTGGCGGGCAGCACCCGATGAAGTGAGAACTATCGGGGGAAACTTTTTGACAGCCGCCCTCCTGCTATTTCATGGGCGACATAGGCCGCGTCGTCCTAAAGTGATGTCCTCTCGGCCGATTGGTCTGGTCTGTTATCACCCGTACTTCGGCAAACCGAACTTATTCTCGACATCAAGAAGATAGGTATAAGGTGACGCACGACGAGCCTTGCTGCGGGCAAGGTGCGACTTGACCGCAATGTCTGTGATCGCAATTGCCGCCCCAGCGGAAAGCAATGTAGTTCCAGTCAATCCGGTAAAGTAAGCGAGAGCACCTCCGGCCGGCACGGAGATAGTGACGGCGCGCTGCACGCCCTCCCACACAGATTGAATTGCATTATCGCCTAACTCCGCCTTCAACGCCTCAAGTTTCGGGCGAATACGCGTAGTGTAGACCTTGCGCGCCTTCTCCTCCAATTCGCGACCGCTCTCGCAGGATGAAATCTTGGAAGAAAGATCCTCGAATTGCGCCGATAGCTCGGCAAACTGACTTTGACGCGCGCGCCGGAATGCAACGATCTTGTTGATCTTAGTTGCTGGGTCAATGTTGATAGATTCCATCAAGAAGGAAACCAATGCACCCTTCTTGTCTGAATCCGAATATGGTTTCACGTCTTCGATCAGACCATGCAGATTCACACCAAGCGAACTATTTTCATCGGTAAGCGCAGCCAGATCGGTCTCTTTGGCAAGCAAGGCGGCAAGTGCTGACATGTAGACGGATGCAAATCGCCCATCGACCAACAGCCATTCGCCATCACGACCAGAGAAGGCGGCAAAGCGCGCCAACTCTCGTTGCAGCCTGGGTGACATTTTTTCCGGATGAAGCCGCCCGTAGTTCATATCCTCGATCATCTGCCTGAGGTGAGGTGGAAGTTTGTCCGGATGCATACGCGCCAGACCAGCTTCCATAATCAGTGCGCGAAGTTCAGGAGAGAGTTTTTCTGGATGGATATGAGCATCCCGAAAGCCATTGCGGATTTCCCAACCTAGTTTATCCGCGTGCAATAGGGCGTCGAAGTTCGGATCAACGTCTCGGCCCGGCCCCAACAAACGATCTCGATCCATCAGGCTCATAACTCGTTTGCCTAACGTATCCAGCAGGTCCGGATGGAGGTCACACCGAAGAGGTTCTAGATATCCTTCCTTCCAAAGAGTTTTCGTGTCCTCGCTCTGGAAGGGTGATCTGATTGCCCTTGGAGCGATAGTCTTGATCTCGTCCCAAAAAAGGACTGCGGAGCGAAGCCACTTAGGATCGTCAATATCGATGTGAGGGTAATATAAAGCTGATCCAAGCATGAAGCCTCAATTCAGTCGAGCGAGAAAATCCCGCATTACACCAGTGCTAAAACAGGATGCTGCAACGGTATCACTGCGAGGTTACAACGGAATCTTTTGGCGGTCAGTAATTTTCGTTGAACAACCGTCATTGGGTCGGAAGCTGCCGCGCTGCCGGCTTGCGCACGGGAGTATCGGGCAATAGCGTGGAATCGAACGTCGGCCCCGCGTCCTCGTTGCATTCATCAATGAACCCAAGGCCAACGACGATCTGAACGAGCTGTGGCCTCTCTGCGACCCGAAGCGTATCGCACGAGCTATTCAGTAACGATGGCTTGTGTAGATCGCTCAGTCAGTAGGTTCGCACGACTCGTACGCCGAATGCATCGTTCACCAACTCATAATCCCGTCTTGATGCGTTCACGTCGGGGTCGCCAGGCATCGATAAGCTCTGTGCGATCTGAAAGCCTGCGGGATCCAGCCAAATCACGCCATCAGGAGCAGGCACTGGCCGCACCGCGTACCGACTTAGTTTCCCTTCCACTCCCGTAAAGCTTGCGCTCACCGTGCTGGATGCCGCTGCGGCCCGATCAGGCTTCGGCAATGACCTGTACCATTCGAGAAAGAGCTGCGGGTCGATCAGGTCCTCATCTGAAATCGGGGTGCCCCGTTGAATCAGCCATAAGTCATAATCCACACGTCGTGCGGCACCTTCGTCCCTTGTCCCGACGATCCCTTGCGCGAGCGAAAAGGCGACAAACGGATCCAGTGTTCCCCAACGCAAAAGTTCGCGGAACCAGAAGCCGATCCATGGCAAGCCGCTAGTTGCCCGCCACGTGTCTAGACTCGGCACCTCAAGTTCGCCGGCACCCGCATTCCACGCTTCTGCAACAGCAGCGCCCACTGCCACCCCGAGACGAAATTCCAGATTGTTCGCAACAAATCCCTGCCATCGTCGCAACTCCACCGGTAGTGGTGGTGGCGCTCCTTCGCGTTGTAACCACCAGCCGGCCACCTCGTGCCAGCGCCCGATCAGCGCGGCTTCAGTAGCACCGCGTGAAATAAATCCGAACCCTCGACCGGTTCGTACCAACTCTCCAATCTGCCAGAAAAGCGTGAAGCGCGCCTCCGGCGATCGCCGACCATAATTAGCGGCTGCCTTAAGTGCAGTGTGGATCTGAGGCGATACCTGCTGGAATTGGCGGCCGACATAGGGTGTGAAGCCGATTTGATAGAGGGTTCGCCGCTGAACCTGGTCGGGATATAGACGCTCGACCACCGCTTGGCCGCGTTTGATGAACGCCGCCTCCATCCAGCCTTCCACAGCACTTGAGTACCGCGTGAAGGTCCGCTGCCACACACGACTCAAGGCGGCTTCGAGCGACGCCGCAGTCAAGCCTTCCAGCCTGTCGATTTCGTCGACGGCAGCGATGATCACGCCATCAAGCTCGTCAAGGCTGTCACCTAGCATGTCGAGCAGCGCTGGCGAACCGACGCCAAGATCAGTCCCGACGCCCTCGGGCATGGTCTGCTCAAGGAAATCGTGTAGGTCAGTCACGGTTCGCAGTCCGAGGTGATCCCGTAACTTTGTCCAGATCGACGCCAGCAATGTCTGCAGCGGTGCATAGACCACGAGATCGGCCGACTCCTCAAGCGCCAATTGATGAAGCATCCGGTTTAGGTTTGCGACATAGGCGTCACGTTGCCTGCGCTGCTCGTCTTGTTTGCTAGCCGCTGTCGCGCTGTTCGCAATTGGCACGCAGACCAGAGTAAGGCCTTCCATCGCTTCCGCCGCCCCGGGCCGTCCAGCGCGCCCAGCGAGGTTACGGAATTCTGAAGTGGGAATGATATCGGTTACCGGAGCGCCATTAGCGCCGAATTCGACGATACGCTCTAGGCTCGGCAGAATGATAAGATCGAAAGGTAGGTTGACCCCTTCGGTCAATGTCGCTGTGGCGACCGTGATGGGACACACCTGCTTATCAATCAGTTCAATCATTAGGCGCCGTAGCCGCTGCGGCATCTGACCATGGCTTGAGGCGATGCCGCGATCGAGTAGGCGGACCTCGCTCGCCCCCTCACCACAATAGTCGACACAGGCCGCGCGAGCCTCATCGAACAGCCGCCGTGCGTCCTCAGTTTTCGGTGTGAAGGCGGGGATTGCTGACCATCCTGTCAGATCAAATGCTTCGGCATAGCGCCGCATTACGCGATCTGGACCCTGAGTAACCGACACCAGTATACGTCGGCCGCTTGGGGCTAGATACAGCGCAGTCCACAGCGCGTGGATCTGCACATAATGATGCAGGCTATTCTTCACCCCCGCTGGTGGGTCGGGCATCGGCGGTAAGCCGAGCGCGAGGAATACGGGCGCATCGCGCCCTCGCACATAGAGCGGCTGCCCGTTATTCAGTTCCAAAGTAATGAAAGGGGACTGTTTGGGGCGGCATTCCAGGACTCCGACCAACTGACGACTGCTTCGATAGCCGAGACCTACCGGGATAGCGGCGTCATCATCCTCAATCCATCGCGATACCGGTGGCGCTGCGCCGCCGGCTACCGCAGTAAGCGCGATACGCGCTATGTTCGGCTTGAGCACGAGGATGCGAGATACCAGGCTTTCAAGCCGCATGGATCGATCACCGTGTGCCGCCAGGTCACGCATTGTCCTAGGCGTTCCCGCCACCACCACCTGATGCGCCTCGTCGATGATGAGCAAAGCTAGACGATGAATTAGCAGCCTGCCAACATAGCGCATCAGCGCCTCGGCTTTTTCGACGGTGGCGATGAGAACCGTGGGCGTTTCCGTAGTTAGCCAGTTATCGGTGATGCCCCAGTCCGTCCCTCCATAGAGGCCGGTAATCACGATGTTCTCGCCTCGGAACTCGGAGCTGAGCTTGGCTTCGACCTCACCTGCCAGCGCGCGCGACGGTACGAGATAGAGGGCGAGCCGACCCTGCGCTCCGGGTTCGGGTGGCGTAAGTAGCAACTCTTTAACTAGCGCGAGATTGGCAACCATCGTCTTGCCCGAGCCCGTCGGGGTGCAGAGGGCGAAGGCGTTTCCATCCGTTAGTCGCTCGAGCCCCTTAATCTGCGAGGCCCACAATACGCCGCGTCCACGTCCAAATTGCTCGCGCACAAAGCGGCGCAGCTGATTGCCCGCTGTTGGCGTGTCCCCAACGAGAGCTGCCGCGCGCCGATGTAGACTGTTCCGCACGAAGCGCTCGGCTGCCGCCAACACCAAACGCAGCATCACCCACGTCTCATCATTGGCCCAGCGTGTCGCGATATCGGCTAATGTTCTCAGCTTCTCTAGAGCGATCCCCGTTCGGGTCTGTTCGCCCCGCCGCAGGCCTTCAGCCAGCAAACCGAGCGTGCGGACGGTCTCTACGACGACATACCAGGCGAGAGGGCTGAAGAGCGGGGGGGTATCGCCTTCCTCCGTATCCCATTCTTCGGCTGGCTTTGGCATCGGAGGAAGCGATCCCTCGGCGCTGTCTTCGGCAGCATCCAGCAGGTGCGCGGAGCCATCTCGCCCCGTGAGCTCGAAATTTTCCTGCCAGAAGACCGCAGAGCGCCCCAGGACGGAATCAAAGTCACAGGACAGGAATGCGACAATGATGCCGCCAGCGCCGCCTACCTGAGACCGCCGCAAAATTCCCGTCGCCATCGCTGGAAGCCCGGCCAGTTGATAGGCACCCGCCGCAAGAATCTCTGTCGGAACCTCCCGAGTAACCTCATCGTGTGATCGCGAGAGCCATTCGAGCAATTCACCTGCGCGGCGATAGCAGGACGCCGCCGCTTCGCTATCGGGGCCGTCAGTATCCTGGAAAATGCCAGCGGCATGTAACAGCCGCCGCGCGTCGCTGAACAGTTCAACCGACTGACGTTGCGTCCAGATCAGTGGCTGTACGCCCCAACTGTTCTGTATCGAGCGCACGAACAAGCGCGCTTGCTGGGCAGTTAGAGAGTTTTCGATTGCGTGACCTAACCGAAAACTTTCGGCCAGTGCCCGCCGTTCCTCGTCAAGCTCAGCCATTGGTCTTCCAAAGTGATGCGTAGAGTCGTTCGATCATGTTCTCGCCGCCCAAGAGCACGATCTCGACAATCTGCAGCGGCCGCCCGGCCTTATAGTCCGCGGGAGGCGTCGCTGTCGGAAGCAGAGCGGTGCCGACCGCGCGCGTCGCCGCGCGATTGCCGGCGATCAACACCATGTCTGTGCGCGGCGGCCCGACATCCGTTAGGAGCGCCTGGTCCAGCGAAAAGATCGTGCGGGCATATCCGTCGCGATCCTTGATCTTCAGGAGATCGCAGATCTGCTGAATTCCCTGAGGGATCAGCAGGGCTGTGTTGATGTCGTTCCAGACGCCATTGTTTGCCCACACCCGCGCCGCGCCCTTGCCCTTGCCGTCGCCCTTCATGATCGTGTTAATCGTCGAGGCCGACAGATCAGCGCGCCATTTCGCTTCCCCGGCGATAAAAGCCAAAACGGTTCCGTCCGCAGCGAGTTCAAGGCCGATAAAGTCATTTCCAGGGCGTCCGTGAACTTCCTTGACCCGTGCTGGATCGCGCACGAGATCGAAGATGTATCGCGCGACCGGGGCATGCTCACGGAAAAGGAAGATCGGCACGCGCCATGTCTTGCTCCCGACGAGGCTGTAATTTTCCGCGACGATCCCGCACATGACCTCACCGAAAAGGCCGCGGATCGTCTTCGGTGGGAGGCAATTGGGATAGATCGCATGATCTCCCTTTTCGCCATCTTCGGGATGAAGCGAAATCCGGGCGGCCGCATGAAACACCTCGCGTGCGTCCTGATGGGCCGACTCAAAATAGGGGCGCAGTTCAGCTATGTCGGCATCAGAGAGAGCGGTGACCCGCTGCTCGAGAAGCAAATGGCCATAGGAAACCGATCCGGCAGTCGTTGGGTGCAAGATGCGCGCAAGAGTGGCAGATGGAGGTGGCTCAGTATGTAACATATCAGGGCGTACTCATCTTAGAATACCTACATGAACAGGCGATATGGATAGACATTTCGCGGCAAATCCGGGACGTTCGCTATCGTGCGGGCGAGTTTCTGCGAATAGCGAATGCTAACCGGCACAGGATCGTAAAGCGCGTCGTTGTTCCAATCCATCTTGGTCAAGGCCAGCGCCTCGTGAGCGGTCAATTCGAGCGGCCCGCTGCCGGCATGACGAATTAATTGCAGAGGACGCGGTATACTCTTCTTGCCCTGATAGTAATCGCCCTTGGTCGAAACCTCGGGAGCATTCCCCGCCACCCACACCAATGCGGAATTGCCCGTGCGGATCACCATCGTCCCGCGCGGCACGGGAAATCCAGACGGTTTTGACGGCGGCTTCTCTACTCCCGACTTGATGAGCCAGACGCCGCGCCAGCACGATGCCGAGCTGACCTCGACACACTCTATCTCCGCTACACCAGCAAGCGCGTCAAACGCGCCCTCGATTTCAGGCTCCTTGAAGGCGGTCGTTTTGTGAATGACCATGCGTTTTGGTAGGTTGCCCCCATTGCGCCCCTGATAGAGTTCCAAGCTACGGGCGAGGACCGCGCGCATGTCGTCGCGGCTGAGAAAGGGGTTCCTTCGGGCTTCGGCTACGTCGGCCACCGGGTCGCGCGCCTCGAACGCAACGAACTGCATACCCCCGCCGTCCATGTCGAAGACCTGCGAGCAGCACGTCACATAATGCGCGTCTTGCTGGTCTCCGCGCAGGGCATAGGCCAACCCAATGTAGGCGGTGTCCGCCGGAACGCCCTTCAACGGCGCGAGCTTCCAAGGCGTGCCCGCAGCCTTCACATATAGTGCGGTCGAAAGACGCCACGCGAGCGAAGCCTTATAGCTGAAGGTGAATACGCGATCGTTCAGGACCTGGGTCGGAATATTATACTTAGCACCCAGAGCTTTAAGCACGTCGTGTGCGTCAAAGAACTTTCCGCGCGTCGCCGTGTCCCAGTTGTCGGGAAAGTGGACCAGCACAACGTCGAATTCGTTGCGAACGGCGTCAAGTCGGCGGAGCGCTGCGTCCATGGCAAGGTAGAGTCGGTGCTGCGCGTTGCCGTCGCCCGGCAGTTGGTCGAGGTGTTCAGGCCACTTGATGTGCGCGCTCGCGGGCGCAGCTTCGAGCGATACGCGGAACAGGCGCTCGAAGCCGGGATATTCCGGTACGTATTCTGATCGGTCGGAAGGGCGATGCACGCCCCACAACAGCTTCATCAGGTCGCCACGACGATGGAAAGCGCTCTCCGGGCCAACCGTCGCGATTCGAATGCGGGGTGTGTATCCACTAAATGACCCCTTCGAATACGGTCCGAAATTCAGGAGGCCGCGCAGTGGATGGACATCAATTTGGTTGGTGTCGGATGGCGAAAACGACAGGTTCGGCTCGTCCAAGAGCGTGAATGGCGGCAGCTCGGTGAGGGCTGGGTTCCCCATCATTTGCTCCTATCGAAGTAGCTATGGTGATGCGACGGTCGGCTAAACCCCGTCACGGGCGACACCTTGAACACGGCATCAATGCCAGAGCCATCTTCAAGTCCGAAAGCGCTTCGAGTCGTGCCTCCCGTTTCGGTTAGAAGCTGTGCCCAAGCCCCAATAATGCTGGCCCAATTCCTATTATAGCGCGGAGCCCATCGCTCGCGGCGCCAGTCACCGGCAGGATCACCTCGGCGCTCGGCTCGCATGCCCATTTCAGCCGGAGCTTCTTCGGCGGCCAAACCCTCCGCACTGTCCGTTTGAGAACTATCTTGCCGGGGCAACTGGACGAACGTGTAAGGCTCGAAGCCGCACCACCACTTTCCATCGACTTGTTCCAGCTTGAGGTGGACACCCTCCTGAAACGGCAAGCCAAGCTTGGGCACTGTGCCAAACAGACTGGTGCCGTAGGCATCGCGCAGCCGAGATAGGATTTGCTGCTGACGCCGCGCTCGATCCGGATCATCGCCGTCGCGCGGTGTTGCAACGACGAGCGAATGGCCCGAACGCCTGTAGCGTGGGATGAGCGGGCGCTGTCGGGCGAGAGATCGCACGAGCGTGTCGTAGAGCAATCCCATCGCCCAGCTATCGGCGACCGGATCTAGGTCGATCGTTCCAGCAAGCGATGGACCGAGCGGAGCCAAGGCATCCAGGATTTCTTGGTCCCGGCCGAACGCCGCTAGCTCACGCCCCAACGCGGCTGCCGTCGCTCGATATCCTTTCGCTTTGAAGATCTCGCGCACCTCTGCCGACGTCGTCGATTGGCTCAGCCTGATGCGTCTGGCTACGGTCGGCATCGATTGGAGCAGAATTGCCGAATAGCGCAGCACCGGGAAGGCGCGGGCTTTGGTATGTGGAATCTGAACGGGCACGAGGCGCGGCGTAGGTCGCCCTTCCATCACGCGATCAAGAAGCGGTTGGGGTAGGTCGGTTATCTTGATGATATCGGCAGCCAGTTCGTCGAAGGTCGCGCACTCGACGACGGCCACGTCCACGCCGGCTGCTTGAGCACGATCTAGGAATTCGATCACTGCTGGCAGCAAGCGCGAAACTGACGAGGTGAGCCAGTAAAGCCCGTTGGGAAATGGCGACGGCCCATCCAGAACCGTGTTCAGCGCCTCCATGATCGAAGCGTCGCGTCCGCTATAGCCCACGAATATCATTCCGAAGCGTTTGCCGGATTCCACCAGCACATGCCGCATCCGGGTGTCCTGTTCCTCCAGTTCTGATCCCGTGTTCTTAATCGTGATCGACTGATAATCGCCGTGGAGCTTCGCTACCAACGGCCAGTCGGATTCATTCAGGCACCGCATGGCACGGTCGGCGGAATCGATCGCCGCCACAGTCGGGCGGTTCTGGTCGTCTACTGGCAGAATCCCATTTGCCGAATGCGCCGACTCCTCGACGAGCGGATCGAAATTCGTCGTGAAAACGCAATTTACCTTACCGGCGGCCATAAGGCTGCCAAGTACCTTGTGCCCAAAACAGGGAGTACCCTTGGAGATCGCATCGTCGATATATTGTCGACGATGCCGAGCCTCTGGATACACCGCTTCGAAGGCCTTGGCATATTCCGTAGGATCGCCGTCAGGCGGCAACAGTGACGTTTGCCGAAAAAAGGCATCGATCCTGTCGATCCACACTGGATCAGCCGTATCGATCTCTCGCTTTGACAGGTTTGTCTCGCGGCAAAAGATTTGCGCCTTGAAGTCGCGGATCATGGCATAGCCGGTCGGGATGCCGGAGGCGGCCGATGCGCCGGCACCAAGGAACCACGCCACGAGATTGGGCCTAAGATCGAAGGCGGTCGCGAATTGTGCGGCGGATATAGTTTTTATCGGCACAGGCTCCCCCTTTTTAGGCCGTTGTGGGGAGCGGGTCGGTTCCCTCGCTCAAGATGGCGAGATATCGCCGGTAACTGAACACGCGCCCCCGTTTGCGCCCGGTGATTTCCTCAACGATGCCGAACCGTTCCAGATCGGCGAGTGCCGCATTCACGGTCGGAGCCGAAAGCCCTGTTTGTTGGACGAGCTGGTTGGCCGTCAGGAACGGGTTCTGCTGAAACAGATCGTGGATACGCAGTGCAGAGCCTGCCCGGTCGCTCTCTATCGTGATCCGCTCGCGGTCTTCCTTGAACAGATCAACAATACGGGTAGCGGCCTCGAACGCCTGATTGGCCGTATCCGCAATGCCGGTGAGGAAGAAATCGAGCCAGGCTTCCCATGCCCCACGCTCGCGCACCTCCTGAAGCAGCCGGTAATAATCGGTGCGATGAGTTTTCAGGTACAGGCTCAAATAGAGGAGCGGCTTGCGCAGCACACCGTTGACGCAGAGATACAACGTCACCAGCAAGCGGCCGATCCTGCCATTGCCATCAAGGAACGGGTGGATGGTCTCGAATTGGACATGCAGCAGCCCGGCCTTTATGAGGGCGGGTAGACGGGAGCCGTCCTCGTGCATGAAGCGCTCAAGCGCATCGAGACAACCGTCCATCTCGGTCGGCGGCGGCGGCACGAACAGCGCGTTGGCTGGACGTGAGCCGCCGATCCAGTTCTGAGACCGCCGAAACTCGCCGGGATTTTTCGTCCCGCCGCGTCCGCTTTGCAGCAAGCGTTCGTGCATCTCGCGGATCAGACGCAGTGACAGCGGTAGCTCTTCCAGCCGTTCCAGCCCATACATCATCGCATCGACGTAGTTCGAGACTTCGCGGATGTCGTCGATCGGCTGGCCGGCCTGCGCCTCGGTCTCGAAGCGGAGCAGGTCCGAAAGGGTTGATTGCGTTCCTTCTATCTGGGACGAAAGGACGGCCTCCTTCCGCACGTACATGTAGAGGAACAGTTCTTGGCGCGGCAGCAGCATAGTGATGCCGTCTAGGCGCCCCAAGGCACGTTCCGCCAGACTTAGCCGCTCCAGAAGGGTGAGCACGTCGATCGGCGGTTCCGGCGGCAATGGAGGCGGCACGAAGGCACGCACGATTTCGCCCGCAACAGGGGTCTCGACAAGGCGGCCTAGCCGGAGGTTGGAAGCTGATTCGGACATGCCCCATTATGCGGGCGCAGCGTTATTTAAGCAATTGGCGCTTGGCTTAAATAGGGGTTAAGCTAAGGTAAGCGCTCTTAAATAACGGGCAGCACCATCATGGGCGGGTACACGCAACGGGTTCGTGAAAGTATTCTTCCGCTTTCAGTGGCGGGAACCCTGCCGGCCGCGTTCAACGAGTGGTCCTTCACCGATAACACGGTCGATCACGAACAACCCATCGAAACCTGTGAACTCTGCGGTCAGCAAGACCTTCGCTACCACTTCGAGATCGCCAATCACTATACAGATGCGACGCTTTGGGTCGGCTCCCACTGCATACTTCAATTCGATGTGGCGGTCATCGAGAAAGGCAGACGCCTGTCGCCGGCCGAGGCAAAGCGTCACCTCACCAAGCTGACCCAGCAGATGCAGTTGGAATCCTGCATCCGCACACTTGAACAGCTTGCTACAAAAGAAAACAATCCCATCCTGTCGGGCGCTCTGGATTACTATCGCAAGAACAAGAAGCTCACCCCTAAATACGCTGCCGTCGTCTTCTGGAAGCTTCAGGCTTTCAACATCGATCATCACCCGTCGTTCTTTCAGATCGAGCTTCGCCGCGCCCAACATATCAACGATCTGAAACAAATGCCGACCGCGCGCGTCCATCGGTTCTGGACCGCGTTGACGACCGCCCAGCGTCGCAAGGCTGTTGAACTGGGTCATACCTCACCACAAGCGTAGCTGCGGCAATCAGGATGCGCGGTTTTCAGGTTCAGCGGTTTTTCACATCCTGATCCAGTTTCCTGCCCGGCACCCGCTGGCGCTCATGCCGGGCGGTTGCTTGGGGGTCTCCCCCTGGCGCGGCGCAAGGGATCGCTGACGCTCGGCCGGGACGGTCTCCCCAGCCTTCCTCCACGTCGTTCCTCCGTTCCGTGCAGGCCGGGTGATCCCCCTCCGTCCCGCCTGCCCTTGCTCCTTGCCCCCCCCCGGTCTCGGCGACGGCCAGGGTTGCAGCGCAGCGCTGCGCTCCAACCCAAGCCAATGAGGATCAAGACCATGACCAACACCATCGAAACGACCGCCACGGTTTTCGAAGTCCCCGCCGCCGAGAACGGCGCGGTGCTGTTCGTGCCGCTGAACAAGTTGAAGAAGTCACCTCGCAACGCCCGCAAGACCCCGCACAGCGAAGCCCATACTGAAGCGCTGTCGGCCAGCATCGCGGCCAAGGGGATGCTGCAAAATCTGGTGGTGGAGCCGGAGACGAACGCGGAGGGCGAACCGACCGGCAGCTATTTCGTGACCATCGGTGAAGGCCGCAGGCTGGCGCAGTTGCTGCGTGTGAAGCGCAAGCAGATCAAGAAGACGGAAGGCATCCGCTGCGTTCTGGACACCGAGAATGACGCGGCGGAAATCAGCCTTGATGAGAACGTCACCCGCGAGGCCATGCACCCCGCCGACCAGTTCGAGCGGTTCCGGGAATTGGCGGACAATCGCGGATGGGGGGCGGAAGAGATCGCCGCCCGGTTCGGGGTTTCTTCCCATGTCGTGAAGCAGCGGCTTCGGCTTGGTGCGGTCAGCCCGAAGCTGATGCAGGTCTATAGGGATGGCGGTTTGTCGCTGGATCAGTTGATGGCCTTCGCCATCACCGAGGATCATGATCGGCAGGAACAGGTTTTCGATAATCTGTCGTGGAACCGCGAACCCGCGACGATCCGGCGTGATCTGACCAAGGCGAATGTGGAGGCGACCGAACGGCGGGCGCGTTTCGTCGGGGCGGACGCCTATGCGGAGGCAGGCGGCACGATCATCCGCGACCTCTTCACCGAGGATCGGGGCGGCTATTTCGAGGATGCCGCGTTGCTCGACCGGCTTGTCATCGGAAAGCTGGAATTCATCGCCGCCGAGGTGCAGGCGGCAGAGGGATGGAAGTGGAGCGCCGCTCACATCGACTATCCCCATGCCCACGGCTTGCGCCGCAGCTATCCGCATCCGGTGGATTTGTCGGAGAAAGACGCCGCCACCTATGACGCCGCGCAGGAGGAGTTGGAGCGCCTGTCGGCGGAATGGCAGGACGCCGATGTAGACCTGCCCGATGAGGTGGATCAGCGGTTGGCGGAGCTTGAAGCCGAGATCGAGCAGATCGACGCCAAGCGCCACGCCTATGACGCCGATGAGATCGCACGCGGCGGCGTGTTCGTCATCCTCAACCATGACGGCACGGCCCGGATCGAGCGTGGTTTCATCCGCGCCGAGGACGAAGCGCCGGAACCAGAGGAAGCGGAAAGCGCCACCTATGAAGTGGATGGCGTGACCGTCACCAAGGATGGGGAGATCGTCGGGGACGAGGGAAACGAGAACGAGCGAGCGGATTCCGCGCTCGAGACCGAGGACGAGGATGTCGGGGATGCGGGAAAGCCGCTGTCGGACCTTCTCATCCGCGATCTGACCGCCTATCGCACCCTTGGCCTTCGCCTCGCCCTTGGCGAGCAGCCCGATACGGCGCTTATCGCCGTGGTTCACGCGCTGGCGGCGCAGACCTTCTATCGCGGCGGGGAAGCGTCCTGCCTCGAAATCCGGTTGAGCAGCGCCTATCTCGCTTCCCATGCGGACGGTATCGAGGACACGCCCGCCGCGAAGGCATTGGCGGATCGTCATGCCGGATGGGCGTCGGACATGCCCCGCGACGTAGCGGACCTGTGGGCCTTCGTCGCCGGTCTGGACCATGCGAGCCTCATGGCCTTGCTCGCGCATTGCGCATCGCTGAACATCAATGCGGTCAAGGTTCAGTGGGAGCAGAAGCCGAACGCGCGCGCGACGGCGGAAAAGCTGGCGACGGCGACGATGCTGGACATGACGGCGCACTGGACCCCGACCGGCCAGACCTATTTTGGTCGCGTCACCAAGGCTCATATCCTCGTCGCCGTGCGGGAAGCCGTCAGCGATGAAGCTGCCGAGCGGATCGCGGGCTTGAAGAAGCCGGAGATGGTGCAGGCCGCCGAACAGCTTCTGGCCGGAACCGGCTGGTTGCCGACCGTGCTGCGCACCGCGCCGCCCGCCGCCGAGCCGGAAGCCGATGCCTATCTGCAAGCCGCCGAGTGAGGACCGGGCCGGGATCGCGCAAATGGTCCCGGCCTTCCTGTTTTCCACCCTAAAAAAATCGCGGTCGCGCGGGGATCGACCCCGCGCGACCGATCCGATGACCGTGGCCGTCATCGGTTCAGGAGGACCGTGCAATGATTGTGCTCATGTTGATGACCGTCGCGCTGGTCGCCGGTCTATGCGTCCTGGCCTATACGCTCGCCGTCTATGCGCTGCCCTTCATGCTCGGCGTGGAGGTGGCGCGTTGGGCTTATGCCTCCGGCTCCGGCCTGATCGGCGCGGGACTCGTCGGACTGGTAACAGGCGCTGTCGCCTATGGTCTGCTGATCGTCCTGTTCATGGCAGTGCGCCCGCCGATCCTGCGTCTCGTCGTGGCGCTTGTTTTCGCCGCGCCTGCCGCCGTTGCAGGTTATGCGCTGGTTCACGGCATCACGCGCGAGGCCGTGCCGTCCGAGGTCTGGCGCACGATCTTCTGCCTGATCGGAGGCGGCGTGACAGGCGCGTCGGCGCTGATGCGGTTGGTAGCCTCAGCAGCGCCGATTCATCGTAGATGATGGAAGTGCGCTATGATTTGCGCCACCATTGCTTGAGCTTACGTCGAATGAAAGAATCATCCTGTGCTGAAGAGTGTGTCCGACCTTACCAAGCCAGACCCTTATTTTTCAGGGGACGCCGGATTTATCGGCTGCACGCTTCAAGACCTTCATAAAGATATGCGCGCGTTCGAGCTTCCCATTTCGCTTCCTGATTCCGTCCGGCGATCTCATGACGCCATTCGCCACGCCTATATCTATGCCTATTTCTCGTATGATCTTTTGACCTTGGCGGCGAGCCAGACGTTTCCCTGCCTTGAATTGGCTCTACGCGAACGGATCGGATATCAATTTGCTGGCCGAGTGAACAGCAGGGGACGACTTCGTCCGGCCATGCTCGACGAGTTGCTGAAATCGGCTAAAGAGCAAAATTTAATTTCAGCGGAGATCGAATATCTTAGCAAAATGCGAAATATGTTCGCGCATGGAAGTGATACCATGCTGAACCCGCCCTTGTTTCTGACGACATTCGAGATCGTCACAGACATCATCCGGGAACTGTATCTCAGTCAGCAGGTGTGATTGCTCTGTATTGGTGTATCAGTTTGGGCGTTGCCCTTCGGGCCGCGCTCTCGGCTGCGCCGGAACCACGCCCAGGAACGTGTTTCCGCCATTCGGCTTCGATCACTAACGCGAGAAGCGGCGGCGGATATCTTGAAGCCCCGCAACAACGGGGAACGGAATCTTGCCGCAGTCTTCGGGACGGCAGACTCAGGATTTGCGAACCTCGCCCTTTCCATCGCCCACAATAGCGGATCACGCTTGGAGCGACGGTCCATCCCGCGTTGCCGTGCGATATTCGCGGCCAGACGGGGGTGCCCAATTCAGCAGCTCCAAACTCGTTGGCGTCCGCAATCCCTTACGCATGGCTGCAACCGTCGCCAGCGCCGATGAGGAGAAGCCAGCCTTGTTCAGGAACAGCGTAGACCATGACAGGGGGTGCCATCCGCAGGTTCATCGCGTGACGGGAGCCGAGATCGAGGACGCGGCCACGGACGAGTTCGGCGGCCTTGTCGTGGATCGGGGCGAACTCGGCCGTGCCGTCGCCGACGCGGTAGGTCACGCGGCTGCTCATCGTCGCGACGTTCGGCGCGATGTCCTCGCGGAACATGACGGTGGCCTTGGAGATCTTGCGCTGCAGAATGGCCCGCATGGTTTCGTCGCGGCCGATCGCGCGCTCCAGCATCACTTCAAGGATGGTGTAGTCCTTGGTGGTGAGGTGGAAGGTTTCCGTGTCGGACATGGGCGTGTCTCCCCGCCGGCCCGGGCGCCGGGAACCGGCTTCAACAAGCGGTTGATCTGATGCTGGATGCTTGCCCCTGTGCCCGGCCGAAGACGGACGCAGGGGTCAAGCTCCTGCGATCAGGCTGCCCGCATGATTGAGGAGGCGACGACGTGCGCCCTTCATGCCCGCTCCTGGACCTCTTCCGGCGCGCCTGCGGTGACGTCCAGAACAGACAGTTCGTGGCGGCGGCCGTCGCGGGCGGTCCACATCATGGATTGTCCGGCGGAAAGGCCCAGCAGCGCCGTGCCGATCGGCGTCAGTATGGAAATCTTGCCCTGGGCGATGTCCGCTTCGCCGGGAAACACCAGGGTGACGGTCTTTTCCTCGCCGGTGTCGGGCTTGAAGCGGACGGTCGAGCCCATACGCACGACTTTGGCCGCCACAGCGCTGTCGGCCACCACGCGCGCGCGGTCGAGCTCGGCGAGCAGCTCCTCGGAAATCTCCGGGCTGCGCTCCGCAACCGCCTCGGCGAGCGCCGACAGGCGTGTATGATCGGTCTTTGAAATCGAGATGTTCGGCTTGCGCCGCAGTCTTGCATTGTTTTGCATTTCAACTCCGTGTTCCTGGTCACGACAGAACGCACGCGAAATGCGGCGCAGGCGCCAAGACAGATGACTATCCTGTGTGATGCGCGCCGAACGCCCGGGACGGAATCCCGCATACCGCTCTATCTGAAAGTGGTGACCCCCCTCGGCTCGGGGGGCGCATGATGGCCGAGCCGGGGGCTACACTCCCGCGATGGGGCAAATCCGAAATGGCAAGAAGCCAGTGTGAGCGGCCGTGGTATTCATGATGAGATAGTTGGGGATGCGGCTGTCAAAGTCAAGACACGCTCCGCCGGTCCGGCGGCGTGCCGGCGCGGGTCAATCGCGCCGCGCGGCAAGCAGCGTCTCGATGACCAGTTCGCGTCCGGCGCGGCTGATGCCTATGCCGGCCGGCCTTTCCTGCGCCAGCCCCAGCGCCAGCAGGCGCGCGCCGAGCGTCGCCGAAAGCTGGGGATAGGGGCCGCGGTTCAGGCGCTTCAGCGCCATGCGCTCGTCTTCGCTCAGATCCTTCCACGCCACCGCCATGGCAACCTTCCGAATCTCTGCCGCTGCGCTTCGACACGGGGCGCGAACCGTTCGCGTGTCCGCCCGCCGCCGGCCATCGTTCCATTTGACAAAGCATGCACCAGCGGCAAGGTCATTTTCAATGCATAAAATTTGCAGTGAAGGCGGAATAAATTTCATTTGCCTTGCGGGCAATCAAGGGCGAAGGCTCCTTCCGGTTTCCCCGTTGCGACCGGCTGGTGCGCCGGATCGACGGGCTCGGTTTTGGTGTTGAGCGAGAATGAGCGCGCCCGCATTGCCGTCGTCTTCCCTCTATCTCGGCATCGACACCGGAGGCACCTACACCGACGCGATCCTGTGGTCGGACACTGTCGGCGTGGCGGCCAAGGCGAAAGCGCTCACCACCCGGCACGACCTTGCCGTGGGCATAGAAGGCGCGGTCGATGCGGTGCTGGCGCAGGCCGGCATCGCCCCCGAGGCTATCAAGCTCGTTTCGATGTCGACCACGCTGGCCACCAATGCGCTGGTGGAGGGACAGGGGGGACGCGTCGCGCTGGTGATGATCGGCTTCGGGGAGGACGATCTCCGGCGCGACGGCCTGTCTTCCGCGCTCGGCTCCGACCCGGTGGTTTTCTGTCCCGGCGGGCATGACGTGCACGGCAATGCCGCGCCGCTGGACCTTTCGGCGCTGGAGGAAGCCCTGCCGGCGCTTGGCGGAACCGTGTCGGGCGTGGCGGTCGCCGCCTACTTCGCCGTGCGCAATCCCGCGCATGAGGTCGCCGCGCGCGACCTTATCCGGCAAAGGACCGGCCTGCCGGTCACCTGCTCGCACGAATTGTCGTCGAAGCTCGGCGGCCCGCGCCGGGCGCTGACCACGCTGCTCAACGCCCGGCTCATCTCCATGATCGACCGGCTGGTGGGGGCCACGCAAGGGTTTCTGGCCAAGCGTGGCATTGCTGCGCCCCTCATGGTCGTACGCGGCGACGGTGCGCTGGTCACCGCCGATTTCGCGCTGCAGCGGCCGATCGAGACGATACTCTCCGGACCCGCGGCCTCGCTCGTCGGCGCCCGCCATCTGACCGGGCTCGACAATGCCGTGGTGTCCGACATCGGCGGCACCACCACCGACATCGCCGTGCTCGACGGCGGCCGGCTCCGGCTGGACCCGGACGGCGCCACGGGGGGCGGCATGCGTACCATGGTGGAGGCGGTGGCCATGCGCACCTACGGGCTGGGCGGCGATTCGGAAGTGGCGCTCAAGGAACGCAGCCTTGCCTCGGGCATCGTGCTTGGCCCGCGCCGGCTGGTGCCGCTGGCATTGGCGGGCCGGCAGCACGGAAAAGCCATTCACAAGGTGCTGGAGCGGCAGGCGCTCAACCCGGTCAGCAGCCGGCTGGACGGCCGCTTTGCCATCCGCACCGGCCTGCCCGAGCGGCTGGCGGCCGGACTGAGCCCCACCGAGGCGCGGCTGTTCGCCGAAATCTCCGACATTCCCGCTCCGCTCGACGACCTGCTCGTCTCCACCTCGCGGCTTGCCACGCTCAACCGGCTGGTGGCGCGGGGGCTGGTGCACATCGTCGGCTTCACCCCGTCGGACGCCGCGCATGCGCTGGGCCGCCAGGCCAATTGGGATGCGACCGCGGCCCGGATCGGTGCCGGGTTGTTGGCGCGACGGCGGGACGGGCAGGGGCGTCTGGTCGCCGCAGACGCCGAAAGCTTCTGCGAACTGGTGCTGGAGGCCGTGACGCGCCGCACGGCCGAAGTGGTGCTGGAAACCGTCTTCGCCGAGGACGGGCTTGACGGCGGCGTCTCTGTCGCCAACCCGCTGGTCCAGCGCGCCGTCACCCTGCGCCCGGGCATGGCGCGGCTTGCCATCGAGCTCGACCGGCCGGTGGTCGGGCTCGGCGCCTCGGCGCACCTGCACTACGCCGGCCTGCCGCGGCTGGTCGGCAATTCCTGCGTGATCGCCGAGCATGCCGACGCGTGGAACACGGCATGGCACCGGGACACCAGCAAGATTCCCGCGCAACTGGAGGCGCTCGATGCCGCCTGCGAGGCGGCGGGCCGCGACCCGAAGACGCTGGTGCGGACCGCAGGACTCTATTTCGAGAGCGGATTCGGCACCGATGCCTCGGAGCATGGGCCGAGTGAGGATGTCGAGACCGCGGCGAAACTGGTCAACGATTTCCGCGATCTCGGGTTCAGCCAGGCCATCTGCCAATCCTTTCCGGTGACCGATGAGGGCATGCAGGCGTTCGGGCGGATGATCGAGATGGTTCACGCGGACGAGGCGGGATAGGATTCGGGCGAGCACGACAGGTCATCGCACTCGGGCGGTGACCGTGGCGATGCGCGGCCAGGGCGCACCCGGAGCGGTGCGGACAGGAGCGACGATGGCTGACGTGGCGATCGGGGTGGATTTCGGCGGTACGAAAGTGCTTGCCTGCGCGGTCGATGTGAAGACGGGCAAGGTACTGGGCGAAGGCAAGACCACCACGAGCTCCACCGACGGCCCGGACGAGCTGATGAA
>OFJB01000473.1_pt1 | contig 19741 bp, 20 predicted proteins | sample 1775081 | NCBI WGS metagenome assembly OFJB01 (sample SAMN08195771, study PRJEB24354) | sludge metagenome | isolation source: initial sludge from phenol fed wastewater aerobic bioreactor | place: India: Nagpur | collected 2016-06-05
TGATTGCTGCTACGACGAAAAAGAACGTTCCACTTCCACCCGTTTCTTGCTGCAAAAGAAAAGCCGAGTCGAGCAATCCATCCCCGTTCATGTCAAGTTTGAGTGCGGCGCCAAAGTATTTGGTGGTTATTTTCGCCGCCGATCCGGGTAATTTTTTTTCGGCAACGCCATTGGTGAGTTTGACGGTTTGCCCATCGACGATATAGCTGCCATTCTTAAGTACGCTCTCCGGGATTTCGTTGTAATGGGCGCCTTCAATATGTTCAAGGTGAGCACCTGTGGTGCAGCCCACCAACATGAGCCCCAGAGTCAGAACAATGGCTATGTCCTTTACGAATTTGTTCATTCTCATCGATTCTTTCCTTGCAAGTCCTTTGTGTAGACGAATTGCTTTTTAGTTTTCTGAAAGCCTAAATTCTCATAGAAGGCTTGCGCGTCGCGTCGCTTTGCGTTGGTACGCACTCTTAGAGAACCATACCCCAGCTCGCTCGCCCAAGTTTCTGCTTCTAACAACAGAATCTTGCCAACTCCATGTCGACGTTCTTTTTCATCAACCACAAGGCCAGATATCTCGACATATGGAAGCACGTAAAAATGCCTTACGACATCGAGGCTCATCCACGCAACCACGGTGCCTTTGTTTTCCACAACTACAATCCGCGAATCCGGATCCCCGATGTACGCAGTCATCCCTTCTCGAACTTGGTTTTCCGTGCAGAAGTAACCTAGCTGGCCTGCAAGAATTGCCAGGGCAGCAGCATCCTGAAGCGTGGCATCGCGAACGTAAATCTCTACGCCCATAGAACCTCTTTGTGTGAGCAACCATTTTACCATATCACAAATTATTCCAAGGCACAAACCGTCACGAATTCCAGTTGGTTTATCGTTGACAATACCCGCCTGGCGGTTAGACTGATGGGAGCGTCTAGTAGTGCCGATGGAGGCCAACAAAATGGAACAAAGAAAGTATGGTGCGGAGACCCTCAATGCGATAAAAGATCGCCAATATGTCAAGAAAGAAGAAGGGCTCGACATCCTTATAAAGCCAATTCCCGAAACTGACGAACCCGGCGTGTTCGACCCTCGTTTTTGCGCGAGCATCGCACCGATGGTGACCGGCGTTAAGGGATGGCTCTTCAAAGTCATGATGAAATTAGGTTCCAGGAAGGCTCCCGACATTGCAAAGGGCGCGGCCCAGATGCGCCAAATGATGGATGGCATAAAGAGCATTCCCATTGTGGGTAGCGTCGACGTGAGAGAAGATTTTGTGGACGCAGGGGATGCAGACAGCTCGGGAGCTTTGGACTCATCGGCTTCACCGTATCTGTCGGGCTCAATGGGTTCATCGACGCGAATACGGATTCCCATTCGCATTTATACTCTCGCGGATGCGAAGCACGATGGCTTGCAACCTGTTTTCTATTACATTCACGGTGGTGGTTTTGCGGCGGGCAGCATGGACGTTGTGGATGAGATGTGCAAACTCGTCGTGGAGAAAACAGGCTGTGTCGCCGTACAGGTGGGCTATCGCCTTGCGCCGGAGAATCCGTACCCCGCGGGGCTCGACGATTGTTACGCGGTGTTGCAGTGGATTTATCGGAATGCCACATCGTTTGGCGGAGACCCGGAACGAATTTGCATCTGCGGAGACAGCGCCGGCGGAAATTATGCGACAGTCTGCGCGATGCGCGACCGGGACGACAGCCTTCGCGACGGGACAACCCGCAAAATCAAGGCGGAAGCGCTGCTGTATCCCGTAGTCGATCTTGCCCATTCGATGGAGAACATGCAGGCAGCCCGCGCCGTATACGAAGTGTCGCCCAAACACGCAAAGCTTCTCAATGGTATGCTAGACGGGATGGTGTATAGCCTTGGCCGGCCTTCCATGAGCGAGTACTTGGGCGTCGAAGATGCGACACAGCCTTATCTCAGCCCCCTATTGGGCGATCTTGCCGGCATGCCGCCCACCATCATCCTTCTGGGCGAATTCGACTTTTTGCGGGTCGAGGACGATCGTTATGCCCATAAACTGAACGATTCTGGTGTCGAGGTAAGGCTGATTCGGTACAAAGGACTTAGCCATGGTTTTGCGGATCAGGTGGGTGTCACTCCTCAGGCCGAAGACGCTCTGGAGGAAATAGGCGACTTCATGATGAGTCATTTGGGGCGCAAGATATAGGCGCAAGGCACAAAGGAGCAGGCATGTATGAAAGAGCATGATATGAAAAAACACGAAGAGAAGGCGCGCTCGCTTTTGGCGCAGATGACGTTGGAAGAAAAGGCGGGGCTCTGCAGCGGCAGTAACCTCTGGTGGAGCAAGGGAGTGGAGCGCCTTGGCGTCCAGAAAATCATGATGACGGATGGTCCCCACGGCCTTCGTAAGCAGGCCAATCTCGACGATCAGTTCGGCATTACCCAGAGCGTGCCGGCCACGTGCTTCCCCACTGCTGCCACGACGGCCTGCAGTTTCGATCCGGAACTTCTGCGAGAAATGGGCAGGACGCTGGGCGAGGAATGCCTTCAGGAAGGCGTCTCGATTCTGCTCGGCCCGGGCATTAACATTAAGCGCAGCCCGTTATGCGGGCGCAACTTTGAGTATTTTTCGGAAGACCCGTACCTTGCTGGAGTCATGGCATCGGCTTTGATCGAAGGAGTGCAGAGCCAAGGCGTAGGCACGAGCCTCAAGCATTTTGCGGCGAACAATCAGGAGACGTGTCGGATGGTGATCAACGCCGTGGTGGACGAGCGGGCACTGCGGGAGATTTATCTTTCGGCATTTGAAATGGCAGTAAAAAGAGTGCATCCCTGGACGCTCATGTGCTGTTACAACCAGGTAAATGGCGAATTCGGCAGCCAGAACAGGACCTTGCTCACGGATATTCTGCGGGGCGAATGGGGTTTCGACGGGGCCGTGATGACCGATTGGGGCGCGATTGTGGACAGAGTAAAAGGACTGGCAGCGGGCTTGGACCTCGAGATGCCCTTTAGCGGCCCTCACAATGACCAGGCCATTGTCGACGCGGTCCAGACTGGTGCCCTGTCGGTTCAAGTTCTGGACACGGCCGCCACGCGGGTACTTTGCCTGCTTCTCGCGGCCGCAGAGGCTAGGAGACCGGGTTACCATTGCGACGCACGTGCACATCACGAATTGGCACGCAAGATCGCGGCAGAATCGGCCGTTCTACTCAAAAATGAAGGCTTGCTGCCGCTTTCAAAAGACAAAAAGTTAGCCGTGGTCGGGACTTTTGCCAAAGAACCGCGCTATCAGGGGGCAGGGAGTAGCCGAATAAACCCGCTTAAGCTTGAGAATCTTTGCGATGTGCTCGAGAAGAGGGGCGTCGATTTTGTGTATGCGCCTGGCTACGACCTTGAGCCTGACACGGCCGGCTTCGCGTCTGATGCGCCGAACGAGGATTTGCTCGAAGAAGCGGCGGGCGCCGCAAGGAGCGCGGATGTTGCAGTAGTGTGCATTGGCCTTCCCGATTCGTACGAAAGCGAAGGCTTTGACCGCACGCACATGCGCCTTCCGGAAAGCCACGTGGCACTCCTCAAAAAAGTCGCCCGCGCCAACCCCAACACAGTTGTGCTGTTGTCAGGCGGAAGCGCTGTGGAAATGCCCTGGCTTGTCGATGCCAAGGCGCTTCTGATGCTTTACCTGGGAGGCGAGGCCGGCGCCGAGGCGGCTGCTGACCTGCTTTTTGGCGACGTAAACCCAAGCGGCAGGCTTGCCGAAAGTTTTCCCTTACGCCTTGAGGATACGCCGAGCTTTGCCTATTTCCCCGGCGGGGAAAAGACGGTCGAATACAGGGAAAGTATCTATGTGGGTTATCGATATTACGACAAAGCAGGCGTCGACGTGCTCTTTCCCTTCGGCTATGGGCTTTCTTATACGAGCTTTGCATACAGCGGGCTTACCCTTGCCAAAAAGGATGGCGAGGTTGAGGTCAGTCTCACGGTAAAAAACACCGGCAAGGTGGCTGGCAGCGAAGTTGTTCAAATCTATATCTCGCAGAAGTCGCCGTCCGTATTTAAGCCGATCCGAGAGCTCAAAGGATTCCGCAAGGTCTACCTACAGCCAGGCGAAGCGCGGACGGTCGCCTTAAGCTTGGATAGGCGGGCTTTCTCGTATTACGACGTGGACGAAAAAGCCTGGGTTGTGGAAGCCGGTGAGTACACTGTAGCTGCAGCAGCGTCGAGCCGCGATATTCTCTGTGAGGCTTCGCTCGTAATGGAAGAGTACGTCGAGCGCGCGGAGCAGGTGAGGCAAGGTGAACAATCTGGACAGGTTGGCCAAGCCGCACAGGTTACGCGCCGGGCAAAAGCCAAATCGCTTCCTGCCGCGTATCTCAACCCTTCTTCGCCGTTCAAAGTGCCCGACGAAGCCTTTGCGGTGCTGTATGGGCGGCCGTTGCCGCCTTCCTCCCGTCAGCCAGGAGAGCCTCTAACGGTGAATTCGACGTTGAGCGAAATAGCCGCTACCGGGATCGGCGCCGCATTTCTTGCACAGATTCAGCAGCAAATGGCTGGCATGACGGGTGGTGGCAGCGGCGGTGGCAGGGACAGCGGGGCAGGCGATGAAACCATGGCCCGCATGATCCAGCACATGATGAGCGAACTACCTCTGCGTGCCCTCGTCACATTCAGCCAAGGCGTCTTAAGCCACGATCAGATTGCCGGCCTTCTTGCGGCGATGAACGCCGAGCTTAGCGCAAACGCTCAAACGAGGTAAAACGCTCAGACGATGTCGCAGTAATAGAACTGCTCCCTTTTCAGAACCTTCTCGCCGACCTTAAATTCGATTGGCGCCTTGAACATAGGTCCGTCGAAAACAAAGGAATGGTACTCGCCGTTTTCCCCGCAAGGGTCTACGCCTGCGGGTAAGTCGGAGAGAAAGCCGGCATCGATCTCGCGGCCTGCAAAGCTCTTGTCCAGCGCCTTTGTGTCGACAAAGGTGATTATCGCTCTGTGTCCGGTGTCGAGGAACTCTTGCAGCAAGGATTTTGTGCCGCGGCCCCATAAGGGAAATATCGGGTTCATTCCCACCTTGCTTAAGTTCTCCTCCCGGTAGCGTCGGATTCCTTCCAGGAAAAGATCGCCAAAAGCGACCGTCCTTATTCCCCTAGCCTTGTAAGCGAGCATGGCTGCGTTCATTTTTGCTTCGTATTCTTCGTTGGTACAATTCTCGGACAGACCGATGCTGTCCAAAGGGATTCCGAGCGCATGCGCTTGTCTTTGTACAAATTCCATGCGCACCCCGTGCATGCTCGAACGGTTATTCGCCTCATTGACGGTGGTCAAGAGCGCGACAACGTTGTACTTAGCCTCTTGTTTGACGCTGAAAAGGGTCATGGCGCTGTCTTTGCCGCCACTCCACGACAGAACGATGTTTTCCATATTTGATGCCTTATTTATTAATTACGGGCTTTTAGTCAGCCCTTTCTATCAGCCCTTTCTCATTGAGCGCTTCCGGACCGCCCAATCCGCCTCAGCTTAAGCTTTCTATTATGAACTGCTCTTGTAATCGCATAATCTCTTTCAGCGCTGCAAGATCCTCCTGAACATTGTTGACTTCCAGAGAATGATTGGCGTTTTGCAGCTCGTGCAGCGTCAGGTTCTTTTTCTCATGCAGCCTTGTCAAATTCGGTACGGTATAAAGCTTGTCCGCAAGGCTCCCTACCACGAGCGTCGGGTTGTCCAGCTCGAGCAGCTCGAGTATGAATTCATTCCATTCGCCACCGGGTGTAAAGAGAATAATAGCTGCCTTCTTGAGTATTTCTTTGTCCTTGAGGCAATGACGAACCGTGCTTGTGCCCATTGATTTTCCGGCGAGGAAGATTCGGTCGTACTCCGGTGCAAGGCGGTGCACCTCTTCCAGGACTATGTCGTTATCGCCGCTCAGGCGCTTATAGCGCTCGACATCGCTCAGGGTCCGAAAACTGGGGTCGGCGTAATATTTGAAATCGACCCCGATGTAGTCGCAGCCGTGCTGCAGTAAGAGTTCTTTCGAGTAATACAAAAGCGGATTGCGATAGTTGTACCCGACACCAGAAAAAACGAGGCCAAGGCTTTTGCTGCCTTGAAATTTGCTTTCGTGATCGATCGGCGTTCCATCCGCCCTTACCAAATTGACTGTCGGCATTTTCGTACCCTCCAACTTGATACGTTAGCTTTATCAGAAACTCGACGAAGCGAGAGAATCCACCGACAAAGGCGCCAAGGGCAAAGATGCCCGTGAAGTGCTTAGGAGGCTCATGCCGGAATGAGTTTTCAAGAGTACCGAGTGACGCTGTTTATCGTCCAATACATCCTGTTGTCCGTAAACTGATACCCAATTTTCCCGCAGTTTGAAAGATAACTCAAGAAAGAGCGAATCGTATTGCCGGCCAGCGCGAATTGCGCCACATCGAGCTTAACGGCCATTCTGTTGCACACAAACTGCAGTATTTCTTCAAACGACCGCGACTGCGTTGGCAACGACATTCCAGAGTCGTGGGAGCCGCCGGATCCACCAAGCGCCTCCATAATGTACCCTTCGATATCCGCCGCCCGTTGCAGGTTGAGCGCCGTCAGAGACTGAATATCACGCTCAATCTCGCCGTGGCTTATCACAAAATAATCCGCATCGAGCGACTTAATCAGCTCGATCGTTTCCCTGTATCGCACAACGTCATAGATATAAGGAATAGGATGCTTTTCCAGAACCGTGGCGCCAAACATGGCATCACCGAGATACGCCACCCGATCGTCGGTAATAACGCCGATCATTTCGAAGTAGTGGCCCGGCAAAGAGATGGCGCACAGCCCCGGTAGAATTTCCGTATCCGCGCGGATCAGGTCCGTAACACGCGAAGGTTTTGCCTCGAAAAACTTGTTCTTCATCTCGTTCGGCGTATAACCGCCCCAGAGAAAGGCGCCTTCAAGTTGGGGTGACTCAATAAAGGCTTTTTCGGTCTGTGTGGCAAAAATCCTGCAATTGGTCATCCGCTGCAAATAGTCGTTGCCACCGATATGGTCGGCGTTGGAATGCGTATTGATAATCCCTGAGAGCTTCCATCCTTTTTCGTTCAGCAGCCTGTTTATCTTGCGGCCTGCGTCCTTGTCGTTCCCGGAATCAATCAGGTATACGCCGCCGTCGCGCTCCACTGCGCCAATATTGGTCGGTCCCGGGATAACCCAGGAGGAGCCTGCCAGATGCAGCAGATCTGTTGTTGACATCTTTCACCACCTTTTGTCCACTCATCCACGTCTTACCCGCAAACCCAAATACTCTTCCATCAGGTCAAAATCGTGATCGTTATGCAGTAAGTCAAAACCATGTTCGATACAAAAACTACCTATTATGACATCGATCGTTTTTCTGACAGTCACTCCCAATTTTCGCAACTTCCTGTAATTCTCTGCGGACTTTATGGCCATTTCTTTTCCAAGAAAGTCATAGTACTCAAGTTTCTCCATTATTGCTTTTGCCGCTTTCAAGTCTCCATCTTCTCTAAAACCCTGGAAAAACTCCACGATTATGATATCGCCCGTGGCTATCCTCTCGTGGAGCAGTTCATAATCGAGCAGATCGGTCTGCAGAGACTCGACGCCTCGCACATAGTCGATCCAGACGGAGGTGTCGGCTATGATCATTGATCCCGCCTCATCTCGTCCAGATCGCCCTCCCAATTGAGCCTTCCACGGAGTTTTCTGATTTCACCCTGTTCTTTCTGAGCGATCAGGAGCTTCAGCGCCTCCTCGATAGTATCTTTCTTGGTCTTGTGGCCCGAGACTTTTCTCGCTTTCTCCATCAAGTCATCGTCTATTACAATATTGGTCCTCACGGCGCTTTACCTCCTCTTTATCAATGTGTATAGATCTGATCAAATATACACATTAATCCGATTTTGGTAAAGACCGATCTTGGTAAAGATCGGTCAAAGAAGCGGCCCAGATCATCGCTGGTCAGACAATTGCTGGAGCTGGCATAGGTGCTCTTTGTCGCTACCGTGCTTCTTGCAGCGCCATCGTCACAAAACTGTCGCTCACAAGACCACCGAGAGGCTCGAGTAATCGTTGGCGATGCCCAGCTGTTCGAGGTAGACCGAAATCATGCCCCGGTGGTGGGTTTCGTGGTTGAAAAGGTGAAGAATGAGCCCGCCGTACGGATTGTCGTGGTCGTTGCCACGCGGATCTTTGTACACAAGACGCTTTCCCATATCGGCCGGCGTCAGTTCGCCGGCAAACTGCTCAATCACCACATCGAGCTCGGCGCGCAGCTTGAGATAGTCTGCGACGTCACCAATGATAATCTCGCCAAACTTTATCTCCCGCTTGAACACATCGTTCTTGCGGTACTCAAAATCGCGGAGCAGCGCAAACCGCTTAAGCCAATTGATGTCCGAAGTATAGATGTGGTTGCAGAGCGCCCGTATGGTAGGGTAGAAGCAGTTGAACTTGGCTTCCCACTGCTCATTGCTGAGCTTTTCAATGCACTGATTCATTTTTGCGTTTGCCGTCTTGTTATAGAGCGACAACAGTTTGACGGTTTCTATATCCATTATATACCTCCCGATGCCGGTCATGTGCCGCCCTACAAGCCTAGCTTTCCTTCCCGTCTTTGTCGAGCAATTTTAAGGAAGTATTCATCCATATATTGGGCGACCTCGGGGCGGTAGGCATTGATAGCACCACTGCGGTCATCTTCTGTAACGATGATGATCCTTTCATTGGCGGCTAGGCCTTTGAGAATTCCTTGGGCGGATTCTCTTGGCGATATGGCGGAAGGAGGGGGGCCGTCGGCGCCCCAAATGGAGGTAGCGACCGTGCCTGGGATGATCGTGGACAGGCGGATGTTCTCGTCCCAGAGTTCATAGCGTAGCGTACTGGTGAGCGCGAGCAAGGCGGCTTTTGTGGCGCAGTACATGCTCTGTTCCGCCATTGGCGAATAAGCGGCACCAGAAGCCGTATTTGCAATGTGGCCACCGCCTTGGGCGCGCATGATGGGCAGGACAGCCCGAATGCCGTGGAGCGCGCCGTAGAAGTTGACGTCGAAGGCAAACTTCCAATCTTCGTCCGTCGTATCGTCAAAGCGCTTGCGTAAGCTAAGGCCCGCATTGTTGAATAGAAAGTGAATTTCGCCCCCACTGAACCTGGCAGCCTCCTGGATCATCGCCTGGACGCTTTCTTTCATCGAGACGTCGGCCTGGATTGCGAACACCTTCTTGGGGTAAGCAGTTTCCAGCCTTTGGCTTTCCTTTTTCAGCCTTTCACCGTTGAGATCAGCCATGACGACCGTTCTTGCACCGTACTCCAGAAGCAACTCGCAGAGCGCGAGGCCTATGCCAGAAGCGGCGCCCGTGACAACCGCGACCTTGTGCTCATAATATTTCGTGTATTCATCCATAATTACGCACCTCCTTTCCGCAACATCCCGTACTATTCGCAATCGCCATTATTGAAAACGATCTCAACTCAGGACGTGTCCCCGCGGTTCCATTAGGACTTGTGAGCCCTGGGTTATGACGACAGGCGCCATATTGAGCATTGGCAGTTCAGCCAACTCGTTTATGATGTAGAACTGCATTGGATTCTGATACCAGGTCAATTCGGTCCATTTCAGCGCGCCTGTCCCGATCCAGCCAGAACGCGGCGAGCGGTGCATGGGGAAGAGAATCGGCTGACTCAAATCAGCCCCCGGGGCGCCAACCTTTGGGATATAGCGCCACCCAATGGAGCCGAAGTCGGTGGCCATGGCTTTGATTTGGTCCTCACTCATCGCTGTCTTCCTGGTTGCTTCTAACTCCAGGAAAGTTTTGCCCTCAAAACTAAGACGAGTTCGGAGATCGTCCGCAAAAGGATGCAGATCCTCAATATCGGCGTAGATTTTGGGGACTCCCATCATATTCCCTGTCAGAATTGGCGTAGTCTTATTTTCCCACATCACAAGCACAAAGGCCCCTTCCAGGTGATCGTTTTGCCCGTCAAACTGCACGGGGACCGTGACACCGACAAGATTGTAGGACGAACCGGCCATCCACTGGACCTGTCGGCATTGTTGAAATTCAATAGTCAATTCGGGCTTTATGAGTTCAAGACCTTCCGGAATGTAGTTGCATAGTTTTTCGGCGTCCGTTGTGTAGCAAAAATCGACAGTGACTACGTCATCGTAAATCGCTTTGGCATTTGGATCGAAAGGTGCTCCACCGAAATGAGCCGGCATCTTGTAGCATTTCCCTTCCTCAAATTGAAACATTCAGAACCTCCTTGTCTGAAAGAACTATGAAAAACTATTTGGCACCTTCTGTACCGCTGCGCAGCGTATCCAGCAAACGTAAGACATGAAGAAGATAAAGAAGTACACAGCCATTTGCTGCAAGGATCACACCGATAACGAGACCTGGCACTACACCTGGAACAAGCATCGACGTACCAAATAGAGTTTGGAGGAGGCTGAGCGTGAGCTGTGTTACAAAAAGCCTGGTAAGTATTGGCGGAACAGTTTCCCGCGGTTTGTTTGCGTGCCCGTCTCGAGCCAGGACCATTTTCACAAGGGAAATTACTCCACCCAAAATGTTGAGGGTGCCGACAAGCGTTGTGAGAAAGGCCACTAGAAGGTGCGGGATGATACAGGACACGGCGCCCAATAAGGCGAAGACTAGTCCAAAGGCGAGTACAAGCCAAGTCCGCGGAAAGACACCGACCGGTGTGTTCCCAAAGGCGAGCATTTGAATGGAAAAGATGATCATGAGAACGCCCAACTGCGCGTTGGCAGAAAAAGGCAGGATTCCCAAATTGACCGGAATCAGGACGATACCGATAATGACCATAAAAATGCTCGTAAAAAGTATCATCACCTGTTCGGTAGACAGCTTGACCTTGTCGTCGGGCACTTTTGCGGAGTCGGGATACGCCCGATCGATTCTGAGAAGGACGGCGGCAAGATAACAGATCGCCAGACCGAAAACTATGGTCGCTATAGCGGTCATAGGAGTCGTCAGGAGCCGCTGATTAAAAAGCAGCGCCGCGATGGCCATTGAGAGCACATAAACTGAACCACATGCATAGATCAGCTGTCTAAAAATGCCACCATATTTCGCCCAACGCTTCGATTTATCTTCGGCAAAGATGAGTTGCAGAAAAAGTGAGAGCCCTCCAGGGCCAAAACAGATGAAAAGCAAAATGCGGGGGAGCGCGATCGGAATTGGAACGAGACAGCTCACCATGCCGACTGACGCCACGATAAGCCCGAGCGCGAGGACGAGTTTCGATCTGGATAGATCGCCGAATGGTGTCCTGCCGAGCGTCATTGTTTGAAGCGCAAAAATGATAAGAAGTAAGCCATAGAGGCCATTTTCGAAGTAAGGCAGCGCCCCCTGGTAGACTGGGAAGAGCAGAACACCGGTTGTCAGCACCACAATTCCGGCGATTACCAGAATTACCACTTCCAGAGGAAGCCAGACTACTCTGTGCGTCATGGTTGCCGGTCCTTGCTGCGTGCGGGGCAGGGCAGCAGCTTAAGAAATACTAAAAGCCCGTGTCGGCTTGTTGGGGCCAAAACAATAGACTAAGTATAGGTCGATAATTCTTAATCGTAAAGTGTTTTGTAGATAATTCAAGGAAAGTTCCGAATAAAAATGTCGCGTTGTGCGACATAGCTATCAATGTCAGGATCTCGCATGTGCAATCGCGATAGGCATAAGCGGATCTTCAGTGCAGACTGACGGCTATACGGTCGGCTGGCGTGGCAAACCCGCTTTATCGGCCTAAAGCCATTTTGCCACGAGCTTATCGAGCGGTTCCCGTTTACCAATGCCGTCCAGCGCTTGCGTGTAACCCACCGTGATCATCGCCATGAGCTCGAGATTATCCGGCAGCTCGAGCAGGGCGTTTACTTCTTTCTCGTGTTTTAGAATTTCACCGATCCAGCAGGTGCCGAGCTGCAGTTCGCGTGCGGCAAGAAGGATATTCTGAATCGCCGAACCAATCACCTGCTTGTGTTTCAGATCGCAGTTGAAGACGCGGTCGCTCAAGGTGTTTTTGTCCAAATAGACGAGGATGAGGCAGGGCGCCGTTTTGACCCATTGGGTGTAGACCGAGAGCGATGCTACCTTGTCTTTGAGCCCTTTGTCGTCCTGAATAACCACGAATCGCCAGGGCTGCATGTTTGCTGCGGAAGGGGCGTAAGATGCGGCTGTGAGGAGCTTCTCTATCGTCGCCTTGTCCACGGTCTGCGAGTTGTAGCTTCGAACGCTTCTGCGATTGACGATGCAATTAAACACGGATTCCATGAGAACCCTCCTAACTGAGACTGGTACGGGAGGCGAGTGCTTGCATGAGATAACGAGTATATAGTCGGCGGTTCTTGGTTGACAACGTAGTTGAGGCTCCTATAATTGGCACATTGAACTTAGAAATTGCCTGGGGACTGCTCCAAAGTTGCGGGCTGGCGGGGCTCCAGTTGTAGTGGGTTCGCAAGAGAGGATTTTTATGTTCAGAGAGATGCGGCGCTTCAAACAGGCGCTTCCGGCAGAGGAATGCGTGGCGATTTTGGAAAAAAACAGTGCAGGAGTACTGGCTGTGGCGGGCGACGACGGTTATCCGTATGCGGTGCCCGTAAGCTATGTATATGTCGATTCAAAACTGTACTTCCACAGCGCCCTTGTGGGCCACAAGATCGACGCGATTACCCGCAACGACAAGGTCTCGTTCTGTGTTATCGATCAGGATCGGGTCGTACCGGAAGAGTACACAACCTACTTTCGAAGTGTCATTGCTTTTGGCCGGGCCCGCATTTTGACCGACGAAAAAGAAAAACGGCAGGCGCTCGAGGCGCTCGCTGTAAAGTATTCGCCTGGCGACGACGCGCAGGGGCGCGACAGTACGATAAACCAATCGTTCGACAGGGTCTGCATTATCGAAATGTCGATCGAACACATGACAGGGAAAGAAGCCAAAGAGCTTGCAAAGGCAAGGCAGGCGGGCGAGGCGGGGCAAGCAGAGCATGCAGACCAGGCAGGTTAGTCGAGCTCGACGTAGACATTTCCTTTCTCTATAGTTACTTGCAAGAGTTTGAGTCGCATCTTATCTACGCCTTTGGCAAGAATGCTCTTCATAAAATCGTCCTCGATTTCGTTCGTGTCGACCTCACCATTTTTCAGGCTGAACCGCAAACCGTGGCTGGGGCAGACGACAAAACCGCCGTCGTAGGACGCAGCGCGCAAATCGCCGTTGGCGTGGGGGCATTTTGAATCGAAAACGTAGATTCTGTTCCGGTTGGAATAGACAACGTAGGTTCTAGCCCCATGCGTAAACGAGTCTATAAAGTGGTTCTTGATGTCGAATTCACTGCCGACGAGTACCTTCACTGTGATTCCCCTCCGCCCGCACTTATCCCGCCCGCGCTACCCCGTCTGAGCCACCCGAGCTACCCGCGAAGCGCTACCCGACCAAGCTACCCGCGAAGCGCTACCCGACCAAGCTACCCGCGAAGCGCCGCTTCCAGCGCGACGCCGCTTTCGGTTTTTTGGTCGCGATATTTTACGATACAAGGGGTGCTCAAAGAAATGCCCGCTTCCTTTGCGTAGTTGCCGCGCGCAGGCCTTGCGCCGGGGACAACGACGGCGTTTTCGGGGACTTCGCCGGAATATTCGCGTTCACGGACGAGGTCGTATATTCTGGTGCCTTTGGTGAGGATGACGCCCGGGGCAAGGACTGCGCGCCGCCTGACGACAATTCCCTCAAAAACGCCGCACATACCCCCAATAAATACTTCGTCCTCGATAATGACGGGGCCCGCTTGGGGCGGTTCCAGAACGCCGCCTATTTGAACGCCTGCTGAAAGGTGCACGTTCTTGCCGATGTGCGCGCACGAGCCGACAAGCACATGGCTGTCGACCATGGTGCCTTCGTCGACATAGGCTCCTACATTGATGTACGAGGGCGGCATAATGACAACGCCGGCGGCCACATGGCTTCCACGGCGCACAGAGCTTCCGCCAGGCACGATCCGCACTTCGTCCTGCAGCGAAAATTGGCGAGGCGGGAAAGCGGGTCGGTCAAAAAAACCTGCACCAAAAGAAGGGAGCTCACGCAGGCCCCCTTTTTTGAAGCCCGACAGGATGGCGGCCTTTACCCAGGCATTCACGCGCCATTGATTATCGGTCCCGCACTCTACGACGACGATCTCACCGGATTCGAGCGCATCCAGAAAGGCAGCCCATTGCGTCTCGTCAAAGCTGCCGTGAAGCGTGAATTCGCGTTCCAATTGTGTGGCAAGTGCGCCCGCCACATTCGTCGTGTCCATCGCTTTCTTCGCCCTCATCGCGTCACCTGGGAATCGAGAGCCTGCACGCCCGGTAACTCGACACCGAGCGCCGCCAGGACGCCCTTCATGACATCGCGCGTCGAGGCGCTTGCAGGCGCAAGCGGCAGGCGCAGAGCATCGCCGCACAAGCCGGTGAGCTTCAAAGCCGCTTTTAAGGGGATGGGGTTGGACTCGACAAAAAGTTCGCCCATGAAGGGCAAGAGCTCATTGTTGAGCCTGGCGGCGTCCTGGCGGCGCCCATCGCGGGCCGCATCCACGAGCGCCCTGAAACGCCGGGGCAAAACATTCGCGGCCACGCTTACGAGCCCTTCCGCACCAACCGCAATGGACGGCAGCGCAAGGCCATCGTCTCCCGACAAGACTGTCTTTCCTTCGGGGAGCGTTCTGCAGATTTCGCTTATCTGCCCAAGGTTGCCAGAAGACTCCTTTACCGCCACAAGATTCTCGATATTCCAGAGTCGATTGAGCACGGCCGGGGTGAGGTTGAGACCTGTCCTTCCGGGAACGTTGTAGATGATAACCGGTTTGCCGCGCGCCGCTTTGGCCACCGCGTTAAAATGCAGCCAAAGCCCCTCGGGTGTCGGCTTGTTGTAGAAGGGAACCACGGAGAGCACAGCATCGGCACCGAGATCGACGGCTTCCTCGGTGAGGTGCACGGCTGCCTTGGTGGAGTTGGAGCCCGTACCAACGACGATCGGAACGCCGAGCTTCCGCGCGACGGCGCGCCTCACAAGCTCTCGCCGCTCCTCGGGTTCGACTGTGGGGCCTTCTCCTGTTGATCCCAACACAACGATAAAATTGGCGCCTCCTGACTCATTCTCCCAAAAGCGCCTAAAAGAGGCACGCTCTGTTTCTTTTGAGAAAGCCTCATTGGCATATTCGGCAGCGGAAGTTTCAAAACTCCTTCCACATTGAAAATCGAGCAGGCGCTCGAATGCCGCACAGTCGACGCGCCCCTCGTCGTCAAAAGGCGTCGCAATGGCAATGCCAAGCCCCTGAATATTCTGTGTCGTGTTCTGTGTCATAAATTCCTCCCTGAATCCTCTAAATCCTTTCCTAAATCCTCTAGTCTATTGTGGCATCGTGTCATCTCATCATGTCACAATCTAGCGCTTTGTCGTCTTAGCTCCTGTCGCCTTAGCCCTCGTCGAACAGGCTTGCAAGCACGTCGTCCATCCCGAAAAGCCCTTTTCGGCCTACAATCCAGGCCGCCGCCTTGAGCGCGCCGGCCGCAAACACCCGCCTGTCCCGCGCCCTGTGTACCACCTCCATCTGTTCGTGCGGCGCGTCGAACACAATCTCGTGCATCCCCGCCTCGCTGCCGGCGCGCAACGACGCTATCGGTACTTTGTCATGTACCCAAGGCTCCTTTCCGGACTGGTTCCAGTCCGAGTATCGCTTAGAGCCTGCAATCACAGCCTTGGCGAGCACCTTGGCCGTCCCGCTCGGTGCATCGAGCTTTGCATTGTGGTGATGTTCGTATATCCCGATGTCGCCCTCGCCGTACCAGTCCGCAAAGCGCGCAAGTTGCGAGGCGATCTTACGCATAAAGGCTACGGCGAACGAAAAATTCGGGCTTACCAGTACCGCAGTTCTATCCCCCACGCGCGATGCAAGGTCCGGTATTTCCCACCCTGTCGTGGCAATGAGAAATGGCACCTCGTGTTCGATCGCCCAGGAAAGATGAGCTTCCACGGCGCCTGCAACGCTCGCGTCGATCGCGACATCGACAGGTGCTTCTGGAATTGCATCCCCTGAATCGACCATCCACTCGATGGAAAATCGCGGCCCGCATTCTGTGTTCCCTTCATCTGCACTTACAGTTTTTGCTGCATCCGCCGCTCTTGCTGTATTTACCGCTTTTACTTCCTCAACAATCGCGTTTGCAAGTTTGCCAGCGCCAAAAATCCCGATTCTCAGGGTAGGAACTCGGCTCGGCTTTGCATCTTTAGTCGTCGCCGCGTTGGCCGATACACTGTTCATTATCGTGTCTATGCTCATCGTACACCTCCTTTTCTTTATTGAGTGCCGCCAACGGGTTAGGCGTTCTCTGACTTTTCAAAAAAAGCCTCGTGAAGGTTTCGCACAACGCGCTCGGCGTCCTTTTCCTGCACGATAAAACTCAAATTGACCGCGTTTGCGCCCATGCTGATCAGGTCCACGGGAATATGGTCGATGGCGTCGAAGCTCGTCTTGAGCACTTCTGGCGTCTTGCGCAAAAGATCGCCCACCACTGCGATCACCGCCCGGTCCTTTGCAATGGACACCGTGCCGAGCTTTGCCAAATCCTGGCCAAGGGCATCGAGCGGTGCGCCCGCATCCAAAGAAACCGAAACCGATATTTCCGACGTCGACACAAGGTCCACCGAAATGCCTCTTCGCCCAAACACATCGAAGAGCCGTGCGAGGAACCCTGCCTGTTCGGTCATGGTCTCCTGGGTTATCGAGACAATCGCGACATTTCTGCGCATCGCGATGGCTACGCAGGGCCTGCCACTCGACTGCCCCGGACTTATGGTCGAGTGCTTCCCGTCCGGCTTGAAGGTACTCCTGATGGTGACGGGAATCCCGGCATCCAACGCCGGACGCACGGTGGCTGGGTGGAGCACCTTGGCGCCGTAGGAGGCAAGCTCCGCAGCCTCGTCGTAACTCAATATCTCGACAGTCCTCGCGGACGGTACGATCCGCGGGTCCGCCGTCAGAATCCCCTCAACGTCCGTCCAGATTTCGATTTCGGACACTCCAACCGCAGCGCCCAAAATCCCTGCCGAAAAATCCGATCCACCGCGGCCAAGTGTCGTGGTATCACCAGCATCATCTGATCCGATATATCCTTGTGTAACAATGAGATCGCCAGATTGAAGCAGGGGTTCGAGCTGAAGCGCTGCCGCTTTTTTGATTGCCGGCATTTTGGGGCGGGCGCTTCCAAAGTGGCTGTCGGTCTTCATTACGGTCCGCGCATCGAGAAGCGGGCACCGCAAAAAGGATGCAACAAGAATCGAGGACATTCGTTCGCCTGCCGAGGCAATCTCGTCCATAGTGCGTGGGCTCAGCTCACCCAATAAATCGACGCCCCGGGCAAGCTTGTGTACGTTTTCAAGGATCTCGTGGATAGCTGCCATTACCTGAGGCGCCTCAATACCGAGCTCAGTGGCTGTGTCCGCATGCCGTTTTTCCAGGGCCTCCAGGATTTGCTCGGCGCGGCCCAGGTTGTGCCCTTTTGCGGCAGCCGCAATTTCAAAAAGCGAGTTTGTGACGCCTGCCAATGCGGACACCACGACGATGCGTTTGAAGCCTTTCCGTAAATCGACGATGTGTGCAACATCCCGTATGCTTTCTGCGCTTCCGACGGACGTTCCGCCGAACTTCATGACGACGATGTTCATTGCACGGCTCCCACTTCGATCCCGGGAAGCATACCCATGGCGAGCGCCATCTCCGCATTGAGCACCGATGCACCCGCGGCGCCCCGCTCGGTGTTATGCCCCAGCGAAATGAACTTGTAGTCCAAGATAGGGCAGGGGCGCAGCCTTCCTACGGTGATGCGCATGCCGCCGTCTTCTTCGGCATCTTTGCGCGGCTGTGGTCGATTCTCTTCTTCGGTCAAAACCATGAATTTTTCTGGAGCGCTCGGGAGCGCATATTTGGCGGTCTTTGGTTTGAAGCCTGTAAGTGCGCGCGCAACCTCCTCAAGCGGAGCTTTTGTGGCGAGCCTGACCGACACGGAGAGCGTGTGCCCTTCCACGACGGGGACCCGCGTGCAGGTAGCGGACACAGTGAACGGCGCAGGCGATGTAAGCGTCCCGAGAATCTTGTTGGATTCGGATTCGACCTTAGGCTCTTCGTTGCGGATAAAAGGAATGACGTTGCTCACAATGTCGAGGGCCGGCACGCCAGGGTATCCTGCGCCGCTTATGGCCTGCATGCTCGTCACCATAACCGCTTCCAGGCCAAAAGCCTCCTGGAGCGCCGCAAGTGGACAGGCGAGCATCACGGTTGTGCAGTTGGGGTTTGTGACAATCGCGCCGTGCCAGCCTCGGTTTTGTTGTTGTGTAGCAATGAGCCCAAGGTGCTCGGGGTTGAGTTCCGGGATGAGAAGGGGCACGTCTGCATCCATTCTGAAGGCGCTGGCATTTGAAAACACATAGGCGCCTGCAGCGGCAAACTGAGGTTCGATTTCGAAGGCAGGGCCCGCATCGAGGGCGGAGAACACAATCGGGGCAAATGCCGCTTCCGGCGTACACGGAACGACAACTGTGTCGCCAAAGCCTGCGTAGGGTGTTCCGCCGAGGTGCCATTGGCAGGCATCCGCGTAACGTTTGCCTGCAGAGCGGTCGCTTGCCGCAAGGAATGCGGGGTAGAACCACGGGTGCGCGGCAATACGCCGCAAGAAACGTTGTCCTACGACGCCTGTAGCGCCCAGAATTGCGACGGGTATTTTTTTTGACGGATTTCGTAAAGGACTTAGCGGATCTGAAGTTACAAAAGGACTTGAAATTGTGCTGCTCATCGTGGCCTCTCCTTAAAGCCAGTACTTCAGGAGGTCCACGATAGCTCTTTACTGTTCCTGTGCTTGTGTTGTCATTTTGGACTGGATGTGTCAGTTTCTGACATTCTGGCGTGGCCAGCATCTATCCAAGTCAAGTCCACATACAACCTATGCACTTATCAGTAAAAAGCATACGTCAGGCGCTCCGCGGAACTATGTATTTTCCGCGACAGCCGTCGGGTATTAGCCCGGACGTCCAAGAACAAGCCCTCGAGAAAGCCTTGCTCCTTCGGCGATCCTCCCCTTTCCGGCACCCTCTTTGGCTCTCGAAGCCTCCGGTCCGTACTCTTGGGGATCGCTCCTCCATCGGTGGACTGAGGCTAGCACAAGCCTTGGGGCGAGTACAAGGGGGTAGGGTCTCTCGAACCTATAACTTTGCAGGTTTTTTGAATGAAAATCGATTCTTGACCAAATCAGTTGTCCTCGCTACGATGGCGGACAACGTTACAACGAATAAGAATAAGCTAACAGGGAGGTTCTATGCGGCGAACACTTCATGCACTTACTCTCATACTATGTGTCGGTGCATTATTCACATCGTGCGCACCCAAGAGCGCGAAACTGATCGGTATTGCTAAATTCGTTTCCCATCCTGCGCTCGATGCAATTGAAAAAGGCATCGAGGACGAGCTTGCGGACTCCAAACCGGACTACAAAATCGATCTCCAAAATGCCAATGCAGACATGAATACCGCCGCGCAGATCGCCCAGCATTTTAAACAGGAAAAGGTTGCGCTGGCGGTCGGCATCGCGACGCCCACTGCCCAGGCGCTTGCCAATCAGATCAAAGACAGGCCCGTAATCTATGCGGCCGTTACCGATCCTGTTGCCGCAGGCCTTGTTGCGAGCATGGACAAGGGAGGCGCCAACATCACCGGCACTTCGGA
>OFJB01000475.1_pt1 | contig 19640 bp, 22 predicted proteins | sample 1775081 | NCBI WGS metagenome assembly OFJB01 (sample SAMN08195771, study PRJEB24354) | sludge metagenome | isolation source: initial sludge from phenol fed wastewater aerobic bioreactor | place: India: Nagpur | collected 2016-06-05
CCGGAGCCGGACGGCCCGCAGATGACGATGCGCTCGCCGCGCCTGACCTTGAGGTTGATGTCCTTGAGCACGTGGAACTCGCCGTACCATTTGTGCATGCCGATGATCTCGATGGCGACGTCGGTCGTCGAGATCTGCATCTTGTTGGCGTTGACCTTGATCTCTTCGGCGCTGACAGCATTTTCGGTGGCCATGAGCCGGTTTCCCCTTGCCTATTTTCTATGGCCGGTGTCGAGCCGGCGTTCCATGTATTGCGAATAGCGCGACATGCCGAAGCAGAAAACCCAGAAGATCGCCGCGGCGAAGACATAGCCCGTCTTGGCCGTCTGCGGCGTCGCCCAGGTCGGGTCGCCCGAGATGTTCTGCTTGACCACGCCGAGCAGGTCGAACATCGAGATGATGAGCACCAGCGTGGTGTCCTTGAAGAGGCTGATGAACGAGTTGACGATGCCCGGGATGACCAGCTTCAATGCCTGCGGCATGACTATCAGACTCATTTTCTGCCAGTAGCCCAGGCCGAGCGAGTCCGCTCCCTCGTATTGCCCCTTGGGAATCGCCTGCAGCCCGCCGCGGATCACTTCTGCCATGTAGGCGGACGCGAACAGCGCCACGCCGATAAGCGCGCGCAGCAGCTTGTCGAAGGTCATGCCCGGCGGCACGAACAGCGGCAGCATGAAGCTGGCCATGAACAGCACCGTGACCAGCGGCACGCCGCGCACCGCCTCGATGAAGACGACGGACAGGAGTTTTACCGCCGGCATTTTCGAGCGACGGCCCAGGGCCAGGAGAATTCCCAACGGCAGCGACGTGACAATGCCGACATAGGAGATCACCAGCGTGACCATGAGGCCGCCCCAGAGCGGCGTCTCGACATAGGGCAGGCCGAAATAGCCGCCGACCAGCAGGAAGAAGGCGACGAACGGAAATATGGCGAAGAACAGGATCGCGTTCAACCGTTTGAACGGCGCGCGCGGGACGAGCAGCGGCACCAGCAGGAGCAGGAAAATCGCCCCGGTGAGCATGACGCGCCAGCGCTGGTCCATCGGATAGCGCCCGAACATGAACTGGCCGAAGCGGCCGCTGACAAAGGGCCAGCAGGCGCCCGACCAGCCGGCGGGTAGCTGTCCGCCCTGCTCCGTCGTAAGGCAGGCGGTGCGGTCCGCCCCGGTCCAGACGGCGCTGAAGAAAACCCAATTCAGTATTTGCGGCAGCGCCCAGGCAACCACAAGCGCTGCGATGATCGTAAGCACCGAATCCGTCGGCGTGGCGAAGAGGTTCTTGCGGAACCACGCGCCTGCGCCAACCTGGGAGCGCGGCGCAGCCTGCGCCAGCACCATCTCGGTACGCACCCAGGACATGTCATGTTCTTGCATGACTATCTCTCCTTGAGTGCCATCTTCGTGTTGAACCAGTTCATGAACAGCGACGTAACGATGCTCAGTCCGAGATAGACGATACCGAAGACGGCCACGACCTCGATCGCATGGCCGCTCTGGTTGAGGATCGTGCCGCCGATCGCGTACAGGTCAGGATAGCCGATCGCCACCGCGAGCGAGGAGTTTTTCGTCAGGTTCAGGTACTGGCTGGTCAAGGGAGGGATGATGATGCGCAGCGCCTGCGGGATGACGACCAGGCGCAGGCCCTGCCCCGACCGCAACCCCAATGCGGAATAGGCTTCCGTCTGCCCCTTGGGCACGCCGACAATGCCCGCCCGTACGATCTCGGCGATGAAAGCTGCCGTGTAGAAGGACAGCGCCAGGAAGAGCGACAGGAATTCAGGTTTCAGGTTGAACCCGCCAGTCAGGTTGAACGTGCCTTTCTGCGGATAGTCGATCGAGAGCGGCAGCCCGGCCAGGATGAATCCAAGGAGCGGAAGGGCGACGATCAGGGCCACCGAGGTCCAGAGCACGGGAAACTGCTGCCCGGTCGCCATCTGCCGCGCGTAGGCCTTTCGGGAAACGTACCAGCTCAGCGCGATGCCGACTAGCAAACCTGCCGGCACCAGCCAGGCGCCGTCGCCCCACACGAGGCGCGGAAAATAGAAGCCGCGATTGTTGAGATAGGAGCCGAAGGGCAGCCCGATGCTTTCGCGCACGTTCGGCAGCACGGCCAGCACGCCCTGGTACCAGAACAGGATGACGAGCAACGGCGGGATGTTGCGGAAGACCTCGACATAAACCATCGCCAGCTTGCGGATCAGCCAATTGTTCGACAATCGGCCAACGCCGACCAGAAAACCGATGACGGTCGCGGTGACGATGCCCGCCACCGCCACCATCAAGGTATTCAGGATGCCGACGAGGAGCGCATCGTAGTAGGAGCTGTCGGACGAGTAGTCGATCAGGCGGTCCGAAATGTCGAAGCCGGCGCGCCCGCGCAGGAAGTCAAAGCCGGTCGTAATATTCGACCGGTGCAGGTTCTCGATCGTGTTGCTGACGATCCACCATACGCCAAGCGCGAGCAGGACGATCAGCACCACCTGGAAGAAGATGCCGCGAACCTTCGGATCGTAGATCAGCGAGGCCCTGGCGGGCTCTTCGCGGATGATGTCCTGTGCCACAGGGTTCCCCTTCCCATGACTCCTGTCCCGGCCGTCTGGTGTTGTTCTTGAACGGCAGGGACAAGAAGGGCCGGAGAGCGACTCTCCGGCCCGGGTTAAAGGCCTCAGCGGATCGGCATGCCGTATTGCAGGCCGCCCTTGGTCCACAGCGCATTGATGCCGCGCGCGATCTTCAGCGGGCTGCCCGAACCGACGTTGCGCTCGAAGATCTCGCCGTAGTTGCCGGTCGCCTTGACGATGTTGACGACCCAGTCGTTGGAGACGCCGAGATCGGTGCCGATCTTGGTCTCGGCCTCGGTGCCGAGCAGGCGCTTGATGTCGGGATTGTCGGAGTTCTTCATCTCGTCGACATTGGCCTGTGTCACGCCGGCTTCCTCGGCGTCGAGCAGCGCGTAGTAGACCCACTTGACGATGTCGAACCACTTGTCGTCGCCCTGGCGGACCGACGGGCCGAGCGGCTCCTTGGAGATGATCTCGGGCAGCACGACGTGGTCGTTCGGCGAGCTCATCTGGAGGCGCACCGCGTAGAGGCCCGACTGGTCGGTCGTGTAGGCGTCGCAGCGGCCGGCGTCGTAGGCGGCGTTAGCCTCCTCGAACTTCTCGAAGACCACCGGATTGTACTCCATCTTGTTCGCCTTGAAGTAGTCGGCGAGGTTGAGCTCGGTGGTGGTGCCCGACTGCACGCAGATCGCCGCGCCGGAAAGCTGCAGCGCCGAATTGACGCCGGGCAGCTTCTTGGAATTGATCATGAAGCCCTGGCCGTCATAATAGGTCACGCCGGCGAAGTTCAGGCCGAGCGCGGTGTCGCGGTTGATCGTCCAGGTGGTGTTGCGCGACAGGATGTCGATTTCGCCGGACTGGAGCGCGGTGAAGCGGTCCTTGGCGCTGAGGCCGGTGAACTTCACCTTGGAGCCGTCGCCGAACACGGCCGCGGCCACCGCACGGCAGAAGTCGACGTCGATGCCGGTCCATTCGCCCTTGTCGTTCGGCGCCGAGAAGCCGGCCAGCCCGGTGTTGACGCCGCACTGGACGAAGCCCTTGGCCTTCACGTCGCTCAATGTGTCGGCCGAGGCAGCCGAAGCCATGAAGCCGACCGCGGCCGCCCCCAGAATACCGATTGCAATATGTTTCATAACCCACAAACCCTTTTTCTGTTGTTCGGGCGAGCCCGTTCTTGTCCGCGTGAAATGCAGCTCCGCCATTCCGGCCCACATCCGAAACCGAGCGCCGCCTCCGACGCGCAGGCTGCCTCCCATTCACGAAGCGTATCGAAGGCGATTATTCCGGTGAGGTCAAGGAAAATGACCGGAAGGTGTTTCCGGGGCGACGGCAATGCGGCGGGAAAAACTTTTCGCCGATCCGATTTCGCGGCCGCTTTTCATCCCGCGACGATTTCCTTGTTTCGAACGACGGCGACCGAGGGGCGGTACCGGAACGGCCGGAAAGTCACGGATTGGACCACCGCAAGCGGCCCGGCTGGCGCGTGCCGCGCGGTTGCGCGCCAGCCCGCGCCGCATTATGGCTGACGCCTTTCCATCGAGCGGTGACAGGACATGGCAAGAAAAGACGCGGACTGGGGCATCAACACGCGCCTGGTGCACAGCGGCAACGATCCGCGCGACTATTTCGGCTTCGTCAATCCGCCGGTCGTCCATGCCTCGACCGTGCTTTATCCGAACGCCGCCACCATGGTGTCCCGGTCGCAGAAATACACCTACGGAACGCGCGGAACGCCGACCACCGATGCCCTCGCCGGCGCCATCGACGCGCTGGAAGGCTCCGCCGGCACCATCATCGTGCCGTCGGGTCTCGCCGCGGTCACGGTGCCGCTGCTCGCCTTCGCCGCCGCGGGCGACCACATTCTGATCGTCGATTCGGTCTACCATCCGACGCGCCATTTCGCCGACACGATGCTGAAGCGGTTCGGTGTCGAGGTCGAATATTACGATCCGCATGCCGGCGCCGGCATTTCGGGCCTGATGAAGGAAAACACCCGCGTCGTCTTCACCGAATCGCCCGGTTCGAACACCTACGAGATGCAGGACATCCCGGCCATCGCCAAGGCGGCGCACGCGGGCGGCGCCATCGTCATGATGGACAACACCTGGGCGACGCCGCTCTATTTCAAGCCGCTCGACCATGGCGTCGACATCTCCATCCATGCAGCGACCAAGTACCCCGCCGGTCATTCCGACGTGCTGCTCGGCACCGTCTCCGCCAACGAGGCGTGCTGGGAACGGTTGTACGAGGGTTTCGTCACGCTCGGCTGTTGTTCGGGACCGGACGATGTCTACCAGGTGCTGCGCGGCCTGCGCACGATGGGAGTACGGCTCGATCACCATCGTAAAAGCGCGCTCGAGGTCGCGGCCTGGCTGGAAGGCCGGCCGGGCGTCGCACAGGTCCTCCACCCCGCCCTGCCAAGTCATCCCGGCCACGCGCTGTGGAAGCGCGACTTCAGCGGTTCGAGCGGCATCTTCTCCATCGTGCTCGACGGCGGCGGTCAGAGAGAGCAGCATGCTTTCCTCGACGCGCTGACGCTGTTCGGCCTGGGATATTCCTGGGGCGGCTACGAAAGCCTCGCCGTGCCTGTCTTCCTCGGCGACCGCGTCGTGGCCAAGGACGACTATGCAGGCCCGCTGATCCGCCTGCAGATCGGGCTGGAAGACATCGAGGACATCAAGGCCGACCTTTTGCGGGGGGTGGCCGCGGCCAAGGCGTCCTGATTTCCGGCGCATGGAACAGTCCAACCCGGTGAGCGGACAGCGCGCCGCTCCGGCGGCGGTCCGGCATGCTGTCAAGGAATCGTTGTAAGCCTTTGAATTTTTGGCGATCCCGGCAGGATTCGAACCTGCGACCATCGGCTTAGAAGGCCGGAAGGCATAGGCCAGATTTGCAAGTGATTGCATGGTTTAAGCCGTCTTCTTTCGCCGGATACGCGACTTTTTACGTGACTTTGCAACGGCCTCCATTGCGTTCGCCACTTCGCTGTCAAGCACATGCGCGTACTTGTCGGTGACGGAAATCGAACTGTGATTGAGCAGGACTTTCGCGATTTTCAGGTTCCCGCTTGCCCGTACGATCTTCGTTGCCGCGTCGTGGCGTATGTCGTGAATGCGTATATCGGTCAGGGCAGTGCCCTTCTTCAACCGCCCCCAATGGCTTTGAATGCCCTCGTAGGTGATCGGGTATCGCTGGCCCCGAACCTTGCCCGTGTGCTTACAGGTGCGCTTGGCGACATAGGTAAAGACATACTCCGGGTGATGCCCGATCAGGGGTTTTAGAATGTCCCGGATGGTCGGGCTGATCTGTGACACGACCCACTTGTTACCCTTGCCCTTGGTCCTGATTTGCCCCGTGGTCCAGTTGACGGAAGTCCACCGAAGGATGGTTTCCGCAAGTCGAAGGCCGCTGTTGTGCGCGAACTCTAGCCACGGCAGATAGTCTGGTCGGATGCCAGCATAAAGCGTGTCTTCCTCCTTGCCGGTGAACTCCCGGACCCGCTCCTGTTCTTCCGGGAGACGATGCGCACCCCAATCAGGTTCATTCGGCAGCGGTATCTTCCATGTGCGCACCGTGCGGCGGCAAACACGCTTTAGCACCGCAACCTCCCGGTTGATGGTCGCGCCGGACACGGTGGTCATGGGCTGGCCATCCTTGTGCTTCTTCCGGCCCCACCGTGTTTCTTTGCGCCGCGTGGCGATGTACGCGGACACATGGCGGTCGGTGATGTCCTCCATGCGGGTGCTGCCGCCGATGGACTTGTTTAGCCTCGCCAGCGCCCGATGGCTGTCACCTTCGGACGCCTTCCCCTGCATGACTTCCTGCATGTACTGGCTGGACGCAATGTCGAGGGTCAGCGGCTCCTTCCCGGTGCGCCGGATCGTCTTTGCGTCCTCCTTCGCCTTCTCCCGCCACTCCCGCTCTATGGCTTCTGCTTCTTTCTTGTTGGCGGTTTTGGAAGAGCCGCGAATGGTACGACCTTTGAACTGAAACTGGATTTGATAGAAGGGTGAGTTCCGGTGCTTGGTGACGCCCATGGTGCGCTGTCCCTGATCTTCTGCTTTTCGATGAAGCTGGCGATGTTCTTGTCCGTGAACATGCGCTTCTTGCGTTTCGTGCCGTTGCCGACACTGACATAGCGGATGCGACCAAGGTCACAGTGTTCCCGAAGGGTCTTGACGGAAATGCCGAGTATCTTGGCCGTCGCGGCAAGGGTGTGCAGCGGTTCGGTGGTCATGCCGAGCACCTATGGCTTTGCGTTTGATCATGTTCGATCAGGTGTTGCTTGAACTCCGCGTCGGTAGTGTCGGTGCTGGTGACGCTGGCCACACCGCGCTTGCGGCTGCGATCCTTCTCTTCGAGCTTTTGCCTAAAGACCTCGAACGTGTTGAACGCGAGGCAGGGGCTTGCGTCCAGCCAGTGACGGAAGTGTTTGGCTTCGGTCTTGGTCATCTTTAAAACTATGGTCCGGTTCGCGGTTCTCAACGTGGCGGTGCGGCCATCTTGCGAGATGTCCAGTAGTCCAGAAGGTGCATCGGTGTTCATACTCGTTACTCCATACTCGTTTGGGTTGTGGGTCAGGCGGCTTTGGCCTGTGCTTCTTCGGCCCGCTTTGCGGATTTCAGGACTTTCAGGATGAAGGAGTTCAAGCTCCGGTCATCCTGTTCCGCCCGTTCGTCCAGCCATGCCTTGAGGTCTTGCGGCAGGCGGGTCGTCAGTTTGACGTCTTTAGTCATTTGCTTTTCCTTGACCTATCATAAAGACACCAAAATATAGGGTCACATTGGTTGCTGGTCAAGGTCGGACTGACCGGGTATCGTGACCCCAAAAGATGGTGGTTAACGCATGACAGAGTGGACGAAGATCACGTTGCGCCTGCCGGTACAGGTGCATACGGCGCTAAGCGCCGACGCCAAGGAGCGGGACACGTCGCTCAATCAGGTGATCGTGGACCGGCTCAATCGGTCGCTTGGCGGGGTCTATGTCACCGAAGAAGAAGCCAATGACGGCACAATCCTGCAACGCCTGTCCCGGCTGGAGGTGGCGATGAAGCGTCTGGACCCTGAGTTCCCCCTAGACGATGAAAGTGGGGGAGCATTCGAGGTCATGTCCGCCCGCCTAACCGCAATGGCAAAAGGGGAAAAATAGCAAATCCCTCAAAAATTCGCTCAAATCCCTTTTTACTCTTGAAAGGGGCATAAGCCTTGTGTAACTTCATGGTGCAACTTGGCCTTGGAGACAGACATGAGCGACATGAGAACCATTGAAATCGACTTTGACGTGCATCGTGCAATTGAGATGGAACGGCGGGGTTTTGACGAACCTGCGAACGCCGCGCTGCGCCGCCTCCTGAAGCTGGGCGAGCCAAAAGCGGAGGCACCGCAAGTGACGGTGCCGGAAGGACGGCCATGGTCAGGCAAAGGCGTCATGCTCCCTCACGGGACGGAACTTCGCATGGACTACAATGGTCGGGTCTACTCTGGTCAAATCGACAACGGGATTTGGGCCATAGAGGGAAAGAAGTTCGACAGCCCGTCCGGCGCTGCCAGCGCGGTCGGCATCACCAAGAAGGGCACGACAACGCGACTTGATGGCTGGGTTCTATGGCAGGTGAAGCGCCCCAGCGACACGCGGTTTCGCGCCCTTTCGGGTCTACGGCCTTCTTGAAGCTATTGAGCGTGGCGGGATGGTACTCGCCACGCTCACCCGTTCCGCCGTGCGGCCCCCTGCATGTCCGCCGCCTGCCGGGTCAGCACCTGAGCATGTGAGCGGCGGAAGCCGTCCGGCTTGTGCTTGGTCAGGGTGCGGTCCACCTGATCCGCGATCATGCCCGCAAGGGCGGCGTCCTGTTTCTGGTTGCCGCTGCCGGTGACGTGGAAGGCCATGGACGGCGCGAAGGTGGTGGACGGGGCGAAGGTGCTGCCCCGCACGATCCCGCCCATAGCGAAGGCTGGCATCCTGCCCGAGTTGATGGCCTCCAATGCCGCCCGGTGCCGTTTGGTGGCCTTGGCATTCACGACATACTCGCCATCCGACAGCATGGCCGGAACGCTGTCGCTGGTGCTGGTCCCCGGTCCCGAGACTTCACCGCCACCGGCAAGCCCGAGAATGGAGCCAAGCAAGCCGCCGCCGCCCGTCGCGGGCGTGGCAAGCAGTTGCTGAATGAGGGTCTGAAGCGCCCCGCCGAACTGTCCCGTCGCCGGGATAGCCTGAGTGAGCGGCCCTAGCAGGCCGGTCATGCCCTGTGTCATGCCCCCGAGGTTCGGCACGACTTGCGTGGCGGCCTGCCCAATGTTCTGGATTGGCTGCTGCATGGCGGCGGTGGCCTGCTGGGTCGCGGCCATCTGCTGGGCGAGCTTCTGCTGGGCCTCAATCTGCTGCTGGATCGCTTCCGCCTGTTTCGAGACGGACCCGGTGGCCATGCTGTCGAGACCAGGAGGCACGGTCTCCTTCGGCAAGCCCACGCCGAAGTCGCCGGGGCGATACCGCTGAAGATCGGCGGTGGTGCCGTGCTGGTGCGCCCCGAACTTCGGACCCCGAAGGGCATCGATCCATGACCAGTTGTTCGGCGTGGACGCGGCCCGGTTCGCATAGTTGAGGTTGTCGCCCACACTGGACGGAAGACCCGCCGCCCGTTCGGGCAAGTAGCTGTTCACAAGGTCGCTGGCCATCTTGCCGCGCCCGCGAAGCAACACGCTGTCCGGTATGTCGTCCACGCTCCGGGCGATCTTGCCGGGTGCCCATGGCTGTCCGCCAGCGATGGCGGAGAACTGCTTGCGGGCGTTCACCACGTCGGTGACGCTGTCACCCCAATGGCCGGACGCCTTCCTGTTCAAGATCGTGTCGATGATGCCCTTGCCCTGCATGTCGCCCTGCTTCGGAACCCATTCGGTGAACAGGGTCTTCTTCAGGTCGGTGATCTCCTTCGGGGTCAGGGTGATGTTTTTCGCGAAGCTCTTGGTGGCCTCCTGCACGGCGGGCTTCACCACTTCCGGGCTGATCGTGCCGCGAAGCCCTTCCGCGATCTGCGACACGGGCGGGAGTGCCGCCCGGTCCACCTTGCCGACAGGAGCGGCGAAGGTCTGTTCGCCGGTGGTCGTGGTCGAGGGCTGGACCTTCGATGCCAGCGACTGCACGATGCTGGACCCGGACGGCGTTGCTGCCGGACTGGCGGACGGGGTGAACACCTTGGCCAGATTGGAGAAGAAATTGTTCCCCCGGCTGGGGCCGAAGATGTTTTCCCAAATCTGGTCAAGCGCCATGTCCAGGAGTTTTTCGGACAGCTTCGACAGGGCGTTAAGCAGGGCTTCGGCTGGCGACTTCGCGGACAGGAGGTCTTTGACCAGCCCCTTGAAGGCGTCCTTGCTGCTGCCCTCCAATTCTTCGGCCTTCTTGGCGGCTTCCTCCTGAGACTTCGCCAGCGCCTTCGCCTGTTCGGATGCCGCGCTGTAGGCGTCGGCAAGCGTGGCGATCTTCGACTTCACGTCATCGTTGATCGTGATCCCGGCCCGCTGGGCGGCGTTCAAAAGCTCCTGCACGACGCGGGCCTTCTCCGCTGCCGCCTCCTGTTCGGCATAGGTGCCCGTGGCGTTCTTCCGTGCTGCCGTCTCGGCTTGGATGACGGCGGTGCGCTCCCTGATCTTCTGTACCTCCTTCTCGAAGGCGTTCAGGGTCGTGTTGGCCTTCGGCGCGTTGGCCGGGGTGCCGGGGGTCTCCGGTTCGTCCTTCGGCTTGGGGGCGTTGATGCGCTCCCGTGCATGTTCGTTCGCCTGTTTCCGAAGGGTCTCCAGCGCCGCGCCTATGCGGTCTTTGGTGGAAGCGCGGAGGGCGTCCAGATACGCCTTGCCCGCTTCCTCGCCCGCCCCGGCGTAGCCGTTCCTGATCCGGCCAAGCTGCACGTCCCCGATGGTGGACAGGGTGATGCCGACATGATCCCCGACGCTGTTGATGGCCTCCACGGCGGCGTTGACGCCATGGATGACGGCATTCAGGCCACGCTCCACGCCAGCGATAAGACCGTTCACCGCGTCCAGCACCTTTTCCGCGATGGCAGCGGGCAGCTTGGTGAAGGTGATGACGATGGTGTCATACAGAAGTCCGAAGGCGTTGATGACGAAGTTCGCGGTGGCCTTCGCGGCTTCGGCCACGTCCCCCATGCTGACCTGTGCGCCGCCAAGGGCCTGCACGATCAGGTTGACGGCATTCAGGAAGGTGCCTTCGATGACGCTGGCGGCGGTGGCGGCCCCGGCCTTGATGTCCTGCCACGCGACGGCGGCATAGTCCTGAAGGTTCGCAAGCTCGCCCTGCACCGGGTGTATCTGGTCCCCGAACTCGGCAATCGCATAGGTGGCCGCGCCGATGGCGGTGGCGAGTAGCAGGAAGGGATTGGTCGCCACCATCGCCGTCATGGCGAGCGCGGCACGGGCAAGGCCGGGGACGTACTGTGACAGGATCACGGCGGCAGCGGCGGCGGCGGCGTCCGCGATGGACCCGAAGTGATCGGCCACGCCGTTGACGATCCTGCCGAAGGTGTCGGTCGCCCCGATGGCGTCGTTCATCTCACCGATGTATTTGGACAGGGCGTTTTGCAGCGTCTGCATGGCCTGCCCGAAGGTGGACCCCATGGTCCCGGCCTTTGCGATCAGGTCGTTCGATCCCTTCAGGAGGGCTTGCACGAAGTCCGACACGGACACGCTGCCCGCCTTCACGTCCTGTGTCAGCTTGGCGACGGAACCGCCCCAGCGGTCGGACCCGTTGGCGACGGCCTGCAACAGCGGTCGTGCACCGTCCAGAAGGGAATTATACTCCTGTGCCTGCACAACGGTGCCGCCGAGCATTTGGGAAAGCTGGAGCAATGCGCCCGCCGCTTCCTGCCCGGACGTGCCGTTGACCTTCAGGGCGGCGGACGTGGCCTCCACGATTTTAAGCTGATTGGCCTGTGTCAGCCCGAGTTCCTTGGCGGCAGCACTGTTGCGCCCGTACAGGGTGCCCACGGCTTCAAGCTGGACGCCGTACTTGTTGGCGATGGCATAGAGCTTGTTCTGTGTGGTGGTGAGCTTGTTCCCCTCCAAGCCCGCCACCTTCAACTGATTGGTGAACTTGGTGTAGCCGTCCGCAAGCCGCGTGATCTCATTCAGGCCGATGCCGACGCCGATGGCCCCGAGCGCCCGGTTGATGTTGGCCACCGACGAATTGAGCGTCGTTTCCAGCTTCGCCGCCGACTGCCGCGCCCGGTTCTCGATTGCCGAGAAGGACCGGCTGGCGGTGTTGCTGGCCCGGTTGAACGCCTTCTCGAATTGCGTGATCCGCGCTTCAAGGGCGACGACAAGCTGTTCCGTCTCGGCCATCTCTCACCTACCAAACCATAAGCCCGTTGGGGCGGTCGTCACTGTCATAGACGCTGCGATTGTCCTGCCCGACCGAGGCGCGGCCCACGGCCATCGCGGCGGCCACGGCCCCGTCGATACGGTCGCGGGACTTGCCCTTGTGGAAGGCTTTGTTCCCGGCCTTGTCGGTCTCGACTGCCACGTTGTCGAAGTTCCACCGAAGGACCGGGTGCCCGCCGTGCCGGAAGCGGCCCGCGACGATGGCGCGTTCCAGTTCCTTGATCGCGGGAGCCATCGTCACCCAGCCCTGCCGCATTTCGATGGCTGGGAAGCCGTCTTCCCGAAGCGTGTTCATCATGTTGCGGGCAAGGTGCGGATCGAAGGCGATTTCCCGCACGTCGAAGCGGTCGCACAGGTCGCGGATCGTGTCTTCCACCGCCCGGAAATCGACCACGTTGCCGATGGTCGGTTCTATGAAGCCCTGTTCCGCCCATAGCGGATAGGGAACGCCGTCACGCTCCGCACGGCGGTGCAGATTGTCACGCGGGCAGAAGAACCACGGGTGCACGATATAGCCGTCTTCCCGGTCGGGGTCGCGCCAGCACGCCACGATGACGGTCAGGTCCGAATTGCTGGACAGGTCCACCGCCAGCCAGCACGGATCGTGCCGAAGTTCCTCTATGTCGAAGGGCTGCTTGCCGAGGTCGTACAGGGACATTTCCACGAACGGTTCGGACGAATGGTCCAGCCAGACATTCAGGTGCAGTTGCCGGAACGCCTCCCGGTCGGCTGGACGCTGGGCGGCCTCGCGGGCAAGCTGGCGAAGCCCGACAAGATCGGGATAAGGCGGGTCGCACGACAGGCCGGGGTTGCAGGCGTGCCACAGGGCTTCGTCTTTCCAGTCGGCATCGCGGTCGGTCTCGAACAGGATTGGCAGCGTGGACGGGTCTTCGATGTCGCCCCGCGCCACCTTGCGGGCGTAGTCGATCACGTCATAGGCGATGTTCTCCTGCCCGCGCCCCGCCGTGGTGATGACGACGCAAAGGGAGCCGGGAACCTTCACAAGGCCGGTGCGGATCACGTCCCACAGGTCGCGCTTCGGCCAAGCGTGCAGTTCGTCAATCAGGGCGAAGACGGGCGTCCTGCCATGTTGCGTCCCGGCGTCGTTCGACAGGCTTTCGAGGAAGGAGCCGTTCGGGAAGCTGATCCGGTTCTTATACTCTTGCAACTTCACATGGCGTTCGCCGTCATAGCGACGGCTGGCCTGCCCCTTCCGCCACAGGTAGCCGCCCGCCGATATGATGCCCTCGCATTCGCGGAAGCCGATCTTGGCTTGCTTCTGGTCCGACGCTGCAAAGAGCACTTCGCCACCGGGGACGCCTTCCGGGCCATCGGTGTGCAGGAGGGCGAGCGCCGCGCCAAGGCTGGTCTTCCTGTTCCCCCGAGGCAGGAGCATGACCACGTTGCGCACGATGCGCCGCCCGTGTTCGTCGCACGGCCCGTATATCTGCCGGACGATTTTTTCCTGCCACGGGTCAAGCTGGAAACCGTGGTCGGGGAGCCGGGACTTCGGGTGCTTCAGGGACCGGAGGAAATCCACCGCCCGCTGCCCATAGCCGAAGGGGTCGGGAATGTCGGGAAACAGGTTGACCGGCTTCGGCTTCTTCTTCGGGATGATGATCTTCACGGCGCTGCCCCCGCGACGATGCACCGGAGTTCCAAGCCCTCGCGCCTGCCGATCTCCTTCACCTCTTTCAGGTCGTAGGGCTGGCCCTGATAGGTCACGCGGTCGGCAGTGGTCACGCCGTCCAGATAGCGGGTGCGGAAGATGGCGATGGTGTCGGTGGTCGCACCATAGGCGCGGATGAACTCCTGTGCGCTCGACTGAATGAGTTCGCCCCGGAGCGTGGCGACGGTGGTCCAGCCTTCGACGGGCGTCCCGTAGTCGTCCACGGTGGTCGTGACCCGATCAATGGTGATGATCCTGTCCAGCTTCCCGGCACGCATTAGGCAAGCTCCACCAATCGACATTCGAGGGACAGGACGGCATGGGAATGGATGCCGTCCGGGTCGCGTAGGAACCGGCTGGACGCGATGCGAAGGTCCGCGACGTGGTATCCGTCCACGGACAGGGGACCGTCATTCAGGGCGTCACGGATGGCCCCCACGGCCTGCTTCGCGCCGACAAGGCCAGCCTCCTTGCGCCACACATGTACGTCCGCCACGACATGGTGACGGTTGCGGGCAAGGCCATCGTCCGGCCCGGTCATGGCCTCACCGATCACGATGGAATTGTCCAAGGCGGGCGTGGCGTTCCTGTCCACGATGGCCGTGGCCGGAATGATGGACGTGACGGCGCTGGCGGCGACAAGGCGAGCGCGGATTGCGGCCTGAAGCGGAAGGCTTGGTTCCATCACTTCCCCCACTTCTCGCGCACCGCCTTGCGGACGGCCCGCGTGGTGCGGTTCGCGATGCGCTTCCGCGACAGGCGGAAGGCTGGCCAGAAATACGGGTGCGCGGGGACGTGCCCGCCGTCCGGGGTGCGGTGGCCGTACTCGACAAGGGCGGGATACCTCACGTCCTCGTTGCCAGCCGTGACCAGCACCTGATTTTCCGCCGCCACGCGGGAGCCTCCCGGCTGAGAGAATGGCGGCGTGGTGCCACCGGGCGGGGTCACGGTGATGCTGTCGCGCAAGTCGCCCGTCTCCACCGGGACAAGCGCCTTCATGCGGTCGGCAAGCTCATTGCCCGAGGTGATGAGCGCCGGAACCACGGCTTTCTTCACGGCGACGGGGATGGCCTGCAATCGACGGGCAAGGCGTCGGGTCTGTGCGCTCAAAACACATACTCCCGGAACGGTGCCATGAGGTCGAACAGGCCGGGGGACACGTCCGTGATGGTGAGCGTGTTGCCGACAAGCGTTGCCTCCCGGTTCTCATAGAGATGCCCGACAAGCTGCCGGACGGCCTCCTTCAGCGGCTCCGGGGTGCCATCGGGGAACGTCTCGGCATCGTCCAGTTCGGACCCGATGAACTTGGCAATCCACGCTTCGGCGGCGGCGATCTTGCCTGCAATCAGCGTGTCATCGTCATCGATGGTGACGTTGATGTGCGCCTTCACGTCTTCAACTGTGACGACAGTCATGGCGATGCTGGTCCTTCTGATTGCAAATCGCGAACTTGCCTCCGCTCGCCGGTCCCCCGTCGAATGCGCAAAATCATCGGGTGCCCCCCGGTAGGGGCGTGCTTGCGGTTGGAAGGCTCGAACAGGGCGCGGCGTACGTCCCAACCGTATTTGTCGAGACGGGCGCGGAGCGTGTAATGCGACAAGCCCACCTCTTTCGCCCATTCCGCGATGGTCATGGTGCGGTCCTCGAAGGTGATGGTGTCGAAGCCGCCGACATGCGGAGGGATGGTGAGCGCCTGCTTCACGGGCCAGCCGCGAAGGAGACGATGGCGGATGGTCTCAGGGTGAATGCCCGTCCGCTTGGACCATCCGTTGATGGTGTCCGTGATCCCGCGATAGGTCACCGCATGGGAACGGCTGGGGAAGTCCTGATAGCTGGGGTTCGGGTCGCGGAGTTCGTCACCGTCAAGAATGCGGTCCCCGCAACGGCGGCGATACACCGTGTAAACAGATTTGCCGATGCGCTTGGCCACCTCCTGCACCGTGAGCCGTTCACCCCGGAACTCATAGAGCTTGCGCGGTGATCCTTCGATGCGGCCACGACGATAGGGGCGCGTCGGCTTGCTGATCGCGGCATCAAGGCTCATGCCCTTGCCGAGACGGTAATGCAGCGTGCCCGCCGCGATGCCGGTCATGCCGGACACCTGATTGAGGTTGAGCCATTGGCCCTTGAACAGGAAGTGCTTCATCGGTTTTCCTCTCTCTGCTTCCGACTGGAATGGCAGGGCGTGCACAGGGCCTGCCAATTGCTGCGCGACCAGAACAGGCGACGGTCGCCGCGATGCGGGGTCTTGTGGTCCACGACACGGGAAGGAGCGCCGCACATGACGCAACGGGGGTTGGCGGCAAGGAACTCTGCCCGTGCCTGATCCCACTTGCTGTCATATCCACGCTGGCGGGCGCTGGGGCGCGTCTGATCGAAGGCGGCTTTCCGCTCCCGGTCCCGCTGGACCATGTGCTGGCAACGTTCACCCTTGGCGACGATGCACCCGCAAGCACGGATGGACGGGGCGCTATAGGGCATCGCCGCTGTCCTTCCGCTTGATGGCGTCGAGGTCATAGCCATAGAAGTCCAAGAGGCGTTCCAGCGTCCGCACCGTCACGTCCTTGCCAGTCTCGGCACGGCGCACGGTGGTCCGGCAAAGACCCGATCTTGCCGCCAGCGTGCGCAAGCCTAGTCCGTGTTCCGTACGAAGCTGCCGGATCAGGTCGCCCCAAATGATGGGTGTCCGCATGGCGTCACCCCGCTTTCTTCCGCTGGACCTTGGTCGTGCCGAAGGAGCCGAACGCGGTCTTGAACTTGTCGTCCAGGCTGATACCGGACGGCTTGGCGGGCGCTTCCTCGCCACCGCCGAAGATGGACTTCAGCATGTCGAGACGGCCCTTGTAGGCTTCGGTGATCTCGGCTGGCGTGGCGTCCAGCGTGTCGGCTGGCGTCCATCCCAGCCCACCGCTTCCCCGCCGGTCCAGCGCGGCACGGTGTTCGCTGAAGGGCACGGTCTTGCGGGAAACGGACACGGTGTCCGATTTGCCGTTGTCATTGGCGGGAAGGTCTTCGGGGTCGATCCCCGCACAGGCCATGACATAGGTCAGGAGCGGGTCGCGAAGATCGGACAGGACGTTGAACACGGCATCCTGCATGTGCGCCGACATGGTGACGTGATCCCCGAGAATGTCACAGGCGGCGGTCAGGCTCCCGTCCGGGATCGCCTGCACCAAGGCGGCGAAGGAGCCGGGACGGCGTTCAAGGCGGATCGCAAAGCGGAGTGAGGGCCGAAGCTCTATGCTATCGGCCCCCAGCGTGATCGTGATGCGCTCCGCCAGCTTCGTCATTACGCGGCGGCGATGACGATGCTGTAAGCGGCGTCTTCCTCGCCAGCGCCGTCATAGGTGGCGGTGATGGTGAAGTTTGACGTGCCAGCGGCGGACGGCGTGCCGGTGATCGCACCCGTTGCCGAGTTGAGGTTGAGACCAGCCGGGAGCGTGCCCGTGGTGACCGCGTAGGACACCGTGCCGATGCCGCCCGACGCGGCGACGCTGGCGGTGTAGGCCACGCCTTCCGTGCCGCCCGTGAGCGCCCCCGCTGCCGGGGAGAAGGTCACGACAGGTTCGGCGGGGATTTCCAGAATGGCCCCGTCGATGCCGAGATTGAACGTGGTCTTGGTCAGGTCGTTGGCCGTCCCGAAATTGTTGCGGGCGGACATGACCGGGGCACGGAAATAGAACGTGGTCGGCGTGCCGGTCGGGGTCGGCTTGTCGTTCAGCACCACTTTGAAGCTGTACGGAAGCCATTCCTCCACGGCGGCGCGGGCCTTGTTCTGGCCGGGGTCGGACGGGTCACGGGCAACGATCAGCGCCACGGTGCCGCTGTCGATGGTGCCCTTGCGGCGACGGGTATGGCCGTCCGCCAGCGACACGAAGGTGATTTCCGTGCCTTCGGCTCCCCATTCGCCAAGGTCTTCGACTTCCGAAATCTCGGTCCAGTCTTCGGCCTCGAAATCAGCAAGCACGGCGATGGTGGCGTTCGGGTTGCCGATGAAGACCCGGCTCTTGGCGGTTGCATTGATGGACATGGAAGAAGTTCCTTCTAAGGGACTGGACAGCCGTCGCGGCGTTCAATCGGGGTTTCGGGTCAGGCGACGGGGCGCTGTGCGGCGTTGCCGAGAATGGCCACCGCACCGGCAGCGATGGACGTGCCGCCCGCCTTGGTCAGGGCGAGGCGCACGTACCGCTTGAAGCCGCGATAGCCGAGCTTGTAGACGGACGTTGCCGCCAGCGTTTCCGGCGCGGTCGTGTCCACCACGCCAGCGTCGGCATCGGTGAAGTCACCGGACACGTCCGTGTCGCTTTCCTGCACCTTCACCCCGAAGTCGCCATCCGAGACGATGGCCCCGGTGGACAGGAGGAAGGCGACGGAACCGAAGCCCTGAGTGTCGATTGCCGCACCGCTGGCAGCGGCGGACTGGACGGCGGGTGCGAGGGCAGCAACAGCGCCGATGTTGGATGCGAGGTCACGCATGGTGATGATGTCCTTTCGAGGTTTCGGCGCTTAGGAGGTCGCGCAACGGACTTTGCGGATGGCGGCGGCCTGCACCACGGCAGCGCCGACACGGCGGGTTGCATGAATGCGGGTGACGCCGTTGGTGGCGAGCAGGTACGGGTTGACCAGAATGGACAGGCTGGCCCGGTCCACGATCCGGTAGGCGGTGGCGATGTCACCGAACAGGATCGGCTCCTTGCCCGCGCCGATGTCGTCCATGTCGGGGATTTCCACGACAGGACGGCCAAGGATGGTTTCCGGCTGGCCCGCCGCATAGGAGGGCTGCCACAGGTAGACCCCGGTCGTGCCGTCCTTCAGCTTGCGGATGGCGGCCAGCGTGGACCCGTTCATCAACCACGTGCCGCGTGCCCGGTATGCTGCCGGGAGCGCGTACATGTGGGAGATGAGAAGATCGGCGGGATTGGTGCCGAGCGTCGAGGCGTTGCCGGACGGCGTGTAGCCGACGCCAGCATTCGACATGATGCCTTCCGGCTGAAGGTTGCCCGCGCCCTTGACGAACGCCAGCCCTTCCTTCTGTCCGAAGTCTTCCGCCAGCGCCAAGCGAACTTCGGCTTCGGCAGCGCCGCCGCTGTCCGCCAGAAGCTGATTGGAGATGTCCACGAAGGTGTTGACTTCGCGGATGGGCACTTCCGTCTGACCGAAGGCCGGTTCGCTCCCTTCCTGTGTCTGCGTCTCACCCTTCCAGCGGGCATTGGTGATGCCGGTGCGTTTCGGGTAGCTCACGGACGGTGCGCCCGTGGTGCGGACGCTGGCAAGCGGACGAATGGGCGAGAACTCGACAAGATCGCGGATGAACTCAGTGCTGAGTTCGGGCGGGGCGAGATAGCCGCCCTGCGGGTCGCTCGACACGGTGAGCGTGCGGAGTTCTTCGGCGGGTGCGGCGTTGCCGAGACGAAGGTACGTGCCGAAGGCGCGGGTCTCGGCGGACGGTTCGTCCCGCTGTTCCTGCTGCTGAGTGCCCGGACGATTGAGCCGGGTTTCCAGCGCCGACAGGCGGTCGGTGACGGTGCGAAGGGCTTCCGTCTGCGACGTGCGGAACTGTTCGGACGCGGTGCGAAGTTCCGCCACCGCTGCCGTGGCGGCGGTCAGGTCTTCCGGGGTGTCGGTCGGTTCCGCCGAACGGACTTCGATTTTCTGGTGCTTGGACATGGGGTCAGGTTCCTTTCAGGGTGAGCGCGGCCTTGCGGCATTCCGCGACAAAGGCCGCTGCGCTCTCGCGGCCTGTTTCGGTGCGAACGGACGTGACCCCGCTGCCGGGGACGGACGGGAAGGCCACGATGCTGATTTCGTGAAGACGGGCTTCGGTGATCCTGCGGACGCCGTTGGCCCGACGCTCGTCTTTGATGGTGCTGAAGCCGATGGACAGGCCGGACACGTCCTTGGCCTGAAGGAGGGACCGGACTTCCTGTGCCTTGGCCACCGCCAGATTGAGCTTGCCCTTGACGGTCAGGCCGTCGCGGCGGACTTCGACGCTGGACCACGAACCGATGACGTTGGACGGAGCGTG
>OFJB01000476.1_pt1 | contig 19624 bp, 13 predicted proteins | sample 1775081 | NCBI WGS metagenome assembly OFJB01 (sample SAMN08195771, study PRJEB24354) | sludge metagenome | isolation source: initial sludge from phenol fed wastewater aerobic bioreactor | place: India: Nagpur | collected 2016-06-05
ATAAAACAGTAAGCAGCAATGCTGTAATTATACTTAAAGGGATGGCAAAAACCACCCTCCAGAACCATTTTTTAAATTTTTCTCTATCCTTAATTACCATCTTTGTAATATTATTACAACTTTCCTAAATCGCAAAATTAGGAATAAAAATTTGGATATTACCCCATTTTATAACTTACTTTGCACCGCACAAGTAATTAATCAATTATGGCTGAAAATCTAGTAATCGTTGAGTCTCCGGCTAAGGCCAGAACCATCGAGAAGTTTTTGGGGAAAGGTTTTACAGTGAAGTCAAGCTTTGGCCATATCAGAGATCTATCCAAGAAAAATCTGGGAATTGATATAAAAAACGGGTTTACTCCCGACTATCTTATTTCTGATGACAAAAAGAAGGTTGTCTCTGAACTCAAATCTTTGGCAAAAAGCGCTTCCACAGTATGGCTGGCATCCGATGAGGACCGTGAGGGGGAGGCTATTGCATGGCACCTTTCCGAAGCACTTGAACTGGACCAATCGAAGACTAAACGAATCGTGTTTCACGAAATCACACAAGACGCAATAAAAAATGCAGTTGAGAATCCGAGAGATGTCGATATGAACCTCGTAATGGCACAACAAGCCAGGAGAGTTCTGGACAGACTTGTCGGATTTGAGTTGTCACCTATACTATGGAAAAAGGTGCGTCCGAAACTCTCTGCCGGTCGCGTTCAATCGGTTGCCGTCAGGCTCATAGTCGACAGAGAGCGCGAGATTCAATCCTTTGAAGCAAAATCACAGTACAGGGTTGAGGGCTACTTTAAGACCGAAGGAGGTAAGAAAAGCATAAAGGCAGAGCTGGATGTAAAGTTCGATAGTTATGAGGAGGCTCTGAACTTCATCGGGAAGTGTCAAGGTGCTACATTTAATATAGGTAATATTGAAGAGAAGGAGTCCAAAAGATCACCATCTGCTCCATTTACCACATCGACCCTTCAACAGGAGGCTTCGAGAAAGCTGGGGTTTTCACTGAGTCAGACTATGAAGGTGGCTCAAAACCTGTACGAAGCAGGATTTATCACCTATATGCGTACGGACTCGGTCAACCTCTCAAATCTTGCTCTTGGTGCTGCTAAAAAGACAATTACCGAACTATACGGATCCGAATACTCCAAAACACGTCAGTTTGCAACAAAGTCCAAAGGGGCACAGGAGGCGCACGAAGCAATCAGGCCCACATATCTGGCCAACCAGACAATAGATGCAGGAGCACAGGAGAAGCGACTTTATCAATTGATATGGAAAAGGACCATCGCTTCACAAATGAGCGAGGCTACAATCAGTAAAACTGAGATAAAAATTGAATCTCCTTCATTCAGAGAGAAATTTATGGCTATCGCCGAAAGGGTAATATTTGACGGATTCCTTAAGGTATACACCGAATCGATTGACGATGAAAATGATGACGAGAGCTCAAACTCAGTATTTCCAAAACTCTCGGTTGGGCAGATAATGCTCAGAGATAGTATCGCAGCTCAGGAGAGGTATACACAAAAACCACCGAGATACACCGAAGCATCGCTTGTTAAAAAACTTGAGGAGCTTGGAATAGGAAGGCCATCTACATATGCTCCAACAATATCCACCATCACTCTTAGAGGATATATCGTAAAATCGGACAGGCCGGGAACCGAAAGAGAGGTCAGGCAGATTCTGCTGGAGGGCTCTTCAATAAAAGAGGGGGCTGTAAAAGAGGTATTCGGAGCGGAAAAAGGAAAACTTTTCCCGGAAGACATAGGAATACTTGTTAACGATTTTCTTGCAGAGAACTTCAGAGCTATTGTTGATTACGGATTTACGGCAAAGGTTGAAGAGGATTTCGACAGAATTGCCGCAGGCAAACTTGTGTGGAACAATGTTATAGAGCAGTTTTACTCCCCTTTTCACAATACCGTGGAGGATGCGCTCAAGACAACCAGGCCGACGAATGCCGAGAGAGTTCTGGGTACAGATCCTGTAAGTGGTAAAAAGGTCACAGTAAGGCTGGGACGCTTTGGTCCTCTCGTGCAGATAGGTGAAACAGATGATCCCGAAAAGCGCTTTATGAGCCTTGCTAAAGGGCAACTTATAGAGACAATAACTCTTCCGGAGGCTTTGAAACTTTTCGATCTGCCAAGAAGAGTCGGCGAATACAACGATAAGGAGATCATTGCTGCTGTAGGCAGATTCGGCCCTTATATCAAATATGACAAATCGTTCATCTCGATAGGTAAGGATAACAGCCCCTATACAATCGACCTGGAGACAAGTATCAAACTGATAGAAAACCACTTAACAAAAGAGTCTCAAAAAAATATCAAATCATTTGAGAAAGAGGGTATTGAGATTTTGAACGGTCGTTATGGCGCCTATATAAAATTTGAAAGCAAAAACTACAAGATCCCTAAAGGAGTAAAACCGGAAGATCTGGATGCTCAGGGGGCAATGGAGATAATAAAAAGCGCTGCAAAGAAATAGCCCGACATAATGAAAAAGAGTGATTTTACCGAAAAGGTGCCCCTCTCGATAATGACCGGGGCCTATGGTCGTTACGCCGCAATAATCATAAACACAACCGGAAAGAGTTCAGTTACTGATGCACTCTCCAAACTTTATCCGCAGAGCGGCTATAAGATCGGAATTACAGACGCCTCCAAAGAGGAGCTTAACGAAGCAATAGCTATCTGCTCTGCTACCGGAGCCTCAATAATCGTTTTGGGAGACGACACTCTTCCCGATTTCAGAAGAGTTACTCCTGCCGTTGGATTCTCGACCTGCCTTATATCTTCCGGAAGTTATAACGGAATGCCCGGTAATATTCTTGAGAGGCTGCTTTTCGAAACCAGTGTTAAGGAGTTTACTCATATTGCATATCAACAGTACAAGTATGACCCGGCTATTCTTAACTCTCTTGCAGAGAGATATTTTGAAACACTCAGGCTCGGTCTTGTAAGAGAGAATATTGAGAGTGCGGAGCCGCTTATAAGAGACAGAGAGTATATATTTTTCGACATGAACAGTATCCGTTACAGCGACTTCCCTGATAATCTTGAGCAGTCGCCAAACGGGTTGTATGCCGAGGAGGCATGCACACTGGCCAGATACATTGGCATGAATCAAAAAATGAGAGTCTGTTATATTTTCGGATTTAAACCGGATACAACTCCCGGCTCTCCGTCCTCACAACTTGCAGCAGAGATAATTTGGCATATGGCCGAAGGAATATCTGCCTCGGTAAATGAAGATCCTTCGGAGGGTAGAGATGAATATTTTCAGCGTAAAATTATCAGTATGGGAGACGAAGGGCAGGATCTGGTCTTTGTAACAAGCTCACTTTCGGGCAGATGGTGGATGGAGATTCCTGAGTTCAAAGATAACCGTACAAGGTATGTAGCCTGCTCGTTATCGGACTATCTTTGTGCGCGTAACGGAGAGGTCCCTCTGAGATGGATTTTATATTTTCAAAAAATTAATCCGAAATAATTACAAATTATTACTATATTTGTAACCAAACGACTAATTCTTTACAACCATGCCTAAATACCAAATCGATCAGGTTGATCAAAAAATATTATCATTTTTGGTAAAGAACGCCAGAATGCCTTTCCTCGAAATAGCACGTGAATGTGGTGTTTCGGGAGCCGCTATACATCAGAGAGTCAAGAAAATGGAGAATCTTGGAATCATTACAGGTTCCCGTCTTCTGGTAAAACCTCAAACACTCGGCCTAAATGTTTGTGCATTTGTTGGAGTAAGTCTCTCCCAAGCAAATCATTACCCTGCCGTAATTGAAGCTCTCAAAAAAATTCCTGAGGTTGTTGAGTGTCACTTTGTAACCGGAAAGCATGCACTTATGCTTAAGATTTACTGTCTCAATCACGACCACCTTATGGAGATTCTTATCAATACTATCCAGAATATCCCTTCGGTTGAACAGACTGAAACATTAATATCACTGGATCAGGCTATTGAAAGACAAGTATGGGTTAAAGATTACCCAACTAAACACTCATCTGTGAAGAAGCATTAAGAATTGCCTCTGCGATCACAAGGTCCATCGGTTCTGTTATTTTGATATTGGTCTTTAAACCGTCGGCAATTGTGATCTTTGTACCTGCGGCCTCAACAACCGAGGCGTCATCGGTAAATCCGGGTTTGTAGGCACAATTGTAAGCGTCAAGCAGAACAGTTGAATCAAATATCTGAGGAGTTTGTACCAGTACAAGCTCCTCTCTGTTTACTATATAGTTCTCACCATCCACAACTCTCCTAACTGAATCTGGTGTTTTAACTACCGGAATAACAGCCGGGAACATCTCACCCAGAGAGTACATCTGCTCAATAAACTGCGGAGTAGCAAATGGTCTTACTCCATCGTGAATTGCAACAATCCCTCCCTTTTTAACATATTTGAGAGCATTCTTAACAGAGTGAAATCTTGTAATTCCTCCGTTTACTGCAGTGTGTCGAAAGACCAGATTATTTTCGAGGCAGTACCTGTTCCAGTAATCTCTCAGCCCCTCCGGAAGTACCAGAATTATCTCAGGCTTTACCGACAGAGAGAGAAAATTATTAATTGTATGAACAAGAATCGGTTTGCCTCCTATCTCCTGAAACTGTTTGGAAATCTTGCCTCCCATTCGTGCCCCTGATCCGCCTGCAGTAATTATCGCATAATATTTTTTATCCATTTTCTCTCTTTCGTTGATGCAAAATTAAGGAATAATACCATAATTTTAGTAATTTTGTGGATATTTAAAATTTTATGGAAGAGAGAAGAATAACCCGCTCACTTATATCGGTTTATAATAAAGAGGGGCTGGATGAAATCGTTAAGAAACTTATTGAGTTAAATGTTGAAATCTGTTCGACCGGCGGTACTTATGACTATTTGATAAAGATGGGAGTTAAGGCAACTGCTGTTGAGGATATCACAGGTTATCCCTCAATTTTGGGAGGACGTGTAAAGACACTCCATCCGAAAATTTTCGGGGGAATATTAGGCCGGAGAGATAATCCTGGCGACATTAAGAGTTTTCAAGAGTATGAAATTCCGGCGATAGACCTGGTAATTGTTGATCTTTATCCATTCGAAGCTACTGTGGCTGCAGGTGGGTCCCACGAAGAGATAATTGAAAAGATAGATATTGGAGGTATCTCACTTATTCGTGCTGCAGCAAAGAACTACAGAGACGTAATTATTGTCCCTTCAAAAAGATCTTATCCCAAATTGCTTGACCTTCTCAACAGAAAGGGGGGCGTATCCTCTATCGAAGAGAGATCTCTTTTTGCAGCAGAGGCATTTAATGTAAGTTCTCACTACGATACGGCAATTTTCAATTATCTGAATAAAGAGGCCGGTTTACCATCTTTCAAAGTGAGCGAGTCTAACGAAGTCGCTCTCCGTTACGGAGAGAACCCTCACCAGAGTGCTGCATTCTGGGGGGAGAGTGATGCTCTGCCAAAACAGCTTTGGGGGAAAGAGTTATCTTACAACAATCTGCTCGATCTGGAGGCTTCACTTGAACTTGTAGCAGACTTTGAAGAGCCTACGGTTGCAATCATCAAACATAACAATGCCTGCGGTTGCGCATCGCGCATCAACCTTACCGATGCCTGGAGCGCCGCTCTCGCTGCCGATCCTGTAAGCGCTTTCGGCGGGGTTATTGTAGCAAACCGGGAGGTAGATGCCCAAACAGCATCTGAAATGAATAAAATATTCTTTGAAATAGTATCTGCACCGGCTTTTACTCCTGAGGCACTTGAGATATTGAAGGAGAAAAAGAACAGAATAATATTGGTAACCGACGGTATAAAGCTGAGCAGCAAAAAATTCCGCTCACTGCTCGGAGGAGCTTTGGTACAGGAGAGGGATTCATTTACCGAGAGCGCAGATATTCTTAAATGCGCAACTACTCTTGCTCCTACAAAGGAGCAGATAAATGATATGCTATTCGCAAATAAAATTGTAAAGCATTCAAAATCTAATGCTATTGTTCTTGCAAAGGAGAACACCCTCATTGCAAGCGGCATAGGTCAGACATCCAGAGTAGATGCCCTTAAACAGGCAATTGCAAAGGCCGCGGAATTCGGGTTCTCTGTTGAAGGATCGGTAATGGCCTCCGACGCATTTTTCCCATTTGCCGATTGCGTAGAGATTGCTCAAAAAGCAGGCGTTAAGGCTGTTATCCAACCGGGAGGATCAATCCGTGACAACGAGAGCATAGAGTATTGTAACAATAACGGAGTATCGATGGTAATAACCGGGCACCGTCATTTTAAACATTAATATAACCAAGATATAACATCTAAATAAAATATGGCATTTAATTTTTTAACACAGGAACTGGCTATCGACCTGGGTACTGCCAATACGATCATTTATATGAATGATAAGATTGTGGTAGATGAGCCGTCGATAGTTGCCATTGACCAGAATACCGGCAAACCGATTGCCTACGGACAGAAGGCAAGAATGATGCACGGAAAGACACACGCAAACATCAGAACGGTTAGACCGCTCAGAGATGGAGTTATCGCAGACTTTAACGCTGCAGAGCAGATGATCAGAGGATTTATCAAAATGATAAACTTCAAGAGTCCGTTCACACCTTCGCTCAAAATGATCGTATGTATCCCGTCGGGAAGTACGGAGGTTGAGATCCGTGCCGTACGTGACTCGTCGGAACATGCGGGAGGAAGGGATGTATATCTCATTTACGAACCAATGGCGGCAGCTCTCGGTATTGGACTTGATGTTGAGGCCCCTTCGGGAAATATGGTTGTGGATATCGGAGGAGGTACTACCGAGATTGCCGTAATCTCTCTCGGAGGTATTGTTTTCAACCAGAGTATACGTGTTGCAGGAGATGTATTTACCTACGATATCCAGCAATATATGAGGCAACAGCACAATATCAGAATCGGAGAGCTTACAGCCGAAGATATCAAGATAAAGGTTGGGGCTGCAATTTCCGATCTCGATGAATTTCCGGAACCATATATCGTGAGGGGTCCGAACCTTATGACTGCTCACCCTGTTGAGGTTGCGGTTACCAGCCAGGAGATCGCGCACTGCCTCGACAAGTCGCTTGCGAAGATTGAATCTGCTGTAATATCTGTTCTGGAGCAGACTCCGCCGGAGCTGTATGCAGATATCGTTCAAAAAGGGGTGTTCCTCACAGGTGGTGGAGCATTGCTGAGAGGTCTTGACAAAAAACTCTCCGATAAAATCAATATTAAGTTCCATGTGTCGGAAGATCCTCTTCGCGCCGTTGCAAGGGGTACAAGCATTGCTCTCAAGAATTCCGACCGCTTGCCATTCCTTATGAGATAACTGATTCGAAATGGCATTAAACAAGATACCACTAATAAAGAGATTAACTTCAATTGCACTTTTTGTTGCTCTTGAAGTTATTTCTTTAGTATTGGTAGCCAACACAAGCATATTCCAGCAAACCCGGTTTATGAGCGCCTATATGTATGTGTACAAGGGTGTTTCCGGTATAAAGTCAAAAATATACTACTACTTTAACCTCAGTGAGGTCAATCTGAAGCTTATGGAGGAGAATAGCAGGTTACTCTCGATTGTGGAGAGATATAAATCGCTGGATGACTCTCTCCTGTTCGACAGAGACTCGCTCACAGAGAGAGTAAAGTACGAATATGTAAGTGCGCAGGTTGTTTCAAACAGTACTAATAAAAAGCATAACTTTATTATTATAGACAAGGGGTACGATGCCGGAATCAAGAAGGATATGGGGGTTGTTTCACCCGCTGGGGTTGTGGGCGTAGTGCATTCGGTTGCAAGAAACTACTCACTTGTAATATCATTTCTTAATATAAACCAGAGTGTAAGTGCAAAAATAAATACATCCGGGGCTTTCGGCCCTCTTATTTGGGATGGTCAACGTTCGCAATATGCAATACTTACCGAGGTTCCCCAACATATCAAATTTATGCCGGGCGATACTGTATCGACAAGCGGATTCTCTACTATATATCCGCCGGATATCCCCATCGGTACAATCAGAAAATCTAAAATCATTAAGGGGACTCAGCACGAAATTCAGGTCAAGCTGTTCCAGGATTTCAGCACCTTACGCTATGTGAGGGTGGTGATAAATAAAGATAAACAGGAGTTGGAAAATTTAATAAACGTTGCAAATGAAACAATTGATGATTGACATAATCCAGTTTCTTCTGCTCGTAGTGGCTCAGGTACTTGTGAGTTCGTTTGTCAATTTCGGACCCTCGGTAATGATCTGCTTCTACCCCTTTTATATACTGTCAAGCTCATCCAGAACCTCTCCGGCCCGCTTACTGATATCTGCTTTTCTGCCTGGCTACTTTGTTGACTTTTTTTCAAACGGGGTATTGGGACTACATGCATCTGCCTCGGTACTTCTTGCTTTCATCCAGCCTCTTCTTATGAAGATCATTCTCAGGGGCAGCGATATAGAGAAACAGGCAAGGCCGGGTCTGGCAAACTCGGGAGCCACAAGGTTCACGATATATATCTTCACAGGACTGCTCTTTCACCATATTTTCCTCACAATAGTGGAGAACTTCGGAACACCGTTTGTGTCGGAGAGTCTGGCCCGCGTTCTGGTAAGCGTTGTACTGAACACACTTATAATTGTACTCATCGAGTTCGGAATATTCTATAAAAAATAGTCTCTTAAAATGGGAGTTGAGTTCAAGCACAAATCTATATTAATTGCCGGCATCTTTACGGTTGCAGCCCTTATTGTGATTCAGCTCTTCAATATTCAGATCCTTGACGATCAATATAAGATCAATGCCGATAATAACGCCTTCCGTTACGACGTAAGATACCCTGCAAGAGGCCTTATACTCGACCGGAACGGTAAAATTCTGGTAGGGAACGAGACTGCATACGATATAATGATTACCCCTTATGAGGTAAAGCAATTCGACACTATCGACCTTTGCAATATTTTTGGTCTCGATATAAATGATGTTAAGACAACATTAAAGAATTACAAAAAGAATAAGAGGAAAATCGGTTATCAGACTCTCCCTTTTGTAAAACAGGCAAACAGCAAACAGTATGCTGTCTTTCTTGAAAAAGCATACAAGTTTCCCGGATTCAACGCAATATCGAGAACCATAAGAACATACCCTTACAATGCAGGTGGCAATCTGCTCGGTTATATCAATGAGGTAGATACATCATTCATCAGAAAAAACCCTGAGTACAAAAGGGGGGATTATGTCGGAAGAACAGGAATGGAGCAGGCCTTTGAAAAGATATTGAGAGGGGAGAAGGGGTACAACATATTCTTGAGGGATGTTCACAACAAGGTCAAATCAAGCTTCTCCGACGGCAAGTACGATAAAGAGGCAATTCCCGGAAAATCTATTATAACCTCTATTGATGCAGAGCTTCAGAGTTACGGGGAGATGCTTATGGCAAACAAAATAGGGAGTGTTGTTGCCATTGAACCATCTACAGGTGAGGTATTAGCTCTGGTTTCCAGTCCGGGGGTAAGTGTAGATAAACTGGCTACGATTAGCAAATACTATTCGGAACTTGTAAATGATCCTTATAAACCGATGTTTAACAGGGCAGTAATGTCTCCTTACCCTCCGGGGTCGGTATTTAAGATCGTTAACGGGCTAATTGCTCTTCAAGAGGGTGTAATCGACCTTGACGATGAGTATCTGTGCCGGATGGGATATCATGTGGGCAGAGGTGTCGCCTGTCACGCGCACCCATCTCCCACTAATCTTGAGGAGTCAATTATGATGTCCTGCAACGCTTACTTCTGCTGGGCATTCAGAGAGATTCTTGACAATAAGAAGTATCCCAATATTGCACAATCTTTTAATCGTTGGAGAGAGATGGTAGAGAGTTTCGGATTCGGTCATAAATTGGGCAGCGATATCCCGGCCGAACAGGGAGGAACTCTTCCTTCGACCAAAACTTACGATAGAATTCACGGAGAGAACAGGTGGAAATCACTATCAATTATATCTCTTGCAATCGGGCAAGGGGAGATCGGAACCACTCCTCTTCACCTTGCAAACCTTGCGGCGATTATAGCAAACAGGGGGTATTATTATACTCCTCATATTATTAAGGGTTCTCCCGATACTACAATTAGTGCTGACTACACACAAAAGCACTTCACGATGGTGGACAGGGAGCATTTCGATGTGGCAGTACGAGGGATGTACCGGGCGGTGAACTCGCCTCCTGGTTCCGGAGCCACTGCATGGAGAGTCGCTGTTGAGGGGTTGGACATCTGTGGAAAAACCGGAACAGCACAAAACCCACACGGAAAAGACAACTCAGTATTTATCTGCTTTGCGCCAATGGATAATCCAAAAATTGCAATTGCTGCGTACATTGAGAATGCTGGATTTGGGGCGACCTGGGCTGCACCGATAGCTTCTCTTATGATTGAAAAATATCTTAAACGGGAAGTTGAAAGAAAGGATCTTGAAAAACATATATCGGAGTCAAATACAATAATACTCAACGCAAAATGAATCCGAGGCTCAAATACGGCAAACTTGACTGGCAACTGATAGGAATCTATATTATTCTGGTTCTGATTGGCTGGATAAGTGTTTTTGCCTCAGTATACGATGAAGAGAACGCCGGAATCTTTAATCTTTCACAGCGTTACGGCATGCAGTTTATATGGATTGTAACGTCGCTGGTTCTGGCCTATTTTATTCTTTTTGTCATAGATCCTAAAAGCTACCACGTTATAGCCTGGATCTTATATACCGGAGCCCTTTTAATGCTCTTTATCGTAATATTCCTCGGGGTTGAGGTAAACGGCTCCAAATCGTGGTTTATGATTGGTCCTTTCCGGCTGCAACCTGCGGAATTCTCAAAGATAACAACTGCCCTGGCTCTGGCGGCACTTATGAGCAAGCATAATTTCAAACTGGGGACCCTGATGAGTTACCTCAAGGTAGGGGCTCTTCTGCTTGCACCAATGTTATTGATCGTACTCGAGAAGGAGACCGGCTCGGCTCTTGTATATCTTGCATTTCTTTTTGTTCTCTACAGGGAGGGAATGAGCGGCACAGTTCTGGCCCTTGGCTTAATGGCAATCCTTCTATTTGTTCTTACGCTGAGGTTCAATCCTTTTGTAAGTATAATTGTGCTCGTCTTTATTATGTCTGTAATTGAGACAATCAACTCTAAAAGGGTTTTCACAAACATACTCTTCACTGCGATATTTATTCCGGCTTTGGCATATTCGCCAAGGCTTGCTGAGCTCCCGTTTCTCTCCGGCTTTGAGAATCTGCCTAAAGAGACATGGCTCTTTGTTATGATTATTCCACTTATAATATATCAGGTATACCGGGCTGTTAAAAGGAGGCTTGCCTATTTGTGGTACCTCCTCATCTGTTTTGCCGGATCGGTTGCTCTCATTTACTCCGTTGAGTTTATTTTCGACACAATTCTACAGCCTCACCAAAAGGTAAGAATTGAGAATCTGCTCGGAATCCAAAAGGATCTTCAAGGGTGGGGATATAATGTTCACCAGTCAAAAATTGCAATTGGTTCGGGAGGATTTTCAGGAAAAGGGTTCCTTCAGGGGACTCAGACAAAGTTTGACTTTGTTCCCGAACAGAGTACCGACTTCATCTTCTGCACAATAGGCGAAGAGTGGGGATTCCTGGGCTCGGTGTTTGTCGTGTCACTTTTTGTATATTTGATTATTCGTATCATTTCGCTTGCCGAAAAACAGAGGGACTCTTTTGCCAGAATTTATGGTTACTCCGTCGCGGCACTCATCTTTATGCACTTTTTTATAAATATAGGAATGACTATAGGGATAACTCCTGTGATAGGAATTCCACTGCCGTTCATAAGCTACGGAGGCTCCTCATTATGGTCATTCACAATTCTGCTCTTCATTTTCATCAGGTTAGAACTTGAGAGATGGAATTAAGAACAACCACCGGGAATATTGATTATCTTTGTTATTAGTAATAAATATAAACAACTAAATATTAACTTATTATGCTATATAAATTTGTTGACAGACACAATGGGCCTCGTGAACACGAAATACGCGAGATGCTCAAAGTTGTGGGGGCAGATTCATTAAACGACCTGGTTAAGCAGACAGTTCCATCCGATATTTTGCTTGATAAACCGCTTAATCTCAGTAAAGCTGTGAGCGAGTACGAATATCTTGGATATGTCAAGTCTCTTGCAGACAAGAATAAAAAGTTCCGCTCCCTCATTGGGCTCGGCTTTTATGGAACAGCAACTCTTCCGGTTGTGGTGAGAAATGTTTTTGAAAATCCCGTTTGGTACACATCTTATACTCCATATCAGGCCGAGATCTCACAAGGTCGTCTTGAAGCTCTTCTAAACTTCCAGACTATGGTGTCGGATCTTACAGGTTTTAAGATTGCAAATTCATCTATGCTTGACGATGCAACAGCTGCCGCCGAAGCTATGAGAATGATGTACGAACTCCGCTCGAGAGATGCCGTTAAAGCAGGCAAAAATATAGTATTTGTCGATAATAATGTATTTCCTCAGGTGCTTTCGGTAATAAAAACCAGAGCTGCCGCCCTAAATATCGTAGTAGAGACAGGCGATTATCTGGAATACCAATTCGGAGATATGTGCTTTGGTGCAGTTTTACAATATCCTGCAGCAAACGGCGACGTGAGGGATTACTCTCACTTTGCAGCTAAAGCTCACGAGAAGGGTATACTTGTTACCGCCGTAACCGACCTGCTTGCACTATGTGTAATAAAGGAACCGTCGGCATGGGGTGCAGATATAGCAGTGGGTACTGCCCAAAGATTCGGTCTTCCTATGAGTTTTGGAGGACCTACAGCAGGGTTCCTTGCAACAAAGGATGAGTATAAGAGAAATATGCCCGGCAGACTCATAGGCGTTTCAGTTGACAGAGAGGGTAACCCTGCTCTTAGGATGGCACTGCAGACCAGAGAGCAGCACATAAAGAGAGAGAAGGCTACTTCAAACATCTGTACTGCAACGGCTCTAATGGCTACAATGTCGGGAATGTATGCGGTTTACCACGGTCCGGAAGGGCTTAAGTGTATTGCCACAAGAACCGCAGTTGGTGCACACTTTACTGGTGATGCCCTTAAGAGTGCCGGATATACACTCGCTTGCGAACACTATTTCGATACAATTGAAATTGTTGGTGTTAATGCAAAAGAGATCGGCAAAAAAGCAGTTGAAAAGAGAATCAACCTCTTCTATCCTTCTGCAGACAGAGTAAGAATAGCATTCGACGAGGTTGTAACTGTTGAGGAGATCAAAGCTATTCTGGATATCTTTGGAGTTAAGGATAAGAAGGTTGGTGCCGAAATATTTGAAACAGCTTGTGTTGAGGACTTGGGTGGCAGTACATATCTGAACTTCTGCCCTATGAGGAGAGAGAGTAAATATCTGCAACAGGCTGTATTTAACAAACACCACTCCGAGACAGAGCTTATGAGGTATATCAAAAAACTTGAGAGAAGAGATATCTCCCTTACTCACTCGATGATTCCTCTTGGCTCTTGTACCATGAAACTCAACGCTGCCGTTGAGATGATGCCAATGAGTTGGGTTGAACTCTCAAATGTTCACCCATTTGCTCCTGCTGACCAGGTTGAAGGATATATGCAACTGATCAGAGAGTTGGAAAATGATCTAGCAGTTATAACAGGATTCGATGCTTGTTCATTGCAACCTAACTCCGGAGCTGCCGGAGAGTACGCAGGTCTTATGGCTATCAGGGCTTACCACATGGCAAAAGGTAACCATCAGCGCAATATTGCAATCATCCCTACATCTGCTCACGGAACAAATCCCGCAAGTGCGGCAATGGCCGGAATGGAGATCGTTCTTGTTGCATGCGATGAGAATGGCAATATAAATGTAGATGAATTGAGGAAGAAGGCTCAGGAGCATAGAGATAATCTCTCTTGTATGATGATCACATACCCTTCGACACATGGAGTGTTTGAAGTTAAGATTCGCGAAATTGTAAGCATAATCCACGAAAACGGTGGTTTGGTTTATATGGACGGAGCAAATATGAATGCACAGGTAGGGCTTACAAATCCCGGTTTCATTGGGGCTGATGTCTGCCACCTGAACCTGCATAAAACCTTTGCAATTCCTCACGGAGGCGGTGGCCCTGGTATCGGTCCCATCTGCGTAACAAAAGAGCTTGCACCCTACCTTCCGGGACACAAATTTATTAATGGAGAACAGGGTACCGGAAATGATATGAATGCTGTCAGCTCGGCCCCTTACGGAAGCCCGCTGGCTCTGCCTATCACCCATGCCTACATTAAGCTTCTTGGACCTGACGGTCTTAAAAAGGCAACTAAGGTCGCTATTCTCAATGCTAACTATATCGCAGCAAAACTTAAAGGGGAGTACGAAACGCTCTATTCCGGAGCAATGGGCCGTGTTGCTCATGAGTGCATTCTCGACCTGAGGCACTTCCGTAAAGAGTATGGCGTAGATGCCACCGATATCGCCAAGAGATTGATGGACTACGGATTCCACGCTCCTACTCTCTCATTCCCGGTTGTAGAAACACTCATGGTAGAGCCAACAGAGAGTGAGCCGCTTGGAGAACTTGACCGCTTTGTTGAAGCAATGATCTCAATCAAGAGGGAGTGCGAATCGGTACGTGACGGAAAAGCTGATGCCGAGGACAATGTATTGAAGAATGCTCCTCATACTGCAAAAGAGGTTTGTGCAGACGAGTGGAAGCATAAATACTCAAGAAGTGAGGCAGCATACCCTCTCGAATGGCTCAAGGAGAACAAGTTCTGGCCTCACGTAACAAGAGTGGACAACGGTTACGGCGACCGCAACCTTATGTGCTCATGCGAAGGATGGCTCTAATTTTTAAAAGATAGATGCAGCAATACGGCAGATACTCTCCGTACGGCTGTTTGAAAAAAAGTGAAGCACGGGGGCTCCTCTACGGATGAGTTCCCGGCTTTGATTTATACACCACTCTAAGCCAATCTCCTTTACCGACTCCGGGCTCTTTGCCTTGATTACCTCTCTTACCAGATCATCCGGAATATCGACTTTGAAGCGTTGAGGAATCTGGTTAAGCTGTTTTATTGTCGAGAGGGGTTTCAATCCCGGGATTATCGGAACATTTATACCCTCCTGTCGACATCTCTCAACGAAGGAAAAGTATTTTTCGTTATCGAAGAACATCTGTGTGACAACATACTCCGCTCCGGCCTCAACCTTTTTTTTCAGAAAATGTATATCGCTCTCAATACTCGGTGCCTCAAGATGTTTCTCAGGATAACCTGCTACACCTATGCAGAAATCACTCCCCTCTCCCTGAATGCTCTCCTCAAGATACTCTCCCCTGTTCATGGCAGATATCTGCCTTACCAAATCCAGAGCATATGTATTTCCACCGGTTTCCGGAGTAAAGTAAACCTCGCTCTTTATAGCATCACCCCTGAGTGCAACAATATTATCGAATCCCAGAAAACTCAGATCGATAAGCGCATCCTCCGTCTCGGCTTTTGTAAAACCTCCACACAAAAGGTGAGGTACTGCATCGATTTTATATCTGCTCTGAATTGCAGCACAGATACCTACAGTCCCTGGTCTTCTCTTGACCACTCTTCTCTCAAGTAATCCACCCTTAACCTCTCTGTATTCATACTCCTCCCTGTGGAATGTAACGTCTATAAAAGCCGGTGAAAACTCTGTAACCGGGTCGAGAATCTCATATAAAGAATTTATATTCTGTCCCTTAAGAGGCGGAAGTATCTCCAGTGAGAATAGTGTTTTCCCCTTATTCTTCTCTATGTGTGTGGTAACTTTCATATTGCAATAATCCATTTTTGAGCCTCAGCCCTCTTTAATCCTCTTCTTTTAGAATAATCAAGTATCTGCTCTTCGCTAATCTTTCCAAGCCCGAAATATCTGCTTTGGGGGTGTGAAAAGTAATATCCCGAAACCGAAGAGGCCGGCCACATTGCCATACTCTCGGTAAGTTTTACACCAATTTGGGATTCTGCTTCGAGAAGTGTCAGGATTGTTCTCTTTTCGAGATGATCCGGACAGGCAGGGTAACCAGGAGCAGGTCTGATCCCCCTGTATTTTGCAGTTATTAACTCTTGTGGTGAGTAATCTTCATCTTTGGCATAACCCCAGAACTCTCTCCTTACCCTTTCGTGCAGATACTCGGCGAATGCTTCGGCTATCCGGTCTCCCAATGCTTTACAAACTATTGAATTGTAATCGTCCCCTGAGGATTCAAACTCTTTTGCCAGCAGCTCGAAATTGCGGCCGGCGGTTACGCAAAAGAGGCCGATATGATCCGGTGAGTTGGCCGAGAGTGGTGCAATAAAATCTGCAAGGGCAATATTTGGGACGCCTGCCGGTTTAACAGCTTGCTGTCTCAGAGTTATCAGCCTTGATATCTGCACCCCCTTTTCATTCAACACCAATATATCATCACCATCAGAGGCCGCCTTAAATATTCCAAAGAGCCCTTCCAGAACAACATCTTCAACTCTACTCAGGATCGCGCCTGCATCGATGAAAAGCTTATTTGCCTCGGCACCATATATATCGTGCTCCAAAACAGAAGGGTACTTAACATTAATATTCCAAAGGCGGAAGAAAGGTGTCCAGTCTATGTAACTTACAAGCTCCTTTACAGTTGTACACACCTTATGTACGCCAGTAACGGCCGGCTGTGCAGGACTATACGTACTCCAAATGGTTTTAAACGAATTGGCACGAGCCTCCTGAAGTGTCAGCAGCTCCCTCTCCGCACCTCTTTTCAAATGCCCCTCAAGCAACAAATTATACTCCTCTTTAATTGATGCAGCATACTCATCGGCACCCTCCGAAGTTATTGCCCTTGCCACAGGCACAGCCCGGGAGGCATCGCTCACATGAATAACAGACCCTGAGTACTCAGGCGCAATCTTAACCGCAGTATGAATTCTGGAAGTAGTCGCACCACCAATAATTACCGGAATTCTAAGCCCTCTCCTTTCCAACTCTCTTACCACAGAAATCATTTCGTCAAGTGAGGGAGTAATAAGCCCGCTCAGGCCGATTATCGAAGCTCCCTCTTTCACGGCAGTATCAATTATTATCTCAGCCTGAACCATCACCCCAAGATCTACAATTCTAAAGTTATTGCATGAGAGAACCACCGAAACAATATTTTTCCCAATATCGTGAATATCCCCTTTAACAGTAGCCATCACAATTACAGGTGATGACCCCCTATCGATTTTATCGCTTTCGATATACGGGAGCAGATACGATACAGCCCTCTTCATGACCCTTGCCGATTTAACCACCTGCGGGAGAAACATCTTTCCACTTCCGAAGAGATCGCCGACAACATTCATCCCCTTCATCAACCAAGTCTCGATAACCTCTACGGCACTTCCGCACAGAACTCTCGCCTCTTCTGCATCTGCCTCGATATATTCATCGATACCCTTTACAAGAGAGTGCGTGATTCTTTCCTGAAGAGCGGCACTACGCCACTCGTCAACTCTTCGGACAACACCGGAAGAACCCTCCTCTCCCTTTACCGATGCAGCAAATATCACCAACCTCTCCGTAGCATCCTCCCTTCTGTCGAGAAGCACATCCTCAACTCTTTCAAGCAACTCTTTATCAATCTCATCGTAAACTTCCAGGAGTTCCGGATTTACAATCCCCATATTCATTCCATGCCCTATTGCATAATAAAGAAAAGCAGCATGCATCGCCTCCCTGACACGGTTATTTCCCCTGAATGAGAATGACACATTACTCACTCCGCCACTTACATTGGTATAGGGCAGATTCTCCCTTATCCATTTGGCTGCAAGAAAAAAATCAATCCCGTTTCTTCGGTGCTCCTCCATTCCTGTAGCAACCGGAAAAATATTGGGGTCAAAGATTATATCCTCAGGAGGGAATCCAACGCTCTCAATAAGAATTTTATATGAACGCTCACAAATCTCAATCCGCCGTTCAAGCGTATCCGCCTGCCCCTTTTCATCGAAAGCCATAACAATCAATGCGGCACCATAGCTCCTGACCTTTGCTGCCCTCTCAATAAAGGTAGACTCACCCTCCTTCAGGGAGAGAGAATTTACAACTCCCTTACCTTGAATAACTTTTAGAGCAGCCTCTATTATCTCCCACCTCGAACTGTCGATCATAACCGGAACCCTGGCAATGTCGGGTTCTGCGGCAATCAGATTCAGAAATGAAACCATTGCATTGACTCCGTCGAGCATTGCATCGTCCATATTCACATCAATAATCTGCGCACCACCATCGACCTGAGCCCTTGCTATCTCAACTGCATCGGAGTATCTGCCATCTTTTATGAGGTTAAGAAACCTCCTCGAACCCGACACATTTGTTCTCTCACCCACATTAACGAAGTTGGAGAGAGAGTTTACAACCAGAGGCTCAAGACCGCTCAGCCTGAGGCTCCGCTCTATCACTGACGGAGCAGGTGGTGCAGACCCCTCAACTATAGAAGATATTAACCGAATATGATCGGGAGTTGTTCCACAGCAACCACCAACTATATTTACCATCCCCTCTTCAACATACTCTTTTAAAAGTGATGCCATTTTAAGCGGAGTCTGGTCATACTCCCCGAATTCATTGGGAAGACCTGCGTTCGGATGTGCAGATATATAGATTCCGGAAACCCTCTTAAGCCTTTTCAGATATGTTTTAAGCTGGTCAGGGCCGAATGCGCAGTTAAGGCCAATACTTAAAAGCGGGTAGTGTGACAAAGAGATGGAGAAGGCCTCAACTGTCTGCCCCGAAAGTGTTCTACCTGCTGCATCAGTAATTGTACCCGACACCATCGTCTCAACATCGCCAAATCGCTCTCCCAGTTCCGACAACTCTCTCTTCGCATCCTCTATTCCAGCCAGTGCAGCTTTTGCATTAAGGGTATCGAATACGGTCTCTACCAATAATATATCCGAACCTCCTCTGATTAACGCCAAAGCCTGCTCTTTATATGCGCCTCTGAGCTCGTCAAATGTTATAGCTCTGAATCCGGGATTATTCACATCCGGAGAGATTCCGCAAGTCTTGTTCGTAGGCCCGATAGAGCCGGCAACAAATCGAGGTTTTGAGGGGTTGGCCCTTGTAAATTCATCGGCTACTGAGCGTGCAATTCTGGCAGATTCGTAACTGATTTTATATGCATACTCCTCCAGATGGTACTCAGCCATTCCTATTCGTGTAGATGAGAATGAATTGGTCTCAATAATATCAGCACCTGCTTCAAGATATTTAGTATGAATCTGAATTATTGCCTCCGGCCTGGTTAGAGTCAGCAGGTCATTATTACCCCTCAGAGGATAAGGGAAATCGGCGAATTCATCTCCCCGGAACTCCTCTTCCGAAAATTTAAATTGCTGGATCATCGTTCCCATTGCTCCATCCAGAACAAGTATCCTCTCTTTAAGAATATCTCTTATTTTTGCTTTGGCCATCCTGTTTGCTTAAAAATCGTAAGTATAAAAAAAAGACCCCTGCGCCGGCAGAGGTCTTTATATGCTAAATCCGTTTGTTTATGCAACAGAGGCCTCTGCGGGTAAT
>OFJB01000477.1_pt1 | contig 19583 bp, 18 predicted proteins | sample 1775081 | NCBI WGS metagenome assembly OFJB01 (sample SAMN08195771, study PRJEB24354) | sludge metagenome | isolation source: initial sludge from phenol fed wastewater aerobic bioreactor | place: India: Nagpur | collected 2016-06-05
ACTGACTCGCCGCTTTTGTCCGAACGGAGCGGCAAAGCCGCGCAGTGAGTTATGCGGCGCACCGCCCAAGCGCCCCGCCGCAGGTCTGCCCCGAAGCGAAGCGCAGGGGTCGCAGCCACGGGGTCGTCTTTCTTTTGGGTACTTTTCTTTGACGAAGCAAAGAAAAGTGCCTCGCCCGCCGGGGCGAGACCCGGCAGACGGCGCTGGCAAGATGCGCAATGCCGGTAAGACAAACAACGCTGGCAGGCAGCGGGCAGCCCCCACCCCTGCCCTCCCCCAAAGGGGGAGGGAGAGGGAAAAAAGAAAGCTCAGTGCCCCCGCAGCGCCTGCAACGCCGCCACCCGCTGCTCGATCGGCGGATGCGACGAAAACAGCGCGCCGATGTTCCCCGTGATCCCCATCGCCTGCAGGCTCTTGGGCATCTCGCCCGGCTGCATGCCGCCCAGGCGGTACAGCGCGTTGATCATCGGCTGCGTCTGGCCCAGCAGCTGCGCGGAGCCGGCGTCGGCGCGGAATTCGCGCTGGCGCGAGAACCAGGCGACGATGATCGCGGCGACGAAGCCGAAGACGATGTCCAGCACCAGCGTGGTGACCATGTAGCCGATGCCGGGGCCGCTGTCGCGGTCGTCGCCCCGGCGCAGGAAGCCGTCCACCAGGTAGCCGATGGCTCGCGAGGCGAACACCACGAAGGTGTTCATCACGCCCTGGATCAGCGTCATCGTCACCATGTCGCCGTTGGCCACGTGCGCCATCTCGTGGCCCAGCACGGCGCGCACTTCCTCGCGCGTCATGCCCTGCAGCAGGCCGGTGGAGACGGCCACGAGCGCCGAGTTCTTGAACGCGCCGGTGGCGAAGGCGTTGGGCTCGCCCTCGTAGACGCCGACCTCGGGCATCCGCACGCCGGCCTTGTCCGCCAGCTCGCGCACGGTCTCGACGATCCAGGCTTCATCGGCGTTGCGCGGGGCGCTGATGATCGTCACGCCCATGCTCATCTTGGCGATCATCTTGCTCATCAAGAGCGAGATGATGGCGCCGCCAAAGCCCATGACGAACGCGAACCCCAGGAGGTTGGTCATGTCCAGGCCGTTGGCCGTGAGATAGCGGTTCACGCCGAGCAGGCTCGCAACCACGCCGAGCACCGCCACGACGGCGATGTTGGTGAGCAGGAACAGCACGATACGTTTCATGGGCAAGGCTCCAGACGAGCGTCAGAAAAGTCAGTGGAAAATGGGTGCGCGCCGCCGTACTTCAAGGGCCGGGGGCGCGCGGCATACGGAACACCGTGGAGTCATCATAGAAGCGAAAGTTCTCGCTGTCCGCCCTCGCCGGACGCGCCCAGCGGCCTCTCAGGCTTCCTCCTCGCCCTGCGACATGCCGGCCTGCTTCTGCAGATAGCTCCAGAGCGCCTGGCCCAGGCTCTTGGTCGGCTCGCGGCGCGAGGGCCGTTTGCGGTAGGCGCGCACGTCCATCACCATGCGCAGGCTCGTCGGGTCGTCCTTGGGCGCCGCGCTCACGAGCTTGCGCGAACGCACTTCGTTGCGCACGGCGCTGTGCGGCAGGAAGGCGATGCCGTGGCCTTCCAGCGCCATGGCCTTCAGGCCCTCGGCCATGTCCGTCTCGTACACGCGGTCCAGGTGCACCGCGCTGCCCGCCTGGCGCAGCACCAGATCGGTCATGCGCCCGAGGTAGGCGCCCGGCGCGTAGCCGAGGAAGGGCAGAGGCTTGTCGGCCGTCCCCGGCAGGCGGTACAGCGGCTCGCCATCGCCGCCGGCCCGGGCATAGGGTGCGAGCGGCTCCTCGCCGATCAGGATCATGTCGAAGTGCTGCGGATCGAGCTGCAGGGGCTGCGATGGATGGTGGTAGGTGATGAGCACGTCGCAACTGCCCTCCATCAGGCGCACCGCCGCGTCATGCACGTTGAGCGCGATCAGGCGGCTCTTGAGCGGCCCGAAGCCCTTGCGCAGGCTCGTCACCCAGGTCGGGAAGAAGGTGAGCGCGAGCGTGTGCGGCACGGCGAACTCGATCACGTCGTCGCTCGGCGCCGTGTGCGCGCGCAGCACCGCGCGGGTGTTCTGCAGCGTCTGCAGCACTTCGAGCGCCTGGTCGTAGAGCGTGTCGCCCGCGGCGGTCAGGCGCGTGGGGTAGGAGGTGCGGTCCACCAGGTCGGTGCCGGCCCAGGCCTCCAGCGCCTGGATGCGGCGCGAGAACGCCGGCTGCGTCACGTGGCGCAGCTGCGCCGAGCGGCTGAAGCTGCGCGTCTCGGCCAGGCTGACGAAATCTTCGAGCCATTTGGTTTCCATGGCGCGCATTATCCAGCCAGCCTCTTTTGATAGCGGCCGCCGCGCTTTTGCGTGCAAAATAGCTCAACGGCCTTGCACCGACGCACCGCAGGGCCGCATCCCTCGCGAATGCTCACGATGTCTTCCGATACCCCCCGCCCGCAGCAAGACACCCCCGGCCCGGCCCCCCACGGCGAACCCCGCTCGCTGCGCTTCGAGGACGGGTGCATCGTGGTCACCATGGCGCTGCTGGCGCTGATCACCTTCGCCAACGTGCTGGTGCGCTATTTCACCGATGCCTCGTTCGCCTGGACGGAAGAGATCTCGGTCTTCCTCATGATCGTGCTGGCGATGGTGGGCGGCTCGGCCGCGGTGGCGCGCGACACGCACATCCGCATCGAGTTCTTCGCCGAAAGCGGCCCGGCCGCGCGGCGCAGGCGCCTGGCGCAGCTGGGCGCGGCGCTGGTGGCGCTGCTCTTCGCCTTCATCGCGGTCATCAGCGTCCGCGTGGTCTGGGACGATTTCCGCTTCGAGGAGACCTCCCCGGGCATCGGCGTGCCGCAGTGGTGGTATTCGATCTGGCTGCCCATCCTCTCGGCGCTGATCTCGGCGCGCGCCATCGGCCTGTACCGCCGCCGCGCGCGCCAGAGCGATGCCGAGTACCTCGCCAAGGACGAGGGCCGCGCACCATGATCGCGACGCTGCTGTTCACGGCCTTCGTCGTCTTCATGTTCCTGGGCGTGCCGATCGGCGCGGCGCTCGGCCTCGCGGGCTCCGCGGCCATCGCGCTGGCCAACCAGGACGCGCAGTGGTTCGGCCTGCTGGCGGTGCCGCAGAACTTCTACGCCGGCCTGGGCAAGTACCCGCTGCTGGCCATTCCGATGTTCGTGCTCGTCGGCTCGATCTTCGACCGCTCGGGCGTGGCGCTGCGCCTGGTGAACTTCGCCGTCGCCATCGTCGGGCGCGGGCCGGGCATGCTGCCGCTGGTGGCCATCAGCGTGGCGATGTTCATGGGTGGCATCTCGGGTTCGGGCCCGGCGACGGCGGCGGCGGTGGGCGGCGTGATGATCGCGGCGATGAGCCGCGCGGGCTACCCGGGAGCGTTCTCGGCCAGCGTGGTGGCGGCCGCCGCGTCGACCGACATCCTGATCCCGCCGTCGATCGCCTTCATCGTCTATTCGGTGCTGGTCTCGGGCGCCTCGGTGCCCGCGCTGTTCGCCGCCGGCATGTTCCCCGGCATCCTCGCGGGCCTGGCGCTCATCATCCCGGCGGTGTGGCTCTCGCGCAAGCACAAGATGGGCCAGAACGAGGCCAACGAGCCACGCCCGCCGTTCTGGAAGAGCCTGCGCGAGGCCTCCTGGGGGCTGATGGCGCCCGTGGTGATCCTGGGCGGCATGCGCATGGGCTGGTTCACGCCCACCGAAGCGGCCGTGGTGGCGGTGTTCTACGGCCTGTTCGTCGGCATGGCGATCCACCGCACCATCGGCATCCGCGACCTGTACGAGATCCTGCGCGAGGCGGGCGAGCTCTCGGCGGTGATCCTGATCGTGGTCTCGCTCGCCGGCATCTTCGCGTTCTCGCTCTCGACGCTGGGCGTGATCGATCCGGTGACGGACGCCATCGTGCACTCGGGCCTGGGCGAATGGGGCGTGATGGGCGGCATCCTGGTGCTGCTGCTCATCATGGGCATGTTCCTCGATGGCATCTCCATCATGCTGATCTTCGTGCCGCTCGCCATGCCGGTGGTCGCGCACTACCACTGGGACGTGGTGTGGTTCGGCTCCATCCTGGTGCTGTGCATCGCCATCGGCCAGTTCACGCCGCCGATGGCGGTGAACCTGATGGTGGCATCCAAAATAGCGCAGGTGCGCATGGAATCGACCACGCGCTGGGTGCTCTGGATGGTGCTGGCGATGACGATCGCCACGCTCGTCGTCGTCGCCTTCCCGCAAATCGCGCTCTGGCTGCCCAAGCAACTGGGATACTGATTTTTTCAACCCGCCAACTGGAGACATACCGATGAAACTGCGCACCTTCCTCGCCGCCACGGCGGCGGCCGCCACCCTGGCGGTGCTGGGCCTGCCCACCGCCCATGCCCAGGGCAACTACAAGAGCGAATACCGCATGTCGCTCGTCGTCGGCACCGCCTTCCCCTGGGGCAAGGGCGGCGAGATCTGGGCCAACAAGGTCAAGGAAAAAACCCAGGGGCGCATCAACATCAAGCTCTACCCCGGCGTCTCGCTGATCCAGGGCGACCAGACGCGCGAGTTCTCCGCGCTGCGCCAGGGCGTGATCGACATGGCGATCGGCTCGACCATCAACTGGTCGCCGCAGGTCAAGCAGCTCAACCTCTTTTCGCTGCCCTTCCTGATGCCCGACTACGCCGCGATCGACGCGCTCACGCAGGGCGAGGTGGGCCAGGAGATCTTCAAGACGCTGGACAAGGCCGGCGTGGTGCCGCTCGCCTGGGGCGAGAACGGCTACCGCGAGCTGACCAACTCCAAGCACGCGGTCAAGTCCCCGGCCGATCTCAAGGGCCTGAAGATCCGCATCGTCGGCTCGCCCCTGTTCATCGACACCTTCACCGCCCTGGGCGCCAACCCCACGCAGATGAGCTGGGCCGACGCGCAGCCCGCGTTCGCCAGCGGCGCGGTGGACGGGCAGGAGAACCCGCTGAGCATCTACACCGCGGCCAAGCTGCAGAACGTGGGCCAGAAGTACGTGACCATGTGGCACTACGTGGCCGATCCGCTGGTCTTCGTGGTCAACAAGGAGGTCTGGAATTCCTGGACCCCCGCGGACCAGCAGGCGGTGCGCGAAGCCGCGCTCGAAGCGGGCAAGGAAGAGATCGTGCTGGCGCGCAAGGGCCTGGCGGAGCCCGGCGAGCCCCTGCTCAAGGACATCGCCGCCATGGGCGTCACCGTCACCCAGCTCAGCCCCGCGCAGCGCGAGCAGTTCGTGAAGGTGACGCAGCCCGTCTACAAGAAGTGGAAGGGCCAGATCGGCACCGCGCTCGTGGACAAGGCCGAAAAAGCCATCGCCGCGCGTAAGCACTGAAGTACGCTGGGCATCGAGCGGGACGCCCGATGCCTGGCGCTGAACCGTCCGCATGCCTGAACTGATCGATCTCTACCGCACCATGGTGCGCATCCGCGCCTTCGAGGACGCGGCGGAGGCCGCGAGCCAGGGCGGCGTCTCCTGGGGCGGCGCGGCGACCGACAAGGTGGCCGAGGTGCGGGTCAAGGGCCCGCTGCACCTGTCCACCGGCCAGGAGGCCGTACCCGCCGGGGTCTGCGCCCACCTGACCGCGCACGACCTGCTCACCTCCACCCACCGCGGCCACGGCCACACCCTCGCCAAGGGCGCGGACCCCCGGCGCATGATGTGCGAGCTGTTCGGGCGCGCCGCCGGCACCAACGGCGGCAAGGGCGGCTCGATGCACATCGCCGATTTCTCCGTCGGCATGCTCGGCGCCAACGGCGTCGTGGCCGACGGCCTGCCGATCGCCGTCGGCGCGGCGCACGCGCTCAAGCTGCAGGGCCGCGAGGCCATCGTGGCCGGCTTCGTCGGCGACGGCGCCCTCAACCGCGGGCCGTTCTTCGAGGCGCTGAACTGGGCCCGGGTCTATCGCCTGCCGGTGCTCTTCGTCTGCGAGGACAACCGCATCTCGGCCACCACGCCCTCGGCCGCGATGACCGCGGGCGAGAACGCCGCCAGCCGCCGCGCCGAGGCCATGGACATCCCCGCGCTGCGGGTCGATGGCAACGACGTGCAGGCCGTCAGCAGCGCCGCGCAGCGCCTGATCGCCGACATCCGCGCCGGCGGCGGGCCGCGCCTGCTGCACGCCATCACCTACCGGCTCAAGGGCCACGTCTCGGTCGATGCCGCGCCCTACCGCGACCCCGGCGAAGTGCAGGCGGCCCTGCGCAACGACCCGATCGCCAACGCCCGCGCGCGCCTGGATGCCCTGGGCCTGGCCGCGCAGGCCGCGCGCATCGAAGCCCAGGCGCGCGAGGAAATCGCCGCCGCGGTGGAATTCGCCCGCGCCGCCCCCGCCCCCGAGGCCCGGGCCGCGTACACCGACGTCATGACCGCCGGCGCAGGCATGTGGCAATGAGCGGCGCCCCCATCCTCAGCTACGCGCAGGCGGCCTCGCTCGCGCTCGAAGAAGCCATGCGGGCCGACCCCAGGGTCGTCGCGCTCGGCGAAGACCTGGGGCGCGGCGGCGTGTTCGGCCAGTACCGCGGCGCCGACGGGCGCACGCTGGCCGCGGCCTTCGGCCCCGACCGGGTGATCGACACCCCGATCTCCGAGGCCGCCATCATGGGCGCGGGCGTGGGCATGGCGCTCGCCGGCCTGCGCCCGGTGGTGGAGCTGCGCGTGGTCGATTTCGCGCTGTGCGCCATCGACGAGCTGGTGAACCAGGCCGCCAAGAACCGCTTCATGTTCGGCGGCCAGGGCCGCGTGCCGCTCGTCGCGCGCATGCCCATCGGCATCTGGACGGCGTCGGCCGCGCAGCACTCCCAATCGCTGGAGGCCTGGTTCGCGCACGTGCCCGGCCTCGTCGTGCTCGCGCCCGCCACGCCGGCCGACAACTACGGCCTGCTCAAGAGCGCGCTCGCGGGCGACGACCCGGTGGCCTACCTGGAGCACAAGGAGCTCTGGAACCTGCAGGGCGAGGTGCCGCCCGGCACGGCCGTGAAAGTGGGCGAATGCCGCATGGCGTTCGACGCCGGCAGCGACCTCACCATCGTCTCCTGGTCGCGCCAGGTGCACGTCTGCGTCGAGGCCGCCGAACAGCTCGCCGCCGAGGGCGTGCACGCCCAGGTGATCGACCTGCGCAGCCTCTGGCCCTGGGACCGCGAGGCGGTGCTGGCCCGCAGCGCGGCCAGCGGGCGCCTGCTGGTGGTGCACGAAGCGGTGCAGGCCGCGGGCTTCGGCGCCGAGATTGCCGCCACCGTGGCCGAGCACACCGGCGCGCGCGTCGCCCGCCTGGGCGCGCCGCGCATCCCGGTGGGCTACGCGCCAGCGCTGGAAGCCGAGGCGCGCATCGGCGTGGACGCGGTCATGCGGGCGGCGCGGCGGCTGCTGGCGCGCTGAACGGGCGGTGCCACGGCGCGGCCATCTCTATTGCTCTGTATTTAATAGCTTGTAGCGCCCGCCACACAAGCGCTACAGCTATCTTTCATCCGAACTTCTCTGCAAGGCCCACATCCCCGCGTAGCGCCCGGCGGCGGCCAGCAGTTCGGCGTGCGTGCCGCGCTCGACGATGCGGCCGTGCTCCATCACCAGGATCTCGTGCGCGTCGACCACGGTGGAGAGGCGGTGCGCGATCACCAGCGTGGTCTTGCCCTGGGCCACCTGGCGCAGCTCGGCCTGGATGGCGCGCTCGTTGGCCGAGTCGAGCGCGCTCGTGGCCTCGTCGAAGATCAGGATGGGCGGGTTCTTGAGCAGCGTGCGGGCGATGGCCACGCGCTGCTTCTCGCCGCCCGAGAGCTTGAGGCCGCGCTCGCCGACGAGCGCGTCGTAGCCCTGCGGCGTGGAGACGATGAAGTCGTGGATGTGCGCCGCGCGCGCGGCCTGCTCCACCTCCTGCTGCGTCGCGTCGGTGCGGCCGTAGGCGATGTTGTAGGCGATGGTGTCGTTGAACAGCACGGTGTCCTGCGGCACGATGCCGATGGCCCGGCGCAGGCTCTCCTGCGTGACGCCGCGGATGTCCTGCCCGGCGATGGTGATGCGCCCCTGCTGGACGTCGTAGAAGCGAAACAGCAGGCGCGCGAGCGTGCTCTTGCCCGCGCCCGAGGGGCCGACGACGGCCACGGTCCTGCCGACGGGGATCTCAAAGCTCACGCCCCGCAGGATGGGCCTCTCGGGCGCATAGGCGAAGTGCACGTCCTCGAAGCGCACCACGGGCGCTTCGAGCCCGGCCAGGGGGCGGGCGCCGGGCGCGTCCCGCACCTCGCGCTCCTTGTCCATGAGCGTGAACATGCGCGCCAGGTCGGTGAGGCTCTGCTTGACCTCGCGGTAGATCACGCCCAGGAAGTTGAGCGGGATGTAGATCTGGATCATGAAGGCGTTGACCATCACCAGGTCGCCGAGGCTCAGGCGAGCATCCACCACGCCCTGCGTCGCCAGCCACAGCATGGCCACGAGGCCGGTGGCGATGATGAGCTGCTGCCCCGCGTTGAGCAGGCCCAGCGACGAGCGGCTCTTGAGCTGCGCGCGGCGAAAGCGCTCCAGGCTCTCGTCGTAGCGGTGCGCCTCGAACGCCTCGTTGCTGAAATACTTGACCGTCTCGTAGTTCAGCAGCGAATCGACGGCCTTGGTGTTGGCCGCCGAATCCGAGCGGTTGGCCTCGCGGCGGAATTCGATGCGCCACTCGGTCACCCAGACCGTGAAGACGATGTAGAGCACCAGCGCCGCGAGCGTCACGGCGACGAAGCGCCAGTCGAATTTCGCCCCCAGCACGCCCAGCACCAGCACCACCTCCACCAGCGTGGCGACGATGTTGAAGAGCGCGAACGAGACCAGCGCCTCGATGCCGCGCACGCCGCGCTCGATGTCGCGCGTCATGCCGCCGGTCTGGCGCTCCAGGTGAAAGCGCAGGCTCAGGTTGTGCAGGTGCACGAAGGTGGCCAGCGCGATCGAGCGCGCCGCGCCGTGCGTGGCCTTGGCGAAGACCAGCTCGCGCAGCTCGTTGAAGATCGAGGTGCACAGGCGCAGGCCGCCGTAGGCCAGCAGCAGGCCCACGGGCACGACGAGCAGCATCGCGGCCGCGCCCTTCGCGTCCATCGCGTCGATCAGGTGCTTGAGCAGGATGGGCACGCCCACGTTGGCGAGCTTGGCCACCAGCATGAAGGCGATGGCCGCGACCACGCGCCACTTGTATTCCCACAGGTAGGGCAGGAGGCGCGAGAGCGTGCGCCAGTCGGAGGGCGCCGGCGTGCCCTGGGGCGCATCGGCGAGCGAAGAAGGACGACCTCGGTGGCGCATGAAGGCGGATCGATTCATGGGGACGAAACGCCGATTCTTGCCCATGAAACGCAAGGGCGCCGCATGCGCGCGGCGCCCGCGGCTGAAAAACTCAGGCCGTCACCACCGGCGCGCCCGCGGCGGGCACGAAGGCATCGGAGAAGCAGGCGCCTTCGGACAGGCCCTGGCCGATGAAGGCCGGCACGGCGCTTTCCACCATGCGCACCGAGCCGCACAAGTACACCTCGTGGCCGCTCAGGTCCGGGAAGTCGGCCAGCATGGCCTCGTGCACCAGGCCGGTGCGCCCCTGCCAGCCATCGCCCTCGGCCGGCTCGGAGACCACGGGCATCACCGTGAAGTTGGGGTGCTCGCGCTGCCACTGCTCGCACAGTTCGAGCATGTACAGGTCCTGCGGATGGCGCACGCCCCAATACAGGCGCATGCTGCGCTGGACGCCGCGCGCAAAGGCGTCCTCGACGATGCTCTTGATCGGCGCGAAGCCCGTTGCCCCGGCCACGAACAGGATGGGCCCGGCGCCATCGCGCAGCGTGAAGCTGCCCAAGGGCCCCTCGAAGCGGATGAAGTCGCCCTCCTTCATGCGCTCGAAGACGCGCGTGGTGAAGCGCCCGCCCGGCATCAGGCGCACGTGCAGCTCGATGTCGTTGCTCACGCCCGGGCGGTTGGCGAAGGAATACGCGCGCCGCTGGCCATCTTCCAGCAGGATGTTGATGTACTGGCCGGCCGCGAAATCGAGCGTGGGCTCGCCCACCGGCAGGCGCAGCACCACGTGCATCACGTCGGGCGCCAGGCGCTCCATCTTCTGCACGGTGGCGGCATATTCCTTGACCTTGTGCCCGGCATCCGCGTTCAGCAGCTCCACCGTGACCGCCATGTCCACGCGCGGGATGGCGCAGCACATCAGCGCCATCCCCCTGGCCTTCTGTTCGTCGCTCATGGCCGTGAGCTGGTAGGAGCGGTGCTCGTAGGTGCCCTGCTCCACCGTGCACAGGCAGCGGCCGCAGGCGCCGTTGCGGCATTCATAGTCCAGCCCGATGCCCGCCCCCAGGCCCGCGTCCAGGATGGTCTCCCCGGGGCGCACCTTGAACTGCGCGCGCACGTTGCCCGGGCCGTGCACCACCACCTGGTGCACTTCCTTGGCCTGGTTGCGGCGCCAGCGGATCGGCAGCCACGGCTGCAGGGCGATGAACAGGCCGGCGAGGACCACCAGCGTCCACACGCGCCCCAGCGGCCATTCGGACATCAGGGGGAAGACCGGCAGCAGGAACCAGTCCAGCTCGATGCTCGTCACCGCCTGCGACAGGTCGCTGATGCCCCCCTGGCTGTGCACCGGCAGCACCAGCGACACCGCGAGCAGCGTCCCCAGCAGCCCCCAGACGATGGGCTTGGGCGGCGTGGTGCGCGCCTTGGGCACGCGCTGCACGTGCACCCACATGATCATCAGCACAATGAGCGGCAGGCCGATGTGCATGAACGAGAGCAGCGTGAAGAGGCGCCCGCCCACGTGATCGGAATAGAGGAAGTTGCGCATCAGCGTGCCGTCGAAGATCGGCAGCCAGTCCAGCCATTCGAAGCTCGTCACCGTGACGTACTGCGCCATCTTGTCCCAGGGCAGCATGTAGCCGTTGATGCCCGAGGCCCAGACCATCACGATGAGCACGACGCCCGTCATCCACGAAAACCAGCGAAAACCCCGGTAGCGGTTGAACGCGAAGTAGCGCAGCATGTGCAGCCCCATCGTGAGCACCATCGCGTCGGACGCATAGCGGTGCACGCTGCGCATGATGCCGCCCAGCCACCACTGCTTCTCCGAGAGGGCCATCACCGAGGCATAGGCGTCGGTGATCCCGGTCTCGAAGAAGACGTAGAGGTACAGGCCCGAGCCGGCCACCACCCAGAACAGGAAGAAGGTGATCGCGCCCAGGTGGTAGTAGGGGTTGATGCGGTCGCCGAAGGCCCGGTTGAACAGGTTCTCGACGCGCAGGAAGATCCACTGCAGCAGACTCTGGATTTTTTCTATCATGCCTCGCGCTCCTTCAACGCACCGCCCCGGCCGGAGCGCGCATCGCGCGCAGCACCACCACGACAAACAACAGACCGCCGATGATGGCGATCAACCCGCCCAGCCCCATCAGGCCCATGCCGGCCACCTCGCCGGTGCTGCGCAGCACCTGCTCGGCCCCCGCCACCTTGCGCTGCACGCCATAGCCGCCCGACCACACCAGGCCGATGATGTGCATGAGCTGCCCGACGCCATAGACCCAGGGCTGCCACGCCGCGAGGCGGCTTTGCGGCGCCTGGTAGCCCAGGCTGGGCAGGACGCGGTAGACCGCGCCCATGAGCGCCAGCGTCACGCCGACGATGCAGCCGTGGTAGTGCGCCGGAATGCGCACATTGCTGCCGCTGATGAAGATGCCGATCACGCCGCCCGCCGCGAACAGCAGGATGGAGGACAGCAGCGCCGCGCGCAGCGGGCGCAGCACCGGCTCGTGCAGGCGCGCGGTGGCGATGCCCAGCACCACCGCCATGCCCAGCGGCACGATGGCCGGGCCGCCGCCCAGGCGCATCGCCCAGGTCAGCAGGTTGCGATGCTCCACCGAGGCGATGTCATGCGAGACATAGGCGTAGGGCGTGACGAACACCCCCACCAGCGCCAGCATGAACATCAGCACCACCACGCGCGGCGTGAGGCGGATGCGCGCGCCGCAGGCGCTCGCCAGCCACAGCCAGGCCACCAGCATCAGCAGCGTCCAGGTGAACTGCAGCGCATGCCCGCCGCCCCAGAAGACGATCTCGTAATAGGTCTTGGCCTCCAGGTCGGGGCGCAGCACCACCCAGGACCAGCCGAAGGCCATCAGGGCCACGGCCGCCGAGACCGCCGCCGCGCTCAGGCCGAAATGCAGGGCGCCGTGCCCGTCGTACTGCAGGCCCAGACGCGGCGCCGCGTTCAGGCTGCGCAGCACCAGCAGCAGGGTGCCCAGGCCGAACACCGCCAGCCCCGCGAGGAACAGCGGCGAATCCAGCACCGGGATGTAGTTGGACATCACCGGCTCGCCCGGATCGGCGAACGGCGCCAGCGCCATCGCCAGCGTCCCCGCGGCCGTCACCCACAGGCCGGCCCAGCCCATGCGCCGCACGTTGGTACGCCCGTACAGGCTCCAGAGCATGCCGGCCATGGCGACGAACCAGACCATCACGGAAAGGTCCACGTGCAGCACCAGGGCGACGTGAAAGAAATTGGCCGTCGGCAGCCACTGGTTGACCCCCGGCGTGCGCGAAGCCACCAGCAAAATGGCGAACACGCCCGAACCGATGAGGGCCGCCAGCCCCAGCCAGAGCCAGCCGCGCGCCAGCTGCACCCGCGCGTCCCCGGTGATGCGCAGCTGGTAATCGGCGCCCGTGCGGGCCGGCATGGGCGCGGCGGCGGCGCGGGAATAGCCATGCATGGAAACGGTACCGGTGTTCATTGGAAGATCACGCCTCCCTTTTCCTGCTCGTAGTCGATCACGAGCACCTGGGCCGGCTTCAGGTCGACGGTCTTCTCCACGCTCTGCAGCGCATCGGCGGCGCTCATCTTGTCCTGGAAGCGCACGGTGATGCGGCGCTCGCCCGCGGGCACGTTCAGGCGCCGGTACATCGTGGACGCGCCGTCACGCGACAGGCCCGAGGGCTTGGCCGTGTGGTTGAGCACCGGCTGGCCATCGATGTCCACCTCGATGTGCACGGGCGAGCGCTCGCGTCCGCACTTCATGGCCCGGCGCATGTTGGGCGCCATCTTGGCCTTCTCCGCGTCGGTGTAGGGGCGGCAGTCCTCCAGGCGCTGCCCGTAGTGCAGGAAGCTCACCTTGATCTCGGCCATATCGGCCGGCAAGGCGTGGTAGACCGGCCAGCGCGAGAGCACCCCCAAGGCAACGGCAAAGCAGCCGTAGAGCAAGGCCTGCCCGACCCAGTTCAACGCGCGATTCATGACGCTATCTCCTCAAAACCAGCAGCCGCGCCGGCGGCACGCCGGCGCAATTCATCCAGCGCAGCGGCAAGCGCTGCCTCGTCACCCAGGTCCACCCACGCCACGCCCAGGCCCTGCCTGCGCGCCTGCAGCCTGAGCCGGGGTTCGCGCACGCGCGCCAGGCGCTCGGCCGTCCAGAGCTGCCCCAGGCGATAGGCGCAGGCCCCTTCGCGGCAGCCCGCCACCAGCACGCCCGTCGCGCCGGCACGCAGCGCGTATTCCACGAAGGAAGGCGGCAGCATGCCCGCGCAGATCAGATCCATGTGGGCCACATCGGGGGCCTGAAGGCGCGCTTGGGCTCCTTCGATGCAACCAAAGACGATGAACTTTCCCGGCCCGGGCAATGCCGCCAGCCGGTGCACAAGCTCGGCGCGAAGTGTATCGACGGAAAGCTGCGGCATGTCGATGCCCGTAACCAGTTCGTGGATACTGCGAAACGGCGTCGAAGAAGGGCACGAGCCGGCGCAGATGCCGCAGCTCGCGCACAGGTCCGGGTCCACCTGGGCCATCAGCGCGCCCGGCTTGCCGCTGGCGTGCGCCACCATGGTGATCGCCGAATACGGGCAATCGTCGAAGCAGCGCTCGCAGCCGCTGCAGTGCTCGGGATGCACCTCGGCCACCGGCTCGCGCCGCGGCGCCGGCAGGAAGGGCGGCAGCAGCAACAGCGCGAAGGCCACGGCCAGCAGCGCCCAGACGAACCGCGCCGACGTGGCCTCCACCAGGGGATGAACGAACAGGATCAGCCAGTCCAGCCGCAGCGCCTGGGGCGCCGTTCCCAGGTCCGCCGCCCCCTGGCTGGCGACGGGCGCCGCCAGGGCCAGCAGCGACAGGGTGAGCAGCGTGCCGGCCGCGAGGCGGCGCGGCGGAAACACCTGCGCCCGCGCCAGGCGCTGCACGTGAAACCACAGGCCGAACATCAGCATCAGGGGCACGCCGATGTGCACGAAGAGAAACAACGTGAACAGGCGCTCGCCCAGCGCCTGCCCGCTGAGGAAATTGCGCGCCAGCGGCGCGGCGAACAGCGGCAGCGCATCGAGCCACTCGGCGGTGGAAACCGCGGAATACTGCCCCAGGCGGTCCCAATTGAGCCAGAAGCCCCCGATGGCGCTGGCGAAGATCAGCAGCACGAGCGGCACGCCGGTGAGCCAGATGGCGCGGCGCATGTGCGCGTAGCGCCCCAGCGCCCACTCGCGCGCGATGTGCAGGGCCAGCACCAGCACCAGGGCGTCGGCACTGTAGCGGTGCAGCCCGCGCAGCAGCGTGCCCAACATCCACGGCACGTCGGCCAGGCCCGCGATGGAGGCATACGCTCCCGCGGCCGACGTATCGAGCACCACGAAAAGCACCACGCCGCTGGCCAGCAGCACCCACAGCAGGAGCGTGGCCAGTGCGCCGAGGTGCTTGAGCGGATTGCCACCGCCGCCGAAGGGGCGGTCGAAAGCGTGTTCAAGCGCCCGGACCCACGGCGTCAAGGCACTGGCGTGGGGTGCGATGCTGGAGGATGAAGCGGAGGAAATGGACACCGATCCCGGCACGAGAGCGATGGAGGGCGAGCGTCAGACGGCGCTGCGGCCCCCTTTCTTGCGCGCCCTGCCGGCACGCCACTCGTTGAAAAAGAAGAACATCATCACCAGGAAGAAGGTGATGCCGCCGGCAATCTGCAGCGGCAGGGAGTAATCCACCTTGTAGCCGCCGGTGCGGGGGTCGTAGACGGTGCACAGGATGCGCACCCTGTCGAGCAGGTTGTCCAGCAACGTGCTGGAGGGCTGGTAGGTCTTGCCGGCCAGCAGCATCTTCAGCGGCTCGCCCAGGTCGCCCGCGGCCAGCTTCTCGCCGTAGACCTGGTGCACGATGCGCCCCTGGGCATCCAGCACCGAGACCTGCAGCACATGGTCGAACCCGGCGGAGGTCGCCGCGTACACGAAGCCGAAGTCCTTGGCCAGCGCGGCCACGCTGGCCATCGGCGGGCTCAGGAAATCCCAGTTGGGGTTGTTGATGCCGTTCTGCCGGGCGAAGGACTTGAGCGCCTGCGGGCTGTCCTCGGGCTGGTTGAAGCCCACGCTCACCACGTTGAACTGGTTGGGGCCCACCGCCTTCTGCAGGTCGTTCACCGCCTTCTGCAGCGACCTCGTGGTGGTGGGGCAGATCGAAAAACACCCGGTGTAGATGAAGCTCACCAGCAGCGGCTTGCCGCGGTAGGACGAGAGCGCCACCGGCTTGCCCTCGCGGTTGAGCAGCACGTGCTCGCCGATCTGGCGGCCCACGGCCTGCTGGCTCACGCGCAAGGCGTAGCTGCCGTCCAGGCCCGACCGGCCCGCATGCTCATCGGCCGCCCAGGCCGGCGCAGCCACGGCCGCGGCCAGCGCACAGGCAAGCAGCACACGGCGCCAGACCTGACGCAGGGCGGCTTGCGCGGACACCATGGCAGCCTCAGCGCAAGGCCGCGTCCATGCACGCGGCCACGAGGAGCACACTCAACTGGATGAGGGATGCGAAAAAGGCGCCCATGGCGGCGGAGCGCACCGTGGGCTGGCGCACCAGCTGCCAGGACTTGTAGACGAAGTACAGGCCGCCCGCCGACGCCCCCAGGCCATAGACCCAGCCAGCGCCGAAGAACACCGGCGCCACCGACGCCAGGAACAGCAGCACGGTGCTCGCGAAGACCACGTGCGCCGCGCGCCGGGGCCCCACCACCACCGGCAGCATGGGCACGCCGGCGTTGGCGTAATCCTGGCTGTTGGCGATGGCCAGGGCCCAGAAATGCGGCGGCGTCCAGAGGAACAGCACCAGGGCCAGCAGCCAGGGCAGCGGCCCGAGCGCCGGATCGATCGCCGCGGCGCCGGCCAGCACGGAGAAACTGCCCGCCAGGCCGCCGATGACGATGTTCATGGAGGTGCGGCGCTTGAGCCAGAGCGTGTACACCACGCCATAGAAGAACGCGCCCAGGAAGACATAGAGCGCGGCGGCCCCGTTGAACGCCACCCACGCGGCCGCCACGGCGCCCGCGAGCATGGCGGCCATCAGCACCAGCCAGCCCGGATGGTGCGGCAAGGCCCCCGTGGCGAAGGCGCGCCCGGCCGTGCGCTTCATCAGGCGGTCGCTCTCGAACTCGACATACTGGTTGTACGCCCCGGCGCTGGCCGATGCCGTGAGCACCGACAGCGCCAGCACCAGCACCTGCAGCCAGGTGGCCGACGGCCCCGGCGTGATCGCCATTCCCACCAGGGCGGTGATCATGATGAGCACGCCGATGCGCAGCTTGAACAGCGAGAGGACGTCGCGCGCCACCTGCGCCACGCCGCGCTCGGCCACCTGAAGCGTAGAGGTATCCATCGTTCGATTATCCGTGCGAACCGCCCTGTCGCGCCTCAGCTAAGGCCCCAGAGCTGGCCGAGGTACTTCCAGTTCACGAAGTAGTACAGGATGAAGGTCAGCAGGAAGATCAGGGTCAGCACGAAGGTACCGGGCGCCACGAAGCCTGCCGAGCCGTAGGTCTGCATCGGCGCGCTGGGCGACGCACGGTTGAGGAAGGAGAAGGTGTTGCTCACCTTGCCGCCGTCGAGCTTCTTGCCCCACAGGAGCGAGCCCACCACCAGGTAGATGAAGATCGCGCCGCCCAGGATGGCGATCACGCCCGTGATGCCCACCAGGCCCATCATCAGGTAGGCCGCGCCGGGCCATTCATAGGCCAGGGCGTTGCCGTTGAAGGCCATGTCCCAGTGGCGGCGCGAGACGCCGAGCGTGCCCGCGCCCATCATGACGATGGTGAAGGCGTACATCGCGAAGCCGAACAGGAAGGGCTGGATCCGGGCCAGGCCGGGGTTGATGATCTCGCGCTGGAACAGCACGGGCACCAGGAAGTAGGTCAGGCCCATGAAGGTCAGCGAGGTGCCGATCACCACGGTGGCGTGGAAGTGGCCGGGCACGTAGATCGTGTTGTGGATCAGCAGGTTGAGCTGCTCGGTGCCCATCATCACGCCGGTGATGCCGCCCAGGAAGCCGAAGCCCACGAGCGAGATGAAGATGCTGGAGAACACCGGGTTGCCCCACGGCGCCTTGCGCAGCCATTCGAACAGGCCCTTGTTGAAGCCCCGGTTGCGCTGCGCCACTTCCATGGCGCCCGGCACCGACAGCGCGTGGATCATCGAGGCCAGCACGGCAAAGTACATGAAGTAGCTGGTGTTGACGATCTTCCATTCGGTGCTCACGCCCGGATCGGCGAGGATGTGGTGGGCGCTGGCGAGCTGCAGGAACAGGATGTAGAGCAGGAAGGCGCCGCGGCTCACGCGCTCGGACATGGGCTTGGCGCCCAGCACGATGGCGGCGACCGCATACCAGATCGAGATGTGCGCGGCGACGTTGATCTGCTGCGAGGAGTGGCCCAGGGCCCACCAGATCACGCGGTAGGCGAGCGGATCGACGTGATCGACCAGCCCCCACGACATGAACAGCGTCGGCACGAGGATGATGGCCCCCGAGAGCAGCGTGAAGACGGCGATGATCGCGGCCGTCATGGCGCCGAAGGTCACGAGCGGGATCGAGCCCTCGTAGGTCTTCTCGCGCTGGGCGACGACCAGCGTGCCGAAGAAGACGCCGCAGGCGATCAGCGCGCCGACGGCGAACACGACGAGGCCGAGGTAGAACGACCAGTGCGCCATCATCGGCACGTAGGAGGTCATCATCACGCTCGATTCGCCCTGGAACACCGCGATGTTGTTCACCACGGCGCCCACCAGCATGAGCGCATACGCGGCCCATGCGATCTTGGGCGTCGCGAGGCGGCAGCGCAGCAGCGTGGACGACGCGAAATACAACACGGCGATCTCGAAGAAGATCATCCAGTAGATGAGCATGTCCAGGCCGTGGGCCGTGAGCACCATGTAGAAAGTGTCGGCCGGCAGCAGGTGCACGGCGGGCCAGCGCGTGAGCACCACGCCCAGCGCCAAGATGCCGCCCACCATGAGGGCGACGATCGCGGTGAAGGCGTTGATCTTGATCAGCTTCTCGGCCTGGTTCTCGAATTGCAGGCCGGAGCGAGGGCAGGTACGGTAGGTGGTGGAGATGGTCATGTCGGTTCCCTCGCTTTACTTGACGTACAGGCGACCGACCATCTCGTGGTGCCCGATGCCGCAGTATTCATTGCACACGATGGAGTACTGGCCCGATTGGTTCGGCGTGATCTTGATCACGTGCTCGTAGCCCGGCACCACCTGGATGTTCATGTTGATGGGCTGCAGCGAGAAGCCGTGGTTGTAGTCCATCGAGGTGAGGTGCAGCTTGTAGGTCTTGCCCTTTTCCAGTTCGAGGATGGGCCACCAGTTCCACAGGCGCGCGACCATGTAGACGTCCGAGCCCTCGGGCGCGGACACCACCGGGATCTCCTGGTCGGTTTCCTTGCGCACCGTGTACTTGGCGACGAAGGCCTCGGCACGCTCGGCGTACTTGGCGGGGTCGACCCGGTAGGTTTCGGTGGAGAGGTTCTGCTTGCCGAAGAAGTGCCAGCCGACCATCATGGCGAACATCACCATGCACCAGACGAAGGCGATGGCGATCCAGACGATCTCCTGGCGATCCATCGGGTGTTTCCACCACAGTCGCTCCGAAGGAGGCAGTATTGCGGTCATGGGGTGCTTCCTTTTATTTGGCCAGGGGAATGGTCAAGGTGTCGATGAAACCCCACAGGTTGTAGACAACCATGGGGACCATCACGCCCAGAAACAGCAGCAGAAACGGGCTGTCCAGCAGCCGCTGCATGAAGGGGATGGGCTCGTTTTCGTCATCGTCATGATGGCTCATGCTGATTGCTCCTTGGCAAGGGCCGGCGTCAATCCGGATTTGGGGACGCCGCAGTCTACAGGGTGGCGACATTTCCAAACGTGATCTGGATCAAATTGTGAGGAGATGTGCCTACCCTTGACAAGGCCATTGCCGACGCCTTCCGCGCGCCCGCGATACCCGGCCGGCGGGCCGCCATGCGCTAGATTCGCGTACTGCGTTGTCCCCACTTCACACCGTTCACATGCCCTTGCCGCACTCGCCCCCCTCCCCCACGGATTCCCCCCGCGCCCGCCTGTGGCTGCGCCGCCTGGCATGGCTGTGCGCCGCCATGGTGCTGGCCATCACCTGCCTGTCGGCCTTCGTGCGGCTCGTCAACACGGGCGTGGGCTGCACGCCCTGGCCCGGGTGCTATGGGCAGACCGGCGCCCCCGGCGCGGACGAGCGGCACGCGGGCGCCTAGGACGCCGCCGTGGCGGGCGCGCGCGCGGCGCACCGCGCCGTGGCTTCGAGCAGCCTGGTGGTGATCCTGG
>OFJB01000478.1_pt1 | contig 19582 bp, 15 predicted proteins | sample 1775081 | NCBI WGS metagenome assembly OFJB01 (sample SAMN08195771, study PRJEB24354) | sludge metagenome | isolation source: initial sludge from phenol fed wastewater aerobic bioreactor | place: India: Nagpur | collected 2016-06-05
CAGGTCGATCGACGAGCCTCGCATTCCGGTATGGTGGGCAATCGCCACCCGGGCTTTCATCGAACACGCCAACGAAACTTGTGCGCCGATCGACCTCACGGACGACAACACCAGCAGGGGTGCGCGCAGTAAGAATCCACCCATTGCCGGACTCGACCGCGTCGACAATGAACTGCGGCCGCAATGGCGAGTCAGATCCGTGCTCGTGCAACGACGACACCGTACGACACACGCGACACCGGGACCAGCGTGACCTCGCTCACGCTGGTCCCGCACGACGTTCAGGCACCGATCCGGCGGCGACAGGTATCGAGTCAAACTGCACCAGGGGCAGGTCAGTAGTGGAGGCCCGTGATCCGCGCGGGGTCGACGTGGGCGTAGCCGACGGCAAAAGCCGTCATGACCTGCTCATAGGGGAAGTCGGCGTACAGGCCGTGAAAGGCCGCGTAGTGCGCGTGGGGGGTCCCGTCGAGTCGTGTCGAGGAATGGAGGGCATCTCTGGCACCAGAGAACACGATCGGCCGGTAGCGCTTGCGGTTAACGATGCCGGCCGACAGGCTCGCGTCGGCCAGCACCCACCGGCCGTGGAGGTGAAACGCGTTCAGACCGTGCTGATACATGGTGTTGGTGCCCATCACGTCGGTGATTCGAGGAGGCAGGGTGTGATCGGTGAGGTCTGACAGGACAAGCGCGGTCGGCACGCCCAGGGCGCGGCCCAGCGCGCACAGCAGGACGGCCTTGGGGATGCAGAATCCCCGCCGCTGCGCCAGGACGTGGCTCGCGACGTACTCCTGGGGATCCGCATGCGCCATGAACTCGTACTCGACGCCGTCCTGCACGAACTCGAAGGCTGCCACGGCGCGTCCTACCGGGTCGGCCCCGACGTCGAACGCTCGCGCGGCGGCCACGATCATGGGATCCTCGCAGTCGATGAACGTGGTCGCACACAGGCAGGTGGCCGGGTCGAGATCGCGCGCGACGTCACCTGCGATCACGGGCACACCGCAACGGGGCCAGTCCGTGGCGATGACAGGTCCTGGGCCGACGCGCGCGATGCAACCCGCGGTCGCCTGCCGCGACAGTGGACGCGAGGTGAATCAGGCGCGCACCGATGACCAGCGTGACTCACGGGACCAGCACGGCTCGGCCCAGGATCTGTCCGTGCTCAAGGCGGTCGAACACGTCGTTGATGTCATCGAGGGAGTGCGTCTCAACGTGGAAGGACAGTCGTCCGGTGGCCGCCAACGACAAGACCTCCTCCAGCTCGTTGCGGGTGCCCCAGGTGCTGCCCATGACCACCGACTCCCCGGGCATGCCCATGAAGGAATACGGCAACGACCCGCCTGCCAGTCCGACGATGACGACCATCCCCTGCCGCCCCACCAGGGACTGTGCCAGGGCCAGGGTGGACGGGGCGCCGACGAAGTCGAAGACCGCGGCCGCTCCCTCCCCGCCGCGCTTCACGGCGGCTTCGATGTCGTCAGTGGCAGGGTCCAGGGATTCCGCCGCCCCGAGTTCGAGGGCCAACGCCCTCTTGGCGGGCGACGTATCCACGGCCACGATCCGCGCGGCGGACAGTTCGCGCACGAACTGCAGCCCGAAGTGCCCCAGCCCACCCAGCCCGATGACGACGGCAGTTGATCCAGCCACGAGCCTGGGCAGGGCGTGCTGAACTGCGTGGTACGGCGTCAGCCCGGCGTCGGTCAGCGGCGCGGCTATCGCGGGCTCGAGGTCTGGCAGGAGCACCAGGTGCCGGGCCGCAGGAACGAGCAGGAACTCAGCGTAGCCTCCCGGCGAGCCGATGCCGCCCCACGTCATCGTGTTGCACAACTGCTCCTGGCCCGACAGGCACACACGACACCGCCCGCAGCCCCAGCCGCCAAACACCGCCACCGGGGTGCCACGGTCCAGTCCGCTGACCCCCGAGCCGCATTCTTCGACCCAGCCGGCGTTCTCATGGCCCAGCGTCCACGGCAGTTCAGGAAGCAGCCTCATCTCGCCGCTGAGAATGTGCAGGTCCGAATGGCATGCCCCCGATCCCCCGACACGGATCAGCACCTGCCCAGGACCCGGCTCGGGCCGCGGGACCTCGCGGATCTGCAACGGCTCGCCGTATCCAACCAATTGCGCTGCCCTCATGTGCCCACTCCTCGCGTCTCGGCTGATTTGTACAAGCGTACAAGAGGAGGTTGGTCCAGTCCAGCCCCGTCTACCGTTGGTCCCGAGTCGGTCGACGAGCCAATCGCCGTCGAACTGGCCGTCGGCGAGGCCACGCCGATGGCATGTCGCAGCGCTGACCGACAGCTATCAGGCCCAAACTCAGCGAGTCAACCGACGGTGCCCGCGCTCCACCCCCTCGGACCGCGCGACGCCAGGTCAGCGGCCCGGCGAACGTGGCTCCTACTGCTGGAGGACTGCCTCGACCTCGATGCTGATAGTGACGTGGTCCCCGAGCACCGAGCCGCCGCCGGGGATCGGGCCGTTGTAGCTGACGCCGAAGTCATGCCGGTTGAGTTGGCCGCTGGCCGAGAAGCCGATGCGGGTTCCGCCGTAGACGTCGGGGCTGACGCCGTTGACCTGGACGGCCAGGGCGATGGGCCGGGTCACCCCGCGGATCGTGAGGTTGCCCTCGAGGACCAGGTCGTCGCCGTCGACACGGACACCGGTGGACTCGAACGTCATCTGCGGGTGGTGCTCGGTGTCGAAGAAGTCGGCGGATCGGATGTGGGCGTCCCGGGTCTCGTTGCCGGTGTTGATGGACCCCAGGTCGATGGCGGCCGATGCTGTGGAGTCACCCCAAGCCGCGGCCGTGACGATGGTTCCCGTGAACGTGTCGAACCGCCCTCGCACCTTGCTCACCATCATGTGACGGATGACGAACGACACCTCGGTGTGGACCGGGTCGATCTCCCAGGTGCCGGCGACGTAGCCGGGGATGCTCACCGCGGGTTCGGTCACGATGCCTCCTTCGATTCATGGATACGGAGATAACTTGGTACTCATTCAGACTGTAGTACCTAATCGTAATCGGACTCGGTGTTGTCGTCCAGCGCTGGCGCTACACTGGGGATGTTCGAGGCAGGCAGCGGCGGGCGATCCCTCGGGAGTTGTGATGACGGCCACTGAGGGAGGAAAGCACGCCGAGTCGCCGTGCCGGGCCCGCGAAGTGTTCGCGCGCGTGGGCGACAAGTGGTCGGTATCGGTAATCCACCTTCTCGGCTCCGGCACGATGCGATTCACCGAGTTGAGGCGCGGTATCGACGGGATCAGCCAGCGGATGCTCGCGGTGACCCTGCGTGGGCTCGAACGCGACGGCATCATCTCGCGGACCATGTACCCGGTGATCCCGCCACGGGTGGACTACTCCTTGACGCCGATGGGTCGGACGCTGTTGACGACGATCACCAACCTGGTCGATTGGGCAGACGACCACCTTGACGACATCGTCCGGGCTCGGGCCGCGTACGACCTGCGCTCCGGCGACACCGCCGACGCCGACGCCGACACCGCCGCCAAGGGTTCCGACCTCACGGGCTGGGAAGCCGAGGCACGGTGACGCTGGGCGTCCCGTGGCGCTGGCCGGCGGAGCGCGCGCCCCTCCACCCGGCGCCGACCCCACTCAGGCACGATCATCGCCCAGCAGCACGCGAGCCGGTCGTCCGCACCCGATATCGCCGACGTGGCACAGCACCCTGACACCCTCGGACCCTTCGCGGTGACCACGCCCGCGGCTCTGGCCACGGCCGAGGGCCGCCCCAGAAGCAGTGACGCCGACGATCAACGGACCCCAACCCTCTCCACCCGCCACAGAGGCTCCACGGACGCGAACCAGGCCACGGACGCGAACCGGGCCAACATGACGGTGATCGGCGGGCCACGGCCCTGATGGCGGCACACAGGCGCGTCCGCGTCACGGCGCGTGCGCTCCCAGGATGCTCGTGCCTGCCAGGTGACCGACCTCCCGCGTGAGGCTGGCGCGCAGCCCCACCCAAGCGCGACGGGTGCGAGCTCCCACCCTCACCGACATGCGCCGGGGACCGGTCGAGGTCCTGGTCGTCGCACCCGATCCTCTGGACGATCGCGCGCCTGGTGAGAGCTCAACGCGCTTCCCACACGAGGACGTCCTCGCGGCACCGCGGAGCCACCGCCCGGCCGACCGCACGGTGGACGGCAAGGTCGAGATCCGATCGCCGCGACGCCTGCGGCAAGTATGGGTGAGGCTCGTCTTCTCCTCGTGCGCGAAGACCACGAGGGGTGCAGTCGGCGGCGCGGCGGCGGCACGCCGAGCAGGACCTCGCGCACCCGATCCCCGGTGCCCGACGGGCCGGCGATCACGCCCATGAAGGAGCCGGCCCCCCGTTACCTTCCTCGTGGTCCCCGGGTGGGGACTCCTGGCTGCTGGGTCCGGCATGACTTGCTTCCCCTGTCGTCGATGATCCGGGGGGTGTTGTCACCGGTCCTGGTGGTGTCGGTGGATCGCTGATAGGGACATGGCCTGCGAACCTGCTGGTCTCTTCGTAACGTGGCTGCCGGACGCTGACGCCGTGCTGGCCAGGATCGCGAGGGGAGGTCCCGTTGATGTCCTACGACGTGGTGATCGGCCTGGATGTCGGCAAGCATCGCCATCACGCCTGCGCCCTGGACCCGGATGGCAAGCGCCTGCTGGACCAGGAGGTCGAGAACACCGAGACGGCCCTGCGGGAGGTGTTCGCGCAGGCTGCCGCGGAAGGTCGTGCGCTGGTCGTGGTGGACCAGCTCCATTCGATCGGGGCCCTGCCGGTGACCGTGGCCCAGGCGATGGGGCTCGACACCGCCTACCTGCCGGGCCTGTCGATGCGACGATTGGCGGACCTGCATCCGGGGAACGCCAAGACCGACGCCCGGGACGCGTTCGTCATCGCGAATGCCGCCCTGACCGTTCCTCACACGCTCAGGAGGCTGGACGTACCGAGCGAGGCGCAGGCGGACCTGGCGATGCTGCTGGGCTACGACGACGACCTCGCCGCCCAGGTCACCGCGGCGGTGAACCGGCTGCGTGGGCTGTTGGTCCAGATCCATCCCAGCCTGGAGAAGGCGCTGGGAGACAACGTCTCCCACGACGCCGTCCTGCATCTGCTCATCAAGGCCGGCGGACCCGATGGGCTGCGGAAGATGGGTCGGGCACGGATCGACAAGGAACTGGCCAAGCACGCACCCCGCATCCACGACCGCCTCGCCGGCGAGATCTGGGCCGGCCTCGGAGCGCAGACCGTCGTCGTGCCGGGAACCACCGCAGCGGCCAAGGTCCTGCCCGGACTCGCGGCCCAGATCCTGCAGCTGCGCGACCAGCGCAAAGAGATCGGCAAGGACGTGGAGAAGGTCCTCGATGCGCACCCTCTTGCCCGGGTCTTGACGTCCATGCCAGGAGTCGGCGTCAAGATCGCAGCACGACTCCTGGCCGAGATCGGCGGCGACGTCTCCGCATTCCCCACTGCGGCGCACCTGGCCGCCTATGCCGGCCTGGCACCGGTGACCAAGCGGTCCGGAACCAGCATCCGCGGCGAGCACGTCAACCGCGGCGGCAACAAGCGGTTGAAGAACGCCCTGTTCATGGCCGCGTTCACGTCGCTTCGAGCCGACCCCGCCAGCAGGGCCTACTACGACCGCAAGAGAGCCGAGGGCAAGAAGCACAACGCTGCCCTCATCTGCCTCGCCCGGCGCAAGACCGACGTCCTGTTCGCCATGATCAGAGACCACAAGCCCTACACCCCCGCCCAGCCCGCTGCCGCTTGACGAACGACATAGGGACACCCCCCCGCGGCGTGCGGGGCGCGAGCAGAGTGGGCATCTGCACGCCCGCGTCATCCGCACGTGGCGTGTGTGCCGCATTCTCGCGCTGTGGTCACCGGAACCCGCGCCGAGCGCAGGAGTGCCTGCGGAATGCCTCCGAGTCGACCGGTGTTGGAGCCTTTACTGCAGGGACCACCGCCGACATGCCCCACGTCCGCAGGCGGGCACTGGCTGCGACAAGCAAGGGATGCACATGACAGTCACGATCATGGGAGCGACCGGCCACCTGGGGGGCCTCGTCGTCGGCGCCTTGCTGGCCCGAGGTCAGTCTGCATCGGAGATCATCGCGGTCGGGCGCGACGAGTCACGCCTGGTCGCGTTGGGCGCGTTGGGCGTGTCGGCGCGACGTGCCGACTATGACGCTCCCGAATCCGTGGACGACGCCGTCGCCGGCGCAGACACCGTGCTGCTCATCTCCGCCACCGACGTCGGGCGGCGGTTCGCCCAGCATCGCGCCGTCATCGACGCGGCCCAGCGGGCCGGGGTGACCCGGCTCGTCTACACCAGCGTGGTCAATGCCGGTACTGCGACCACGATCCTGGCGGCTGAGCACCGGCAGACCGAGGAATACCTGCGCAGCGCGGGACTTGAGTACGTGGTGCTGAGGAACGGCTGGTATCACGAGAACTTCACCGACCAGATCCCCGGCTACCTTGAGCGCGGCATCGTCGGCAGCGGGGGCGCTGGCCGGATCAGCGGCGCGGCCCGCGCAGACTACGCCGACGCCGCCGCCGCCGTCCTGACCGGGCCGTGGCCCGGCTCGCGGACCTTCGAGCTCGGTGGCCCTGCGTACACGCTCACCGACGTTGCCGCCGAGATCTCACAGCAGACTGGGGACGAGGTTCGCTACGTCGACCTTCCCGCCGAGGTGTATCAGGGAATCTTGGAGTCCGCCGGCCTGGCCGCCCCGGTCGCGGCGATGCTCGCCGACGCGGATGTAGGGCTCGCGTCCGGCGCCTTGTTTGTGGACGGCACCGATCTGGGCGACCTCATCGGGCGGCCTCCCACCACGCTGGCTCACGCCGTTGCGCAGGCCGTTGCGGGAGGCGGCCATGCCAGATGAGCTACGCCTGGTGCCTCGCCTTGGGAGGCGACCGGCAACAACACCGACGAACCCGCACCAGCAGTTGGATCAGCAGCCGGCCACCGGTGCACCCCGCCAACGCCTGATGAGCCACCTCGCGGACCTACCTGGGGTGACCTGGACCGGATCGGCGATCTCCGTTCCCGGTGCCATCGCCCTGACCCTCCGAGCGGATCTGGCGACCGGCCCGCCCGCTGCATTCATGATCGGGACCGAGTTCGCGCACTTGCACCCGACCCCAGATCACTCCCTGCACCTGATCCTTCCCACGAACGACGCCGCCGCAGTCGTCGAGGCAGGATGGGCCGAGCAGCACCCCATCGCCCGCCTCGGGTTGATCTCGCCCGGCGCCGTCATGGTCTATGCCCCGCGCGACGACCAGGAGGCGGACCTCGTCGCCGAACTCGTCCGCAGGTCGCACGCCTTCGCGACCGGAGCAAAAGGACCGGACACGAACCGACCCTGACAGCGCCAGATCGCTGATTTGCCGCGGCGTCGCAACCGATCCTCCGACGTACTCCTCCACAACCCCGGCCACGGTCCCATCCGGCCACGCGCGCACGTCGCAGACCCAAGTGTGCACCGACGGCGCTTCGCTGCCGCCCGCGCGCGGGGAAGGTCCAACAGGACCGCCCTGGGCGGCGCGGATCGCCCAAATCATGTCAACCGGCGGGGATGTTCGTGATGCCCGCGGGGCCCGTGAGAGTCCCTGGCATGCGTCCCCTCGCACACGGCTGTCGCGCATGAGGGTCCGTGAACAACGACCGGTCGCCTCAGTCACCGTGGCGGCGCGGTTCTCACCGCTGATTCGCGCGGCACGAGTCGACGCGGTCCAGCAAGCCTGACAGGTGATCGCGGATCTGGAGGTACTCGCGCTCAGATGTCGACAGGCACCCGCCGATCGTCGCGGGGACCGCCCGGGCCCTTGTGCGCAGCGCCCGCCCCGCGTCGGTGAGTGACACGTCCACGGACCGCTCATCGGACGGTGCGCGCATGCGCTGGACGAGGCCGGCGGACTCCAGACGTTTAAGCAGCGGCGACAAGGTGCCGCTATCCAGGGACAGCCGCGAGCCGAGCTCACCCACGGTCCTGGTCGGCGATTCCCAGAGCACGAGCATCACCAGGTACTGCGGGTAGGTCAGGCCCAAGTCAGCCAGGATCGGCCGGTACAGGTCCGTGATGCCCCGGTGCAGTCGGTAGACAAGGAAGCACAACTGGTTGTCCAGGAGCAGCGCGTCGTTGACCGCCGACGCCGTCATGACTGGGTCGTGGTAGCCAGGAGCGTCTCGATGTCGGCCCGGATCTTCTCCGGAGGAGTCTTCGGGCCGAACCGCTTCACGGTGGACCCGTCCGACGAGACGAGGAACTTGGTGAAGTTCCATTTGATGCGTGACCCCATGACGCCGCCTGCCCGCTCCTTCAGGAACGCGAACACCGGGTGGGTGTGAGCCCCGTTGACGTCGACCTTCGTTGACAGGGGGAAGGTCACGCCGTAATTGAGACGGCAGAACTCCTCAATCTGGGCGTCATCACCGGGCTCCTGATGCGCGAACTGGTCGCTCGGGAAGCCCAGGACCACCAATCCCTGGCCACCGTACTCCTCGTGCAGCATCTGCAAGCCCTCGTAATGCGGGGTCATGCCGCACTTGCTCGCCGTGTTCACGACCAGCACCGGCCGGCCAGCGTAACCGGCTAACGACACCGCCCGGCCGTGATTGTCGGTGAAGGAGAGCTCATAAATCGACGAGGAATTGTTCATATCTATATTGTGCCCAATATAATCGCTCACCACAATAGGGCCGGGCTGACTCAGTGGAAACATCGGTGTGGACTGGGTCGTTGCCTCACCAGCTGGTTCAACATCGCCGCCTTGCCCCGCCGCTCCGCCGAGGCGTACCCGCGAGTGCGGCTGAGGCTGTGCCGCTGCCCGGTTCCCAGACCGGCCGGGCCAGCGGCGCGCTGCGGTTGTGTCGGGCGTAGGCGTCCTTGGACGCCAAGCGGAGCACGTCCGAGTCTCGCCGATGAGCTTCGCCGCGATGGGTAGGTCGACGCCGTTCATGCCTAAGCGCGCCGGTGCCATGAGTGTGATCAGTGCGTCGAGTTCCTCCTCGACGTGCCGAATCTCCTCGGTGAACGGCGCGCATCAGGTGAGCATGCTCGCGGTCAGACGGCCACGAGACCGAACTCCTTGGCCAAACGGCGGTGACGTCCCCTGGCTTGGTGGCTTTTCGCTCTCCTGCTCAGGTCAGTGCTCTGATCATGCCGTCATGAGTTCCGGTGGCGCCACCTGCCCTTCAATCTCGTCGGTGTCGGCCGGGGTCAGTAGGGCCATGGAGCGTTCGGAGAAGTAGCGGCGGTCGGATGCGGCCCATTCGTCGTGCTGCTCGATCAGGACCGATCCGGCCAGCCGGAGCAGGGCTGCGGGGTTGGGGAACACCCCGACGACGTCGGTGCGGCGCTTGATCTCCTTGTTGGTCCGCTCGAGCGGGTTCGTCGACCACAGCTGCCTCCAGTGGGCTTGCGGGAACGCGGTGAACGCCAGCAGGTCGTCCTTGGCGTCGCGCATCATCGCGGCGACCTTGGGGAGCATCCGCTCGAGCTTGGTGGTGATGTCGTCGAACTGCTCGTGCACGCTGGCCGCATCGGGCTGGGCGAAGATCGTGCGGATCGCCGCGGCGACCATGTCCGCGTTGCCCCGGGGCACGACCGCGAGGACGTTGCGCAGGAAATGGACTCTGCACCGTTGCCAGCTGGCACCGATGAACACCGTGCCGATGGCGGCCTTGAGGCCGGCGTGCGCGTCGGAGATGACCAGCTGGACGCCCCCGAGGCCGCGGGTCTTCAAGCCGCGCAGGAACGCGGTCCAGAATGCCCCGTCCTCACTGTCACCGACGTCCATCCCCAGGACCTCACGGCGGCCGTCGGCGCTGACGCCGACCGCGACGACGATCGCCTGCGACACGACCCGGTGGTTGACTCGGGCCTTGCAGTAGGTCGCGTCGAGGAACACGTACGGGTAGGCGGTGTCCTTCAGCGACCGGTCCCGGAACGCGGCGACTTCAGTGTCGAGGTCCTTGCAGATCCTGCTCACCTCGGACTTGGAGATCCCGGCGTCCGCGCCGAGAGCCTTGACCAGGTCATCGACCTTCCTGGTCGAAACCCCGTGCAGGTAGGCCTCCATCACCACCGCGAACAGGGCCTGGTCGATCCGCCGGCGGCGCTCCAGCAGGCTCGGGAAGAACGACCCGGTCCGCAGCTTCGGGATCCGCAGCTCCAGGTCCCCCGCCGCGGTCGTGAGGGTCCTCGGGCGGGAGCCGTTGCGGACCGCCGTGCGGGCCTCGGTGCGCTCCCAGAAGCCCGCGCCGATCACGCCCTCAGCCTCGGCGTCGATCAACGCCTGATACATGGTCTGCGCCGCCAGCCGGATCCGGTCGTCAACACCGGCCGCTTTCAGCGCCTCCAACAGGTCCAGCAGGGAAGAATGGTCGATAGCCATCGTGCAAGGTGTCCTCTCGTGAGATTCGTTAGCCCGAACTCACTGACCCTTGCACGATGGCCCTCTACGACGCCGTCAACGACGCCGGAATCAAGCCCGAAAACCCACCACTCGCCGGGACGTCACCCTTGAGCGTCACCGGTAGTGGGTCGTACAGTGCGTCGTTGTTCCAGTCCATCTTGGTGAGCGCTAGCACGTCGTCGGCGGTGCGCTCCAGCGGCCCTGAGCCTGCGTCACGGGTGATGAGCAGTGGGCTTGGGATGCTCTTCGAGCCCTGGTAGAAGTTGTTGTTGCCTGCCGCGAGACCGGGTGCCGTGCCGTTGACGTACAGCAGCCCGTCACGGCCGGATAGGAACTGCAGCGTGCCGCGTTGGACGGGCCAGTTCGCCGGTTGGCTAGGGCCCCCTCCAGGCTTCGCCGCGACCAGCCGGACACCACGCCACGGTGTACTCGCTTGGACTCGCACGCACTCCACCTCTTCGCAGGCTTCCCAAGCGTCGAAGACTCCGTCGACCTCGTCGTCGCGGAATCGGGTCGTCTTGTGCACAACGATCCGAGTCGGCAGGTTCCCGGCGTGTCGATCTTGGTAGAGCCGAACACTTCGGCTCATGACGGCGCGCATCTGGTCGCGGGTGAGGTGAGGGTTGTCGAGGTCGACTCCCTGGCCGACGTCGTAAGCCACGAAGTCCATTCCGCCCCCATCGGCGTCAAACACCTGTGAGCAGCACGTGACAAAGCCATCCGAGGTCCCGCCACGAATCGCGTAAGACAGGCCGACATACGCCACGTCGGCGTCGGTCGTGCGGTGAAGCCGCCACGGCGTGCCCCCCGCTTTGGCATAGAGGGCCATCGACAACCGCCAACTGAGGCTGCAGGCGTGTCTGTAACTGATCGCTTTGTCTTCCCAGACGACCTGGGTCGGGATGCCCAGTGGAGCGGCAAAAGCCTTCAACTCGTCGTGTAGGTCGAAGGCGTTGTTGCTGGAGACCTTCCACTGTCGCCAAGTTGCAGGAAGGACGACGATGACGACGTCCCAGTCTGATCGGGTCGTGGCCAACTGCCGAACGGCCGCGGCGAGCGCAGCGGCGATAGCGAAATGTGGATCCTGAGCCTTGGCGGTGTCGGTGTCGAGCTGAACGACAGAATCCTCAGCGGGGCGGAAGTCGACGCCGTACACGTTCTTGAATCCGGGATATGGCGGGACGTACTTCGGGCGATCGGTCGGATCGTGTTTGCGGACGAGCGTGCCAAGGAACTCCCGCGCCCGCGAATAGAGCGCCGTAGTTGTGACTAGTGCGAATCGGATATCGGCCGTGCCGAACGAGTCGCGACTGTACGGTCCCTTCGTCTGCAAGCCTCGAAGCGGGTGTAGGTCAGTGCTGCCGCCTGCGAAGGCCAGTAGCGGCTCCTTCAGTAGCCGGTGCGGCGGCAGCCTGCTGTCGATCGCCTGGGTGGTCATCTGGCCTCGCGGCTGTACGCAGTGACTCGGCTAAGCACGAAACGCCCGCCGACCAGGTCTGGCTCCCTCAGCCCGGCAGGCAGTACGGGTACCTCCGTGAAGTCTTGTGGCGCGATGGCCTTCGCCCAGGCATCGATGATTGCCGCCCACCTCTCGTTGCGCCGACCAACCCAGCGTTCCTTTCTCCAGGCTGACGCCGGATCTCCTTGTCCCTTTCGCCGATCGGCGGGCGGCAGGGCCGAGACCCACGTGCGAGGCACGAAGATCAGCCACAGGACTCCGAGCCGCCACTCAAGTGTCAGTTCGATGGACTCGGCGAATCGGCGGGCTTGTCCGTCCGCCCCGCGTCCAAGGTTCATCGGGCACGGTCCGGTCAGGTCTTCTGCGTACGCCTCTCGCAGAAGCGCTCGCACCTTGGCTTCACGGCCACGTTCGGGTCGATCCTCTCGCTCCGCCGTCACGATCAAGCGGTGGCCCGAGTCGCGGATTCGAGCCAGTACTGGAAGGTCGCGGGCCAGTCCGCGAGCGATGCCTTCATAGATGAGCGCGCGTTCAACCGTCGGTGCATGTTCGGCCGCCGGGTTGATGTCGCACTGACTGATCTGGCCTTCGATTTCGAGCGCCTTCCCGAGCAACTCGGCGCTGCCAAGAGCCAGGATCTGACGACCCGAGGTGACCGCCGCCCCGCGCCAGAAGACCGCGTGGAGGGCGTCCCGAAAGTCACGGCGATCCGGAGCTGCCGCGAGAGTGGCTATGAGCGCCCTGGTGGGAGTCTCGATGACCGGCAGTGCATTCATCCGGAGGACTGGAAGCGGGCCCTGGTCATGCTTTGGGAGTCCACTGTCGACTGCTCGCGGCTTGGTCCGCAGACCGTCGACATACGTACGCAAACCCGCTGGAAGTTCTGCCTGCCTACCGAGAGCCCCAAGTGTCTCGTCGAAGGTCTCGATCCTGACGAAGTTGACCGGGACGCCGCCTGACACGCAGGCGTCGAGGAGTTCTTTGACCGGGGCAAGCACCGAGGCTGGGGTACGGCCCAGCCACCAAAGGCCAGCCGGGAACGCGCCGTCGGTGGCGACCGCCTCCTTGAGCGTTTCCATGACGCTTGCATCGCGGCCGCTATAGCCCGCCACGGCCAGGCCGAATCGACGGCTGGCATCCAAGACGGCCCGGCGCATGTTCGCATCCTGGGTTTGCAGCTCGGCCTCAAGGTTCTTCAGTTCACGGTCGCGGAAGTCCCCATGCAACTTGAACAGGAAAGGGAAGTCGCTGTCGCTTAGAGCCAGGTTCGCCTGGCCGGAGTTGCCCAGATCGGCGACGCCCAGCCGGCTGCGCAGCGGATCGTTCAGTGCGACCTGGGCCTGTTCAACAGCCCTTTCGATGAGGTCGTCAAAGTTGGTGGTGATGACGAGGTCACAGAGTCCAGCAGCGACTAGCGCACCCAAGATCCGTTGCCCATACGAGGGCGACCGCCCCTCAAAGAGGGAGCGTAGGTGCTGGCGCCTGGCGTCGGAATCGGGGAGGGCAAGCTGGAAGGCGATGCTGTACGCCGACGGATCTGTCAATGCTGGCATGCCATTGCGGTTGTCGTAATACTCGCGAATGCGGTCGACGTCCCTCGCCTCAGAAAGGGAAAGGCTCTGCCGGACAAGGTTGTGCGCGTCGGCGTACATCCTGAGCAGGAGGTCCATCATGAGGTGATCGGCAGTGGGCACCCGGGCCGCGGCGCTGGCCCCTGCCCCCAGGAGCCATGCAATCTTGGAATTCTGGACGGCCCACTGCCGGACGAACGTGCCGAGGTCCACGGTCTCGAAGGCCATCTGCTCCGGACCTCCCACCGCGTGTAGTGACGAATTGGCGAACCAGCCGACCTCCACGTAGTGCCTCTGGTGGTCAACCACTCCACCTTGGCACGTGGGTGCGGCAACATCGAGTAACGCCGTCGCCGTTGGTCGTGTCCCCGTTACTTGATTCCCGTCTCCCCCATACCCTCGCTCTTCACGCGAGCGGACCTGGGCTGGGCTACTGCAACGGTAGGCAGTCCTCGCCGAATTCTCGCCAACGAGGCAGCGACCAGTCCTCGACGGCTTGGAGTGGTCGGTTAGTGGGCGATTGCTGGGCTGGCCGGGCTGTCATTGCGAGGTACCGAGTTCCCGATCACGTTGAAAAGGTGTGACCCTCAGATACGCAGCTCAACAGCTCAGGAGATCCCCCCATCGACTAGATCCACGCATCGCAATCGATGATCGAGCAGACCACTCAGACCGCGCCAGGACCTCAAGCCCAACGACCCGACGAACCCACGGCAGCACGTATCCGGCTTGGAATCCGGATTCGGGGTGGTCGCGGTGACCGCTCATACGAAGGTCACGGTGATCGCGCACTCGGCGGCGGGCCTCGGGCAGGTCTGGTACCGGGTGACCGGTGCGACCGGTGTCGGCACGGTGCAGGTCGCGTACCGGGTGGGGGTCGGTGCGGATGACGTGCGCCGGGTCCGGTTCGTCGGCGGGGGTGCGACGGCGGCGCTGGTCGGTTTCCGGCCCCGTGAGCTGGTCACCGATCCGATGGACTTCTGGCGGATCGAGTGGGCGTTCAGCGGCCGGTATCTGACGCACGGGGTGAAGACGCAGCGGTCTCGGCTGGCGCGTGTCCCGGCGGTGCCGATTCGTGACGTCGTCACCGCGACGCTCGCGGACGCGGGCCTGGTGCCGGGGGAGGTGTTCACCTCGCGTGACGGCGCGGCGTGGTGGCGTGCGATCACCCGGGCCGCGGACGGGGAGCGGTCGGTGTCGTTCCTGACCGCGAGTGGGGTCCTGCGGGTCGCGGCACGCTCGGGTGCCGTCGTCGACGAGACCGACCTGCACGCGGCACTCGGCCGAGCCCTGCGCGCCCGCCTGGCCGAGGCGGTACCGACCCATCGCGGTAGGGACTCGTTCATGCAGCTCGACCTGGACCGGGTCGAGGTCGGTGCGCTGACCGACGTCGAGCTCGGGGCTCGCGCGTGGGCGGGGGCCGTGGAGGCGGCGTCGCGTCGGGAGGTGGTCGGGAACGCCGGGTACGAGGTGACGTTGACGGTGCCGAAGTCGATCAGCCTGTACGCGGTCGGCGGTGATCCCGCGGAGGCGGGGGAGTGGCTGGACGTGATGGAGACTGCCGCGACCCGGGCGCTGGAGCGGCTGATGGCCGAGGCGGGGTTCTGCTCGACCGGGCACCGCGGCGACGGCCAGGACGTCCAGGTGATGCCGGCGGACGGGTGGGCGGGGTTCATCGCGACGGAGATCTCCTCCCGCGCCGGGGACCCGCACCTGCACGTGCACTGCACCCTGCCGAACGTACTTGTTGGGCGGGACGGCCTGGTGCGGACGATGGCCGACGGCGGCCGGGAGCTGGTCATCAACGCCCCCCGGTTCGCGGCCTGGGGCCAGGAGTACGTCATCCAGGAGGCCCGTGCGCGCGGGCTGCTGACGGATGCGTGGTTCAACCCCACCACGGCGCAGTGGGAAGCCGGCGGGTTCAGCGACGACACCCTCGCCGCGTTCTCCCGCGGCCGACGCGCCGTCCTCGACGAACTCGACACGTCCGACGACGGCGCGGCCGTCACCGCCCGCACCCGCAGCGCCCGGAACCGTGCCGCGAAGTCCCGCCTCACCGGGGCCAAGGCTGATGATCAGCCGACCTGGACCCAACTCCGCGAGCAGACCCTCGCCCGCGCGACCAACCTCCGCATCGACCTCGCCACCGAACGCGCTGCTACCCCGGCGCGACCTCGGCAGCCCGAGGCGTGGACGGACGACGAGTGGGTCGCGTGGGTCGGGGGCGTGGCGTGCGAGCACGACTCGGTCGCGAGCCTGGCCAAGATCCGATCGATCATCGACCTCGCCACCGCGGGCATGCCCGCCCCCGAGCGGGAGCGCATCACCCGCCTCGTCCTCGACCAGGGGTTCGTGCGCGCTCACCCGTCCGGCGACCGGGGGATGCGCACCGGCGGCCAGCAGTGGGTCTGGCGCACCGCCCTCGACGCCGAGGCATCGCTGCTGGACGCGATGGCCGCCAGCGCCGGCATGGCACCCACACCGTCCGGTCGGGCGATGGTGGGGATCGGCCGGTTCGAGACGGACCGCGGCTGGCAGCTGTCCGATGAGCAGCGCGCCGCGGTCGCGGCGATCGTCGACGGGACCGCGCCGATCACGCTGATCTCCGGCGTCGGTGGGTCGGGCAAGACCAGCGTCCTCGCCGCCGCCCACCTCGCCCTCAACGGTCAGTCCGGTGGCTTGTTGGTGACGTCGACCGCGACCCGCGCCGCTTCCGCGGCTGGGCACGAGTCGGGTGCGCCGTGGGTGAACCTCACCGCCCTGCTCCACCGCATCCGCGACGAACAGCCCGTCCCCGCGCGGGTGATCGTGGTCGACGAGGCGTCGATGGCCGACGTCACCACCCTCGCCCGCATCGCCGACTGGTGCCAGCAGACCGGCACCCGCGTCGTCCTCCAGGGCGACCACGCACAGCTCCAGGCCGTCGGCGCCGGCGACGCGTTCAGCGTCCTATGCGCCGCGCACCCCGACACCGTCGTCCGGCTCGAGACGAACCAACGCCAACACACCGAGACCGGTCGGGCTATCGCCGCGGCATTGCACGCCCGTGACATCGACACCGCCTGGGACCACCTGGTCGCCGACCGCGCCGTACTCGTCGCCCGCAACCGCGAGCACAAGCTCACCCTCCTCGCCACCACCGTCGCCCGCGAGATCGCCACGCACGGCGCGGACCATGTCACGTGCGATGCGACGACGAACTCGGAGGTCGACGATCTCAACGACCGCATCCACGAGCAGCTCCTGGCCTCCGGCGTCCTCGACCCAGCGGCAGCGGTGACGTACCGGTCGGCGTCGGGGGAGCGGCGCCTCGCATCGGGCACGGTGCTGCGGGTCCGGCCCCCGCGCGGGGACCGCGACCCCGCCCGCCGTCTGGTCCGCGGCGACCGCGCCACCGTCATGCAGGCTGGGCGCGACCGGGTCCGGGTGCGGTTCGACGACGGCACCGAACGATCACTTGCGCCCGGCACGGTGTTGCGGCACTTGGACTACGGCTACGCCGGCACCACCCACACCGTCCAGGGCGTCACCAGCGAGGTTCACATCGTCGCCCTGCGCCCGACGAAGGACGTCGCGAGCATGTATGTCAGCGCCACCCGCGCCCGTAACCGGACCCTGTTCGTCGCCGACGCCCGCGACTACCTCACCGACACCGAGATGCACGCCGCCAGCGCGTGGGCGCCGAGCGAGCTCGATGACGAGGTCCTCGACCGCGTCCGCACCACCCTCGCCCGTCGCCCGCAGCGGATCGACTCCCCACGCCAGCACCTCACAGCCGGGTTCGACCCCGTCACGCCCGGACGCGGCGGCTACGGGATCGCGGGTTGACGACCGCGAATGCGAGGCACCGAGGGGGTCGTCGCGTTGTCAGGAGTGAGAGAACCAACCCGCCGACGTCAACGTCGGCCAGACGAAGGGAACCGGACATGAACATCCTCCAGGACACCCCGCGCCGCTCCGCCACCCCCGCCAGCACGACGGGGGATCTGCTGACCGTTGAGCAGGCCGCGGACTACCTCAACATCACCACCCACTTCACCCGCCGCCTCATCCGCGAACGCCGCATCCCGTTCCTCAAAGTCGGCCGACTCATCCGCTTCCGCCGCACCGACCTCGACACCTACCTCACCGATTGCGCCGTTCCGGCAGTCCGGCGATGGTGAACGGCACCGCAGACGCTGACTCGATTCCGCCGACTCCGAACGAGGCTGAGTGGCGTCAGGCGTCACTATTCGTGCAGCAGTCCCAAGCGTCCGCGCATAGTGCCAACTACCGGCCGAGAGACGGGCGTCGTGATCATCCTCACCAGTCGTCTGGGAACCCAATATCGTCCAGAATTTTGTCCCAGTCAGGGTTCGGCCGACGATTGGGCCGTGAACTTGCGGCCAGCCGCCAGGTCGCTCGCAGTTGCGATCCGACGACCGGTTCGACGTGTGCGACGTAGTGGACCCAGCCGCCTAGTCGGTCTGCATCGATGGGCGTTGGTGATCTGAGTCTTGAGTCCTCGACGCCGAACCGCGCAGCGAAGTGCACCTCCCGTCGCAACATGCGCTTCATCTTGCGTGGAATGTGTGGCCCCGAAGGATCGCCTACGTACAACCCCGTGACGTACTGCGGACGTCCGCGTCGCATGAACCTCGTCTTGCTTCTGTTGACGGTCCATCCTTGGTCGCCGAGCAACGCCTCGATGGCGTCGAGTAGCTCATCGTGGACAGCATCGCGAGGACCGGAGAACGTGAGGTCGTCTACGTAGCGGGTGTAGCGAACGCCCGATCCGTGCACATGTCCAGACAGGGCCTCGTCGGTTGCATGGAAGGCAAGGTTTGAGAGAATCGGGCTCGTGCTGAAGCCTTGAGGCAGGGCTTCATTCACAAGCGCTACGCCGGCGATCGCGTCTATGCAGTCCTCTTCAAATTCGAATCTCCTGAGTGCGGAAGAAAGTCTCGGACCGTCAACAGTGCCAAAGAAGTCCTTGAGATCTACTCGAAGTACTACGTCCGCACCGAGATGTTCAGTTGCATTGGTCCGGATGTCTCGGCCCCTGACGAACCCATGCACCTCGGCGGGAGCGTTGTAGTCGGACACCAGTGAAATACCGAGGGCAAGTTGCTTGAGCACTCGATCTAGCCCGACCGAAGGCATGTACACCGTTCGCCGCCGGCGACGCTTCTGTGGGATGGTCACCCGCGAGAAGCCTGAACCGAGCGCGATGAGGTCGTGCCAGTGGCGGATCACTTCTGCTGGCACTCCACTGGCGATAGACAGCGTTCGGAGGCTAGTCATCCGGGCGTCCCAGCTGCGGCCGAGGGCGGGCCCTGCACCTGCTACTCAGTCCTAACGCGTGCGAACTCGCACACCACCTGGCTCCGCCCTCGGCGCGTTCACGAGTGTACCGGCCGGCGGTCATTTCAGTGTCCTGCGAACAACATGCCCATCGTCGATTGACCGGCATGCTGAAACCGAACCGAGGATCGCCCTGAATGATCGCGAGGTGTGGACGGTGGGATCGAGACGTAGTGAACGATCCTGCTGGGTGCTCAACCACTGCCCGAAGATGTGGAGTACGTAGTCCGGAACGGCCAGAAGATCGGGATCGTCCGCCGCGATCGGGCGCGATTCGCCGATCTCTAGCTTCCCCGCCACCCGATCGGCAAAGAGCGCCCAGCACTCCCAAGCCGCCGAGTGCCGCGAGAGATAGCGAATCCCGGCGATCTCTTCGCCGGGCAGATCGTGAAAATATCTGGCGAGAAACTGCGTCAGCGTGCGATTGCGCCCCATCACATCACTGAGATCAAAAGCGTCGAGACGCTGACCTACGATCGATTCCAGCTCTGAAACGACGTTCGTGAGCAGAAACGAAAGCGTTCGCGGATGGCTGATATCCACGAAACGCGCAGCATGGTTGACGCGCGCTTGCGTGATTTGCCGGCTTCGGCGCCAGCCCTGAGATATCGCTCCATAGTTTGGGAATTTGGGGTCGACTGAGGAATCAGCGGATGACGTTATCGCACCCTCAGTGCCAGGGATAGTTCGTTCGAGCGACTCGATGAGCGTAATCGCCTGTGGACGGACTCGCAAAGCGGCAAGCAACTCACCGTACGAGCCCTGAGGATCGGTCGCAG
>OFJB01000479.1_pt1 | contig 19547 bp, 18 predicted proteins | sample 1775081 | NCBI WGS metagenome assembly OFJB01 (sample SAMN08195771, study PRJEB24354) | sludge metagenome | isolation source: initial sludge from phenol fed wastewater aerobic bioreactor | place: India: Nagpur | collected 2016-06-05
CCTGGGCCAGGCCAAGACCATCGAAGTGGGCAAGGAAAACACCACCATCATCGACGGCGCCGGCAAGGCCGCCGACATCGAGGCGCGCGTCAAGCAGATCCGCGTGCAGATCGAGGAAGCCACCAGCGACTACGACCGCGAGAAGCTGCAAGAGCGCGTGGCCAAGCTGGCCGGCGGCGTGGCCGTGATCAAGGTCGGCGCTGCCACCGAGGTCGAGATGAAGGAGAAGAAGGCCCGCGTCGAAGACGCGCTGCACGCCACCCGTGCGGCCGTTGAAGAAGGCATCGTCGCCGGCGGCGGCGTGGCCCTGCTGCGCGCCCGCCAGGCCGCTGGCGCCATCAAGGGCGCCAACGCCGACCAGGACGCCGGTGTCAAGCTGGTGCTGAAAGCCATCGAAGCGCCCCTGCGCGAGATCGTCTTCAACGCCGGCGACGAAGCCAGCGTGGTCGTCAACAAGGTGCTGGAAGGCAAGGGCAACTTTGGCTACAACGCCGCCAACGGCGAGTACGGCGACATGATCGAGATGGGCATCCTGGATCCCACCAAGGTCACCCGCACCGCGCTGCAAAACGCCGCCTCCGTGGCCAGCCTGATGCTGACCACCGAAGCCATGGTGGCCGAAGCGCCGAAGGATGACGCCCCCGCCGCCGGCGGCATGCCGGGCGGCATGGGTGGCATGGGCGGCATGGACGGGATGATGTAATTCGCCCGCGCCGCATGCCGCACGCTGCCGGTTGAAGCCGGCAGCGCACGTCACGCCAACCCCCGCCGGCTTCAGGCCTGCGGGGGTTTTTGTTGCGCCGCAAACACCACGCTGACCCGCAGGCCGTGCGCCTCGGCCGGGTTGGCCTGCAGCGTCACCGTGGCGCCACAGCCGCGCGCCACCTCGCGCACGATGGCCAGGCCCAGGCCCGTGCCCTCGCTGCCTTCGGCCAGGCGATAAAAGCGGTCGAACACGCGCTCCTGCGCTTCGGCCGGAATGCCCGGCCCGTTGTCCTCCACCGCCAACTCCACCTGTGCGCCCGCGCAGTGCACGCCCACCGTCACGCGCCCGCCCTCGGGCGTGTAGCGCAGGGCGTTGTCCAGCAGGTTGGTGATCAGCGCATCGAGCAGCGCGGGCTCGGCCAGCACCCAGGCCGCGCCCGCGCCGGGCGCCTCCAGCCCCAGGTCGATGCGGTGGCGGTCGGCCAGCGCGGCCAGTTGCTCGGTGCAGTGCAGCGCCGCTGCGCCCAGGTCCACCGGTGCCAGCCGGGTTTGCGCATCGGCATGCTCGGCCTGTGCCAGCAGCAGCAGCTTGTTGGTGACCTCCACGAGCCGCCGATTGCTGGCCTGCATTTCGCGCCAGATCTCGTCCATGTCGGCACGGCGGTTGTCCCAGTCGGTGCGGTGCTCGCGCGCATAGCGCACGAACTCGATCTGCGAGGCCTGCAGCGCCAGCGGCGTGCGCAGCTGGTGGGCCGCGTCGGCAATGAAGCGGCGCTGCGCCTCGGAGTGCGCCTTGAGCTCGCGCACGAACTGGTTGATGGTTTCGCCCACCGGCCGCAGCTCACTGTGCAGGCTGCTTGCATCGACGGAAAAATCCAGGTGCAACGGGTCGCGCCGGGCCAGCTGGCGCCCCAAGCGCATCAGCGGACGCAGCTCCCAAGTCAGAGCCAGCGGCGTCAGCACCAGGGCCAGGGCCAGCGCCAGCAGCAGATATTCGACCGTCGGCCGCCACAGCGTGCGCACCATCGCGTCGCGGCTGCCGGTGGTCTTGGCCACGGCGATGGTGATGGCGCGCGCACCGGCCACGTCGTACATCGAGCGCTCGGTGATGACGGCGCGCACCGCTCGACCTTGGATTCGCGCGTCGTACCACTGTGCATGGTCCGGCCCCTGCCGTTGGCGATGCCCGGGCAACGGAAAGTCAGGTATTCCGGCCAGCGGCCGACCGTCGGCGGCGGTCACGCTCAGAAAAATTTGGTCGTGCGCGGGGGAGGCAAACAAAGCCAGCGCCGCCGGCGGCACGCTGGCTTCCACGGCGTCGCCATCCCAGATCAGGCGATCCGACAGCACCTTGGCCGAGGCCAGCAAATCATGGTCCTGCACGTAGTCCGCCACGGCGGCCGCATTGCGCCAACTGAAGTACGCACTGACGGCCACGAACAGCGACAGCGGCAGCAACAGCCAAGCCGCCAGACGAAGGCGCAGGCTGGAGAGCATTGCCATCGTCCGGGCTCAGACGCCATCCCTCGTGCGCAGCAGATAGCCCACGCCGCGCAGCGTGATGATGGTGGCCTGGCTGGCTTCGAGCTTCCTGCGCAGGCGGTGCACGTACAGCTCCAGCGCGTCCACCCCGGCCTCGTCGTCGAGGTCGAACAGGCCGTCGAGCAAGACCTGCTTGGACACGGCGCTGCCCTGCTTGAGCATCAGCGTCTCCAGCAGTGCGCGCTCGCGCGGCGGCAGGGCCAGCGGCGCGCCAGCCAGCGTGAACTGGCGCGTCTGCAGGTCGTAGCCCAGATCGCCGCACAGCAGGGTGTTGGCCCGCCCCGGCACTTGGCGGCGCACCAGCGCCTTGATGCGAGCCACCAGTTCGCGCCCCTCGATCGGCTTGACCATGTAGTCGTCGGCGCCGATCTCCAGGCACAGCACCTTCTGGTCCAGCGAGGCGCTGGCCGTCAGGATCAGCACCGGCACGCCGTCGCCGCGCTCGCGCAGGCGCCGCAGCACGCCCTTGCCCGACAGGTGGGGGATGTTCAGGTCGAGCAGCACCACGTCGTAGCGCTGCTGGCGCAGCAGCCCGTCGGCGGCCTCGCCGTCGGCCACGCTGTCCACGACGAAGTCCTGCTCGCGCAGCAGCTGCGCCAGCCAGTGCGCCAGGGATGCGTTGTCCTCGATCAGCAGCAGCTTCATGACGTGGAAATTCTAGAGATTCGGACGCGACAGCGCCCTACCCGGCGGCACGGGCCTGCGCCGCCCGGCGCGCCAGCAGGGCACGCTGCGCGGCGCCTTGGGCGATGGCGACATAGGGCGCCAGCATGTCTTCGGTCACGAGCTCGAGCAGCACGCGGTTCTCGACCCAGAACTCGTACAGCTCGAACAACGGGGCCGCAGTCGGGCCGCGCCAGCAGTGGCGCGTAAGCCAGCCCTCGCGCGCGCCGACGCGCTCGATCTCGCCGCGGCTGGCCGGCACCGACACCAGGGCATGAAAGGCGCTCTGGGGCACCGCTTGGCCGGGCGCCCGCGTACCCAACGAGCCCCCGCCGTCGGAGGGGACCACGAGGGTATCTTCCGGGTAGACCTCGATACCACTGCCGTGCGCGTCCTCGGCATAGGCCGCGTAGGCACCGGCCAGGGGGCCGATGAACGGTCCCGCATAGCCGTGCATCAGCTCGGCCAGCACCTCGGCCACATGCCGAGGCGCGCGCGCCGGAATCGAAATGTGATGGATCATGGGGTATCCTATTGGTTCGATAGACTGACCAATATAGTCAAACAACCTGACCATGTCAAACACACGAAAAACCGCCAAGCATGCTCCGCGCCTGGGTGCCCTGCTGCGCGTCGCCTCCCAGGCCATGACGCAGGAGCTGGCCCGGTGGTTGGCCACGTCGGAGTATTCGGACCTGCAGCCCCTGCACTCTGCGGCCATTCAACCGCTGTGGGAAGACCCTCAGGGTGCGCGCATCACCACGCTGGCGCAGGCCTCGCACGTCACCAAGCAGTCGATGAGCGTGCTGGTGGACTACCTGGTGACGCGCGGCTACGTGGAACGCGTGCCCGACCCGGACGACGCGCGTGCCGTCCGCGTGCGCCTGACGCCGCGCGGCCAGGCCTTCGGGATGGCGGTACGCGCCACCTCGCGCCGGGTGGAGGCCGACTGGGCCGAGCGCATCGGGGCCGAGCGCGTGGCGGCGCTGATCGACACCCTGAGCCTGCTGCGGACCAGGCTCTGAGGGCCGCGGGCGGCCCCTGGGCTGGCGCGGCAAAACAAGGGAAAACCCCAGCAATTGAGCGCCGGCGGCGAAAGCTGGATGAAGGACTGCGGTTTCTAAAGTCGGCACTGTCATCACTCGAACCCTCAGGAGACCGTGCCATGAAAGCCCCCCTTCTTCGCCTCAGCCTGATCGCCGCCGCGCTGGCCATGACAGGCGCCCTGCCCGCGCAGGCGGCCGACGCCAACACCGTCACCATCATGGTGGGCGGCATCAACAAGATCATCTACCTGCCCGCCAAGCTGACCGAGGCGCTGGGCTACTTCAAAGACGAGGGCCTGAACGTGGAGCTGCAGTCGCAGCCCGCCGGCGTGGACGCCGAGAACCAGCTCATCGCCGGCGCCGTTCAGGGCGTGGTGGGCTTTTACGACCACACCATCGACCTGCAGGCCAAGGGCAAGGAGACGGAAGCCATCGTCGTGTTCGGCAAGGTACCGGGCGAAGTGGAAATGGTGTCCACCAAGGCCGCGCCCACCTTCAAGAGCATGGCCGACGCCAAGGGCAAGACCCTGGGCGTGACGGGCCTGGGCTCGTCCACCGACTTTCTGACGCGCTACCTGGCGCTGCGCCAGGGCGTGGCGTCCAAGGACTATTCGCTTCTGCCGGTGGGCGCGGGCAACAGCTTCATTGCCGCCATCAAGCAAGACCGCATCCAGGCGGGCATGACCACCGAGCCCACCGTATCGCATCTGCTCCAGACCGGCGAGGCCAAGGTGCTGGTGGACATGCGCACCGCCGAAGGCGCCAAGGCCGCGCTGGGCGGCCTGTACCCGGCGCCCAGCCTGTATGTGTCCAACGCCTGGGCCGACTCGCACAAGCAGCAGGCCACCAAGCTGGCGCATGCCTTTGCCAGGACCATGCAGTACATCCACACGCACAGCGCCGAGGAGATCGCCGACAAGATGCCGCGCGACTTCTATGGCAACGACAAGGCTCTGTACGTGGCGGCCGTCAAGTCCTCGCTGCCCATGTTCACCACCGACGGGCGCATGCCCGAGGGCGGGCCGGAAACGGTGCTGAAGGTGCTGTCCACCTTCAAGCCGAACGTCAAGGCCAAGAACATCGACCTGTCCAAGACCTACACCAACGCCTATCTGCCGGCCGCCAAGTGACCATGAACCCCATCGAAGTTTCCGCTGACGCCGCACCGGCGATCGAGTTCGACGACGTGTCGCTGCGCTTCATCTCGGGCGACGGCACGGCCACCGTGACGCTGCGCAACTTCACCATGGCGGTGGCGCGCGGCGAGTTCGTCGCGATCGTCGGCCCCACGGGCTGCGGCAAGTCGACCACGCTGAACATGATCACGGGCTTGTTGCAGCCCACTGTCGGCGCAGTGCAAGTCATGGGCCAGCCTGTCACGGGGATCGATCCGCGCATCGGCTTCGTGTTCCAGGCCGACGCGGTCTTTCCGTGGCGCAACGTGATGGACAACGTGTCGGCCGGCCCGCTGTTTCGCGGCATGCCGCAGAAGCAGGCGCACGATCTGGCGACGCAATGGATCAACCGCGTGGGGCTGGCCGGCTTTGCACAGCACTACCCGCACCAGCTGTCGGGCGGCATGCGCAAGCGGGTGGCGCTGGCGCAGACGTTCATCAACAGCCCCGAGATCCTGCTGATGGACGAACCCTTCTCGGCGCTGGACATGCAGACGCGCACGCTGATGCAGGACGAGCTGCTCAAGCTGTGGGGCGGCACCGGCGGCTCGGTGGTGTTCGTCACGCACGACATCGAGGAAGCCATTGCCCTGGCCGACCGCGTGTTCGTGCTGTCGGCGCGTCCGGCCACCTTGAAGCGTGTCTATGCGATCGACCTGCCGCGTCCGCGCGTGATGGCCGAGGTGCGCTACCACCCCAACTTCATCGAGCTGTCCAAGCGCATCTGGGCGGACTTGCGCGAAGAAGTTTCGATCCATTGAAGGAGCGTCCACCATGAATACCGCCGTCCTTGCCCAACCGCCCGGCGCCACGGTGCCGGCCTCGCTCAGCGACGAAGCCCTCGCGCGCGAGTCGGCGCGCGCCCAGGCGGCCTTGCGCCGCCGCAAGTGGGTCATCATCGGCCTGCGCCTGCTGTTCCTGATCATCGTGCTGGGCGGCTGGGAGCTGGCCGCCAGCCGCAAGTGGATCGACCCCTTCTTCTATTCGCAGCCCTCGCTGATCTGGCGACAGATCGTCGACTGGGTGCGTGACGGCACCTCGCAAGGCCCGCTGTGGGTGCAGATCGCCGTGACGCTGGAAGAAACCATCATCGGCTTTCTGATCGGCGGCATCGGCGGCATCGTCTTCGGCATCGTTCTGGGCCGCAACAAGCTGCTGGCCGACGTGTTCAGCCTCTACATCAAGATCGCCAACTCGATCCCGCGCGTGGTGCTGGGCTCGGTGTTCGTGATCGCCCTGGGCTTGGGCATGGCCTCCAAGGTGGCGCTGGCCGTCGTCATGGTCTTCTTCGTCGTTTTCGGCAACGCCTTCCAGGGCGTGATCGAGGCCGACAAATACCTGATCGCCAACGCCCGGATCCTGGGCGCCTCGCCGCGCCAGGTGACCATGGCGGTGGTCATCCCCTCGGCCATGTCCTGGATCCTGGCCAGCCTGCACGTCAGCTTCGGCTTTGCCCTGGTGGGCGCGGTGGTGGGCGAGTTCCTGGGCGCCAAGCAGGGCATGGGCCTGCTCATCGCCACGGCGCAGGGGGCCTTCAACGCCAGCGGCGTGTTTGCCGCCATGATCCTGCTGGCGGCCGTCGCCCTGGTGGCCGACTTCGTGCTGACGCGGCTGGAGAAGCGCCTGCTCAAGTGGCGGCCGGCGGCGTTCTGAGCCGCGCCAGCAGCCCCGCGGTGGAGGCGTCGAGCGGGGTGCCTTCCGTGGGGGCCCGCAGCGCCGCCTCGATCTCGCCGGCATGGCGCTTGCCCAGCTCCACACCCCACTGGTCGAAGCTGTTGATGCCCCACAGCGAGCCCAGCACGAAGGCACGGTGCTCGTACAGCGCCAGCAGCGCGCCCAGGCTGTGCGGCGAGAGATCGGGCAGCAGCAGCACCGTGGAGGGGCGGTTGCCCGGAAAGTGGCGCTCGGGCGCATCGCCCGCCTGGCCGCACATCAGCGCCCGCGCCTGCGCCAGCGCATTGGCCAGCAGCTTGTCATGATGCCCCGGCAGATCGTGCGCACCGCTGCGCACCAGCACGAACTCGACCGGCACCACGTCGCTGCCCTGGTGCAGCATCTGAAAGTACGCGTGCTGGCCATTGCTGCCCGCTTGCCCCCAGGTGACGGGGGCGCTGGCATAGGACAGCGGCCGTCCGCGCGCATCGACGCCCTTGCCGTTGCTCTCCATCTCCAGCTGCTGCAGGTAGGCCGGCAAGCCGCGCAGGCCATGGTGATACGGCGCCACGCAGCGGCTGGACAGGCGATGGAAATTGCGATACCACAGGTCCAGCAGCGCCAGTTGCACCGGCAGGTTGCGCGGCAGTGGCGCGCTGGCAAAGTGCTCGTCCAGCGCGCGCGCACCGGCCAGCAGCTCGCCAAAACCGGAGCGCCCGATGGCGATGGCAATCGGCAGGCCGATGGGCGACCACAGTGAAAAGCGTCCGCCCACGCCCTCGTCAAACGCCAGGCAGCGGCCAGCGCCAAAGGCTGCTGCGGCGGCGGGGTTGGCGCTGACGGCGACAAAGTGGCGCGCCACCTCGCCCCCGCCCTGCGCCACGAACCAGTCGCGCGCGGATTGCGCGTTGCGCAGCGTCTCGGCGGTGCCGAAGGTCTTGGAAGCGACGATGAACAAGGTGCGCGCCGCTTGCAGCGGGGCCAGCACGGAGGCCAGTTCGTGACCATCCATGTTGGCGACGAAGTGCAGGCGTGGCCCCGTCACGTGGCCGCCCGCGCGCAGCGCCTGCACCGCCACGCGCGGCCCCAGGTCGGAGCCGCCGATGCCGATGTGCACCACGTCGGTGATGCCGGCATCGGCGCGCACGGCCGCCGCCAACTCCAGCATCTCGCGTCGCCCGACCTCGACCAGTGGTGATGCGAATGCTACGTTATTAATAGCTGATTGCGCTTGTTCAATATGGGCTGCAGGCCGATTTGATTCAGAGCGCCAGTGCACGTGGGTGACCGGCCGATCCTCGCTGAGATTGATGCGCTCGCCGCGCAACATGGCGTCGCGGTGCGCCTCGACCTGGCACTGGCGCGCCAGCTCGGTCAGCAGGCGCTGCGCCTCGCGGTCGATCAGGTTCTTGGACAGGTCGGCAAACAGCGGCGGCGCCTCCAGGCTGAAGGCGGCAAAACGCCCCGCGTCCTGCGCAAAGGCGTGCCGCAGGTCAAACGCCCGCGGTCCGCCAAAGGCCTGCTGGAAATGCGCCGTCAGTTGCGCCCACGCCGGCGCCTCGTCGCAGCGCGGGCGCTCTTGCCATGCCTGCATGCTTCAGTGGGCCTCGATCAGCGCCTCGAGCTTGCGGGCATCGGCAATGAACACGCGGATGCCCTCGGCCAGCTTCTCGGTGGCCATGGCGTCGTCGTTGAGCGCCAGGCGAAAGCCCTCCTCGTCAAAGCGCACCGGCTCCAGCGCCTGCTGGCGCGCCGCCTGCGCGTCGAGCGCGCGCGTGAGCGGGGCGTTGCTGGCCGCCAGTTGCGCCATCAGCTCGGGGGCGATGGTGAGCAGGTCGCAGCCGGCCAGCGCCGTGATCTGGCCGACGTTGCGAAAGCTGGCACCCATCACCTCGGTGGCGATGCCGAAGTGCTTGTAGTGGTCGTAGATGCGGCGCACTGAACGCACACCCGGATCGTTGGCGCCGGCCATCGCCGCCTCGTCCCAGCTGGCGCCGGCGGCCTTCTTGTACCAGTCGTAGATGCGGCCGACAAAGGGCGAGATGAGCTGCGCCCGGGCTTGGCCGCAGACCACCGCCTGGCAGAAGGAGAACAGCAGCGTCATGTTGCAGCGGATGCCGCGCTGCTGCAGCCGCTCGGCGGCGCGGATGCCTTCCCAGGTGCTGGCGATCTTGATCAGCACGCGCTCGGGCGCAATGCCCTCGGCCGCATACAGCGCCATGATGCGCTCGGCGCGCGCCACCGTGGCCTCGGTGTCGAAGGACAGGCGCGCATCCACCTCGGTCGAGACGCGGCCCGGGATGAGCGCCAGGATTTCGCAGCCAAACCGCACCAGCAGGCGGTCCACCACTTCATCCACCGCCGCGGCGCGGTGCTGGCCGACGGTGGCCGCCAGCAGCGGCGCGTACTCGGGCTTCTGCACCGCCTTCAGGATCAGCGAAGGGTTGGTGGTGGCATCGCGCGGCTGAAACTGCGCCAACTGACGAAAGTCGCCGGTGTCGGCCACCACAGTGGTCCATTGCTTGAGGGCATCGAGCTGGTTCATGCCGCAATTATCCCCGCCATCCCACGCCTGCGCGGCGCGCCGGGCGCCGACCGCGGGCGCGCGCCCTCGTGGCGACACGCTGGACGATGGAGCCGTCGGGGCCGATGTTGTTTGTATGCGCATGTCGGGCTGATGCCAGTGTTCGAAGGGCTTGTCTTTTGTTATTGTGTTGATTTGTATCAACATCGCCGCTCGCCCCTGTGTTGACGGCACCCATCACGAACCGCGATGCCGACCCTGAACACCAGCCGCACACCGCACCCCGTCCCGCCCCTCCCCCGCCGCCGCACCGTGCTGCAGCTGGCTGCTGCCGGCGTCGCCGCCCACGTGGGGCTGTCGGCGCACGCCCAGACGTCGGCGGCACGGGTCATTCGCATCGGTACCACCTTCGACAACAGCGGCGTCGAGAAGGCCAACGGCTCCGGGATGTTCATGGGCTCCAGCGCGTTCATCGCCGCGCTCAACAAGGCCGGCGGCATCCATGGCAGCAAACTCGAACTGGTGATGAAGGACGACGGGTTCAAGCCCCACGTGGCCAAGGCCAATGCGCTGGCGTTTGCCGCCGACCCGACGGTGCTGGCGCTGCTGCACCCACTGGGCACTCGGCAGTCGGCCGAAGTGATCGACGCCGTGCCGGGCTTGGCCGTTGTGGGCCCCAACACCGGCACCGTGTCGCTGCGCAAGCAGGGTCGCCCCAACGTCTTCTGGGCCCGTGCCAACTACGACCAGGAAATCGGCCATCTGGTGCGCCAGGCGGCGGCGTCGGGCCAGAAGCGCATCGGCCTGGTCCACCCCAAGGATCCGCTGGGCGCTTCGCTGCTGGCCGGCTTTCAGGCCGCCATGGCGCAGCAGAAGCTCGACCCGAAGGTCATTGCCACCACGCCGGGCACCGTCAGCCTGGAGGTCGAGCCGGCGGCCCGGCAGATCGCCGAGGCCAGGCCCGACATCGTCATCGTCGGTCTGGCCGGCACCGCGGGGCCCTTCGTCAAGGCCCTGCACGCGGCGGGCGGCAACGCGATGCTGTACGGCATCTCGATCAGCGCGGGCTCGATCTTCGCCATGGGTGAGCAGGCCCGCGGAGTCGGATTCTCGATCGGCGTACCCTCCCCGTACTCGCGTCGCACCGCCATCGCGCGCCGGTATCAGGACGACATGCGCGCCGCAGGACACACGGCCTTCTCCCTGGCCAGCATCGAAGGCTACATCGACGCCGTCGTGTTGGCCGAAGGCCTGCGCCGCGCCGGACCGGCGCCCTCGCGCGCCGCTGTCATCGCCGCGCTCGAGCGCATCGAGGACTGGGACATCGGCGGCATGCGCTTCAGATTCGGTCACGCCAATCACGAAGGCAGCTCTTTCGTCGACGTGGGCGTTGTCGGAACCAATGGTCAGCTGATGACCTGAGCGACCAGCCGCCGAACCGGCCGCACCAGTCCGCGTCGGCGACTCAACGCCCGTAGGTGGCCGTGAAGGTGGCCTTGGCCAGCGTGTTGGCGTTGACCATGAAACCGGCCAGCGCGGCCGGCGCGTCGTCGGGCACGTCGATGCGCGGCACCGACAAGGCGTGCACGGTGAAGATGTAGCGGTGCGGCTTGTCACCCGGCGGCGGGCACATGCCGCCCCAGGCGTAGATGCCGTAGTCGTTGCGGATCTGGCGCGCGGCGGGCGGCAGCTTGGCGCCGCCCTTGGCGCCGGCGTCGGCCGCCAGTTCGTGCACGCTGGCGGGCACATCGATCAAAAACCAGTGCCAGAAACCCGAGCCCGTGGGCGCATCGGGGTCGTACACCGTAACGGCAAAGCTTTGTGTGTCGGCCGGCGCATCGCTCCAGCGCAGCACCGGCGACTGGTTGGCGCCCGAGCAGCCGAAGCTGTCGAACTCGAAGCGCTGATCGATGGTGCTGCCGGCGGCGATGTCGGGACTGCTGAGGGTGAAGGGCATGCTGGTCTCCTGCAAATCTCCAGCATAGTCCACAAGCCGCCCCGGCACGCAGCCGCTTGCCGAATGGCCCGTCCCGACCTAATGGCTGCGCCGCCGCCCGCGCCATGCCGCGAAGCCCAGCAGGCTCGCCAAGGTCAGCAAGCCCCACGCGGACGTGGTCGGCACGGGGGCCGGCGTGACGTCGGTCACCACCACATTGTCCAGCGCGGGGCCGTAGGCCGTGTCGTCCAAACTCGTGAAACTCAGGGTGCTGGTCGAGCCCGTGGCGGTGAACGTATAGGTTCGCGTCGCCCAGCCCATGCTGGCAAGACTGTGGCCGGTGACGTTGAAGGTGTAGTTGGTCAAAGCCCCGCCGGTCGCCTGGACTTGCACGGTCTTGGACGTGGGCTCGCCAGCGGGATTGCCAGCCAAAGAAAAACTGACTCGATACACGTGACCGGCCTGCGTGTCAAAGGCCTGCTGGATGCCGCCGTCGCTACCTCCGCTCAGATCCAGAGACCGACTGCCGTCGGCTGCCGTCCAGTAAGTGCCGATGTAATCGATGTCGTTCCCGGTGACGATCCACCCGGTGATCTGTGTATCGCCAGCAGCGAGCGTGGTGTAGACGCCAGCTGTCGGCCCGGTTTCGAAACTGCCGTTCTGGAACGGCGCTGCCTGAGCCGCCACGCCCAGGGCGGCGCCCAAGACCAGCAGCGCCATGCGCTTGTTGAATGCTTTCATGCCTGCTCTCCCATCGAATCGAACTGACGAGCCCCTTCGGGGGGCGAAATTCAAGTCTCGGGCACCCCCGCAAAAACATCCAGTGCTTCCTGCTGCCAGCGATGCTTGATGTTGCAAACTGACAACATTGGCCGGCGATGGCTACGCACGCCCCTCCTCCACCGCGTGACACGCCACCTGGACACCCCCGATGACTTGCAGCTTGGGCCGCTCGGTCTTGCAGCGCGCGTTGGCCAGCGGGCAGCGGGGGTGAAAGGTACAGCCGGGCGGCGGGTTGAGCGGGTTGGGCACCTCGCCCTGCACCGGGGTGCGCGCGCGGCCGGTGTCGTGCATCTTGGGGATGGCGTCCAGCAGCATGCGCGTGTAGGGGTGGCGCGGCGCGGCAAAAAGCTGGTGCTTGGGCGCCAGCTCGACGATGCGGCCCAGGTACATCACGCCCACCTGGTCGCTCACGTGGCGCACCACGGCCAGGTTGTGGCTGATGAAGAGATAGGTCAGCTGCCGCTCGCGCTGCAGCTTCTTCATGATGTTGAGCACCTGCGCCTGCACCGACACGTCGAGCGCGCTGGTGGGCTCGTCGCACACCAGAAACTCGGGCTGCGTGGCCAGGGCGCGGGCAATGGAGATGCGCTGGCGCTGCCCGCCCGAGAACTGGTGCGGAAACTTGGCCATGTCCACCGCCGCCAGCCCTACCGACTGCAGCAGCGCGGCCACGCGCTCGCCGGCCTCGGCCTTGCTTTGGACCAAACCGTGCTCGCGCAGCGGCTCGGCAATGATGTCGGCCACCTTCCAGCGCGGGTTGAGGCTGGCGTAGGGGTCCTGGAAAATCATCTGGATGCCACGGCGCAATTCGCGCCCACCCTTGGCCAGTGCCGCGTGGACGTCCTGGTCCCTGAAGAAGAAGCGCCCGCGCGTGGGCTGGTACAGGCCCACCAGCACCCGCGCCACGGTACTCTTGCCGCAGCCCGATTCGCCCACCAGCGCCAGGGTCTCGCCCTTGCGGATGGTGAAGCTGGCCTCGTCCACCGCGTGCAGCAACTGGCGCGGCTTGCGCTCGAGCACGCGGTTGAGCCAGGGCGGCGAGACGTCGAAGGTCTTGGCCAGGCCTTCGGCGCGCACCAGGGGATTGCCCCCTTCCCCCGCTGGTGGAGGGTTGGAGTGGGGGCCGGCGGCGCTGGACTCGATCAAGCCGGCCCCCATCCCCGCCTTCCCCCAAAGGGGGAAGGAGTTCACTTTGTGCGTCATGCCGCCACCTCCTGCCGGGCATGCAGCCAGCACGCCGCTTGGGTGGCGCCGGCCGGCATCAGTTCGGGGCGCTCGACGCGGCAGCGCTCAAACACCTGCGGGCAGCGCGGGTTGAAGGCACAGCCGCGCGGAATGGCGTTCAGCCGGGGCATGGCGCCGTCGATCTGGTTGAGTTGCTCGCGGTCCTGCTCCATGTCGGGGATCGACGCCATCAGGCCCGTGGTGTAGGGGTGGGCGGGCTGGTTGATGACGTGGTGGACAGGGCCGATCTCGGCGATGCGGCCCGCGTACATCACGGCCACGCGGTCGCAGGTTTCGGCGATCACGCCCATGTCGTGCGTGATCAGCATGACGGCGGCGCCGCGCTCGCGGCACACGCGCTTGAGCAGCTGGATGATCTGCGCCTGGATCGACACGTCCAGCGCGGTGGTCGGCTCGTCGGCCACGATCAGCTTGGGCTCGGCCGCCAGCGCCAGCGCAATCACCACGCGCTGGCGCATGCCGCCCGAGAACTGGTGCGGGTAGTGGTCGATGCGCTGCTCGGCGGCGGGAATGCCGGTGTCCTGCAGCAGCCCGATGGCGCGCTGGCGCGCCTCGGCGGCGCTCACCGGCAGGTGCGTCTGGATGGTTTCGACCAGTTGGCGGCCCACGCTGTACAGCGGGTTGAGCGAGGTCAGCGGGTCCTGAAAAATCGCCCCGATCTGCTTGCCGCGGATGTGGCGCATCTGCTCGGCGGGCAGATGATCGATTCGCTGGCCCTCCAGCAGTATCTGCCCGCTGGCCACGCGGCCGGGCGGCTCCAGCAGGCCGATGATGGACGCGCCGGTGAGCGACTTGCCCGCACCCGACTCGCCCACCACGCCCAGGATTTCGCCCGGCGCGATGTCGAACGAGACGTCGTCCAGCGCCCGCAAGGTGCCGCGCCGGTTGGGAAACTCGACCACCAGGTTCTTGACTTGAAGCAGCGACATAACAGGTCTGCTCAGCTCGGAGCAAAAATTCGATTGGCCGCGGAGCAGGCCATACCAGCGAACGCCGTGGCCGGACCTGCGCCGGCCACTGGCGTTGTCCCTCCTTGCGAAGCAAAAGGGGGGAAGACGCGAAGCGACTCAGGGGGGTTCACCTCAACCTCGGGTTAAGCGCATCGCGCAGCCAGTCGCCCAGCAGGTTGACCGACAGGGCGATCAGCACCAGCATCGCGCCGGGGAAGATGGTGATCCACCATTCGCCCGAGAACAGATAGTCGTTGCCCACGCGGATCAGGGTTCCCAGCGAGGGCGAGGTTGGCGGCACGCCGACGCCCAGAAAGGACAGCGTGGCCTCGGCAATGATGGCAGTGGCGACCTGGATGGTGGCCAGCACCAGCACCGGGCCCAGCACGTTGGGCAGCACGTGCCGGGTCATGATGCGCCAGGACGAGACGCCGGTGACGCGCGCGGCCTGCACGTATTCCTTGCCGCGCTCGACCATGGTGCTCCCGCGCACGGTGCGCGCGTACTGCACCCAGCCGGTCAGCGAGATGGCGATGATCAGCACGCCGAAGGCCACCGATTCGTGCGCGTTGGGAAACAGCGCCCGCCCCACGCCGGCAATCAGCAGCGCCACCAGGATGGCCGGAAACGACAGCATGACGTCGCACAGGCGCATCAGGAAGGTGTCGATCCAGCCGCCCTTGAAGCCCGCCAGCAACCCCAGGGACACGCCCGCGACGACCGACAGGATGACCGACACCACGCCCACCACCAGCGAGATGCGGGCGCCGTAGATCAGCGCCGACAGGATGTCGCGGCCCTGGTCGTCGGTGCCCAGCAGGTAGGTGGACTTGCCGGCCTCGTACCAGGCCGGCGGCAGGCGCGCGTCGCTCAGCTCCAGCGTGGTCAGGTCGAACGGGTTGTGCGGCGCCACCCAGCCGGCAAACACGGAGCAGAAGATGCAGATGCAGGCGATCACCGCGGCCAGGATGGCCATCGGCGAGCTGCGAAAGCTGTAGCCCACATCGCTGTCCAGCCAACGGGCGACGAAATTGCTCATTTATTTATAGCCAAAAACGCTTTTTGGACGGGCGCCAGGGCGGGATTGGATCCGAAATCCGGGGCAAAGCCTGGCGCCCCGAGCCTCACTTCCCGATGGTGATCCACTTGAAGGGCATGAAGTTGTCGGCCAGTTGCACCAGCTCGACCTTCTTGCTCACGCCCCAGGCCAGCGTCTGCTGGTGCAGCGGCAGGTGGCCCACGTCGTCGATGTGGATCTGGAAAGCCTCCTTGATCATGGCGTTGCGCTTGGCCTGGTCGGTCTCGGAGCCGATCTTCTCGGTCAGCTCGTCGAGCTTGGGATTGCAATAGCTGCCCAGGTTGAACTGGCCCGCGCCGGTCTTGTCGTCGGGACAGCGCATGATGGCGTTCAGCACGTTGTGCGCGTCGTAGGTCGAAGGCGTCCAGCCCAGCAGGTAGAAGCTGGTGTCGCGGCGCAGGATCTTGGGAAAGTAGGTGCCCTTGGTCTCGGCCTGCAGGTTGATCTTGACGCCGATCTTGGACAGGTTGGCCGCCACGGTCTGGCAGATCTGCCCGTCGTTGACGTAGCGGTCGTTGGGGCAGTTCATGGTCACTTCAAAGCCATCGGGGTAGCCCGCCTCGACCAACAGCTTCTTGGCCGCCTCGACGTCGTACGGAAATCGCTTGTCCTGCGCCTCGGTCCAGCCGTTGATACCGGGGCCCACCATCAGCGCGGTGGGGCGCGACTGGCCACGCATCACGGTCTTCTTGATACCCTCGATGTCGATGGCCTGGTAGAAGGCCTTGCGCACGCGCACGTCCTTGAAGGGGTTCTTGCCCTTCACGCTGGAGAACAGCAACTCGTCCCGCTTCTGGTCCATGCCCAGGAAAATGGTGCGCAACTCGGGCCCGGCGATGACCCGCGTGCCCGGATTCGCGTTGACGCGCGCGATGTCCTGCACCGGTACCGGCTCCATCACGTCGATTTCGCCCGACAGCAGCGCCGCCACGCGCGTGGCGGGGTTGGCGATGGGCGTGAAGATGATCTCCTGTGCGTTGCCCTCGATCTTGCCCCAGTAGCGCGGGTTGCGCACGAACACCGTGCGCACGCCCGGCTGGCGTTCGCGCACGTGGAAGGGACCGGTGCCGTTGGTCTTGAAGGAGGCGGTGTTCTCCACGCCCTTGCGCCGATCCACGGGCTTCACGGCGTTGTTGGCCTCGCACCACTTCTTGCTCATGATGTAGACCTGCGAGAGGATCTGCGGCAGGATGGGCTGCGGCGCCTTGGTCTCGATCTCGATGGTGTGGTCGTCGATCTTGCGGGTTTCCTTCACGTCCGTGCCATAGCTCTTCATGTCCGATCCGTCGGACATGATGCGCCCCATGGTGAACACCACGTCGTCGGCCGTGAACGGCGTGCCGTCGTAGAACTGCACCCCCTTGCGCAGCTCGAAGCGCCACACCGTGGGCGAGGTCTGCTTCCACGAAGTGGCCAGGCGCGGCTCCATTTCCAGCTTCTTGTTCCAGCCCACCAGTGCCTCGTAGGCGTTGCTGTCGACCGAAAGCTGCAGCGACTCGTTGAGCGAATGCGGATCGAGCGAGAGAGCGTCGCCCTGGTTGGCGATGCGCACCGTCTGCGCCGAGGCCGCGCCCGCCAGCGCCAGCGCCAGCAAGGCCGCGCCCACCAGCACCGACAGGCGTTGGGTCTTCAGGTTCATTCGAGTCTCCTTGGTTGTGGGTTGGGGTGTGATGCCAGGGATCAATGTCCGGCCGCCTTGCTCACGCTCAGGCGCGGGTCAACCACCACGTAGAGCAGGTCCACGGCCAGGTTGATGATGACGAAGATCAGCGCGATCAGGCACAGGTAGGCGGCCATCACCGGCACGTCGGCAAAGGTCACTGCCTGGATGAACAGCAGCCCCATGCCCGGCCACTGGAACACCGTCTCGGTGATGATGGCAAAGGCGATCAGGCCGCCCAGCTGCAGGCCGGTGATGGTCATCACCGGCACCAGCGTGTTCTTGAGCGCGTGGCCGAAGTGGATGGCCCGGTCCGTCAGCCCGCGGGCGCGCGCGAACTTGATGTAGTCGGTGCGGAGCACCTCCAGCATCTCGGCGCGCACCAGGCGCATGATGAGCGTGAGCTGGAAGATCGCCAGCGTGATGGCGGGCAGCACGATGTGCACCCAGCCATCGCGCGTCAACAGGCCGGTGCTCCACCAGCCGAGCTGCACCGTCTCGCCACGCCCGAAGCTGGGCATCCAGCCCAGCATGACCGAGAAGATGAGGATCAGCAGGATGCCGATCAGGAAGGTGGGCAGGGACACGCCCAGAAGCGACACCGTCATGAACACTTGGCTGAGGAAGCTGCCGCGCCTGAGCGCCGCGTAAACCCCCATGGGAATGCCCACCAGCAGGGCCAGCGCGGCGGCCACGATGGACAGCTCGAAGGTGGCCGGAAAGCGCTCGGCCAGCAGGCGCGAGACCTTTTGCCCCTGGCGCAGGCTCAGGCCGAATTCGCCCTGCACGGCGTTGATCAGGAAGTGCCAGAACTGCACGAAGAACGGTTGGTCCAGCCCCAGGTCGGCGCGCAACTGGCGGATCTGTTCGGGCTTGGCGTCCTGCCCCAGAAGAAACACCACCGGATCGCCCACGTACTGAAACAGCAGAAATGCCACGAACGCCACGGCCACCATCACCACGATGGCCTGGATCAGGCGACGGAAAATGAATGCACCCATGCTTGGTCGGATCAGTCTGCGGGCATGCTAACAGAGGCAAATGCGCCGGCAGCACAGGGATTGCGAGAATGGGGCGCACCCGATTCGGCGTTTCTCGCACTCCTCGAGCGCGCAGCAAAAAGCCGCCCGAAGGCGGCTCTTGCTGATCTGGCCCGCCCCGAGGGACAGGTCATGCGGCACCCCAAGGGCGCGCGCGATCAGAAGTTGTGGCGAACACCAATGCCATAGTTGTTGGTGCTGTCCAGGCGGAGGTAAGCCGCGTAGATGAACGTGCGCTTGGACAGCGCGTACTTGCCTTCCAGAACGCCATTGGTGTACTTCTTGCCACCCAGTTCGTTCTTGGTGTCGCGGGTCAGGTCCAGCGTCACGGCGAAGGCGCCCAGGTTGGCGGTGCCGCCCAGGCTGAAGCCACGGCGCTTCAGGCCAGCAACGTTGGCGTTGTTGTACGAAGCGGCCACGGCGAAGCTGCCGAAGTTGTACTTGCCACCCAGCGCGTAGTTGGTCTTGTTGCCCTTGGTCTTGTTGACCGACAGACCGGCGGCGATCGGGCCGTTGGCGTAGATCGTGTTCAGGTCCCACTTGGCGTTGCCGCCGTTGTCATCCTTCATCACGTAGCCCAGCTCGGCGCTGAAGCCACCCAGGTTGGGGGTCTTGTAGCTGAACTGGCTGCTGTTGCGAGAACCGGCTCCCGCAAAATTGTAGGTATTGCTTACGGCCGAGTAGTTGGCGGCACCCGTCAGTTCCCAGGCGGCGACACCATAGTACGACGGGGTCAGCGTGCGGCCCATCTTGAAGGTACCCCAGTTGCCACCCAGCCACATGTTGGCGGCACGACCCCAGTAACCCGCACCGGAGGTAGAGCTTGCGCCGTCCTTCAGGCTCAGGCCGGTTTCGAAGTTGAAGCCAGCCTTCAGGCCGCCACCCAGATCTTCGACGCCCTTGACGCCCAGACGGCTGGTACCGTGGTTCATGGTGCCGGCGCTGGACATGCCGGTCTTGCTGGTCTTGTTGCCGGTGACCGGATCAACGGATTGCACGCGAGCGATACCCACATCGGCCACGCCGTACAGGGTCACGGAAGATTGAGCCATCGCAGTGCCAGCGAAGCCCAGCACGGCCAGGGTGATCAGAGATTTTTTCATTACAGCCTTTGGAAGATCAGACACAAGGTCCCGGTGCGAATGGACCATCTGCGATCCGCTTCGACTTTCTCGGGCCAACTTCCTCGTATGGAAAGTCGTTCCGATTTTGCACCAGCTTCGCCTTGAACTGGTAAAAACCCCTAATTAAAAACCCTAAAAACAACAAAACAAGCGCCCAGCAAAAAGCCGCCCGAAGGCGGCTCTTGCTGATCTGGCCCGCCCCGAGGGGCAGGTCATGCGGCACCCCAAGGGCGCGCGCGATCAGAAGTTGTGGCGAACACCAATGCCGTAGTTGTTGGTGCTGTCCAGACGCAGGTAAGCGGCGTAGATGAACGTGCGCTTGGACAGGGCGTACTTGCCTTCCAGAACGCCGTTGGTGTACTTCTTGCCACCGAAGTCGTTCTTGGTGTCGCGGGTCAGGTCCAGCGTCACGGCGAAGGCGCC
>OFJB01000480.1_pt1 | contig 19515 bp, 20 predicted proteins | sample 1775081 | NCBI WGS metagenome assembly OFJB01 (sample SAMN08195771, study PRJEB24354) | sludge metagenome | isolation source: initial sludge from phenol fed wastewater aerobic bioreactor | place: India: Nagpur | collected 2016-06-05
TAGATGAACTCCACCGGCCTGCCCTGCGCCACCAGGTGCTGCAGCATGCCGAACATGGGCGTGACGCCGATGCCGCCGGCCACCAGGATGCTGCGCGGGGCCGCGTCGTCCAGCTTGAAGTTGTTGCGCGGCGGATCGATCGGCACCGTGCTGCCCACGCGCAACTGCTGGTGCACGTACAGCGAGCCGCCGCGGCTGTTGCGGTCGCGCGCCACGCCGACGACGTAGCGCCCGCGCTCGGCGTCGGAGTTGCACAGCGAGTAGCTGCGCGACAGGCCGTTGGGCAGGTGCAGGTTGATGTGCGAGCCGGCCTCGAAGGGCGGGAACTCGACCTCGCCGGTGGCCGGGCGCAGCTCCACGCTGACGACCTCGTTGGCTTCCCAACGAATCGCGTACACCAGGGCCGAAAGCGTGGGGCTGGACATGGGTGGCGGCTCCTGCAGCGCGTCAGGCGCGGGCCTTTTCGGCCTCGATCTGCTCCTGCGCCGCGCTGCGCATGACGCGGCGCAGCCGCACCACGCCCATGTCGTGGTCGTACAGGTGCTCGTGCTCGTTGGCGTTGGGCGCCAGGTCTTCCAGCAGCACGCGGTCCTGCTCCAGCACGTGCCAGTGGCGCGCCTCGAGCCGATCGCGGTACAGAAAGCGCCAGGTGTCGCGCGCCCAGCCCGGCGCCACCTTGCGCACGCGCCAGAAGTACACGCCGCACAGGTTGGACGCGATGGGCGTGACCATGCCGATGATGATGAAGCCGCCGCCGGGGCCGCCGGTCTTGGGGTAGGGGATCTCCAGCTTCACCGTCTGGATGCCGGTGTCGGCAAACTCGGACCAGTCGAAGTTGACGTCGCGCTGGCCCTCCTTGGCGAACAGGAAGCCGGTTTCGGTCGCCTCGATGCCGAACTTCATCTGCGTGGCGCCCTGCGACATGGCGTGCGACTGCTTGTGCAGGAAAGTGCCGTGCATCGGGTCGAGCACGTTGTCCAGCACGTAGCGGTAGTCGCACTTCCACTCCACGTAGCACAGGAAGCGCGAGAACTGCGCGTCGTCGGCCAGCTCGGGCGGCAGCACCAGCGGCGGCGGCGTGTCCACCGGCTTGCTCGCGTTGTAGACGAACAGCGTGTCGGCCACCTCGGCCACGTGGTAGTTGAAGGTGGCGCGCGCGCCCTCCAGCTTGCAGCCGGGGCTGGCGGGCACCGAGGTGGCCACGCCGTCGCAGCGCACTTCCACGCCGTGGTAGGGGCACTTGAGGGTGTCGTTCAGGATGGCGCCCTGCGACAGCTTGGCGCCGCGGTGCGGGCAGCGGTCTTCCAGCGCGTGCGCCTTGCCGTCGGTGCCGCGCCACACCGCCAGCGTGGTGCCCAGGCGCTGCAGCGACACGGGTTTTTCCTTGATGAAGGATGCCGGGCACAGCGCGTACCAGCGGTCCTTCAGGCCTTCTTCCAGCCGCTTGGCGACGGCGTCCTGTTGCGTTGGGCTCATGGTGGATCTCCTGTCTTGATGCGGTTTTCAGTACCCCAGCGTCTTCATGACGGCGGCGTAGTTGGCCTCGGTCCAGGGCTGGTTGTCGGGCGTGGTCGAGTTCTGGCTGTTGAGGTGGGCCACCAGGCCCGGCAGGTCGTAGACGCCAGCGCCGAAGGCGCGCTCGATGGCGTCGCCCAGCAGGCTTTCGTAGCTGGTGGGCGGGCGCTTCTGCGCCTGGCGCGGCTGCAGGTAGCGGTCGTGCGCCTCGCTGGCCGCCGGTTGCGTGTTGTCGATGATCTTGATCATCTGGATGGTGCCTTCGGACATCGCGGTCTCCTGGGGTGCTGAATGAAAGGAATGGGGGTCATTGCGCCTGGATGTGGCGGCTCTTGAGCACGCCGGCCCAGACGGCGGTTTCGTCCCGGATGGCCCGGTCGAAGGCCGCCGGGCTCATGGTGGCCTGGCTCATGCCCTGGGCCGTCAGGCGCTGCTTGACCTCGGGCTCGGCCAGGATCGCGGCGGCGTCCCTGGCGAGTTGCCCGGCCACCTCGGCCGGCGTGCCGGCCGGCGCCAGCAAGCCGTACCACGAGGTCACGTCCACGCCCTTGACGCCCTGCTCGGCCAGCGTGGGAATCTCGGGCGCGGCCGGGATGCGTTTGGCCTGGGTGGTGGCCAGGGCCAGCAGCTTGCCGTCCTGGATGAAGGGCAGCGCCGCCGGCAGGTTGGTGAACATGAGCGGCACCACGCCGCCCATCACGTCGTTGAGCGCCGGCGGCGTGCCCTTGTAGGCCACGTGCAGCATGTCGATGCCGGTGCGCTCCTTGAACAGCTCGCCGGCCAGGTGCAGGCCGCTGCCCACGCCGGGCGAGGCATACGACAGCGTGCCGGGCTTGGCCTTGGCGCGCGCGATCAGATCGGCAATCGACCGGATGCCGCTGGCCTTGCCCGTCACGATGACGTTGGGCGCGGCGGCCAGCATGGTGACGGGCACGAAGTCCTTGCGGATGTCGAAGGGAAAGTTCGGCATCAGCGTCGGGTTGATGGTGAGGTTGCCCGCTGGAATGACGAGCAGCGTGTGGCCGTCGCCCTTGGCGCGCTTGACCTTCTCCATGCCGATGTTGCCGGCCGCGCCGGTGGCGTTCTCGACCACGGCGGGGGTCTTGTAGCGCGCGCTCAGGCCCTCGGCCAGCACGCGCGCCAGCGTGTCGGTGGGGCCGCCGGGCGGAAAGGGCGACACCAGGGTGAAGCGCTCGGACGACAGGGCCTTGCCGACGTCGGCCGCACCCTGCGCCGCGGCGGGCAATGCCGTGGCCAGGGCGGCCATCGCCATGCCGATCCAGCAGACTCGTTTCATCGGGTTCATTCCTTCACACCGTCTTCAATCGGCCAATGCCACCTGCCAGGCGTCGTAGCCGTAGACCCAGTCGGCGTTGCCGCCCTGCTTGAGCCATTCGTTGCCGCGCGAGCCGCGCTGCACCCTGGCGGTGCGCTCCTTGCGGGTGTTTTCATAGCGGGCCAGCGCCGCCGCCACGCCCGGCTGGTCCACGCCCTGCAGGGCACGCGCCAGCACCACCGCGTCCTCCAGCGCCATGCAGGCGCCCTGGGCCATGAAGGGCACCATCGGGTGGCAGGCATCGCCCAGCAGCGTGACCGCGCCCTGGGACCATTGCGGCATGGGCTCGCGCACGTACAGCGCGGACTTGGTCACCTCGGTGCAGGCGTCGAGCAGCGCGCGCGCCTCGGGATGGAAGTCCTGGTAGATGCGGCGCAGCTCGTGCACGTCGCCCGGCAGCGTCCACGACTCGTCGCGCCAGCCGTCCTGCGCCGTGGTGGCGAAGATGAACTGCTCGCGCCCGCGGTTGAGCGGGAAGGTGACGATCTGGATCGAGGGCTGCGGCCCCCACCACTTGGTGAAGGCATCGATGTTGGGCAGCTGCGCCACCTTCTCGCGCGCGATGGTGGCGCGAAACGAGACCAGGCCGGTGAATTCCGGATGGTCCTGGCCGAACAGCGCCGCGCGCACCACCGAATGGATGCCATCGGCGCCGATGACCAGGTCGAACGCCTGCTGCGTGCCGTCGGCGAACCGGACGCAGGCGCCCTGCGCTTGCCGTTCCACCGTGGCGACACGCTTTTCCAGCGTCAGCACGCCTGCGGGCAAGCGGCTGGTGAGGGCCTCCAGCAGGTCGGCGCGATGGATGGTGATCTGCGGCGCGTTGTAGCTGCGCACCGCCGCCTCGGCCATCTCCAGGCGCGAGGTTTCCTCGCCGGTGTCCCAGGTGCGGCTGATGCGGTGGGTGGGCTGCGCGCCGTGCTCGCGCAGCGCCTGGCCGATGCCCAGGCCGTCGCACACCTTGACGGCGTTGGGCGTGAGGTTGATGTCGGCGCCCACGCGGCCGTAGCGCGAGGCCTGCTCGAAAACGGTGACCCGATGGCCCGCCTTGTGCAGGGCAATGGCGGCGGCCAGGCCGCCCACGCCACCGCCCACGATGCCGATGTTCAATGCTGTCATGTATGGTCTCCTGCTGGTTCAGCCGTTGCGTTCGGTCAGGAATTTGCCGCCCGCTTCCATGCCCTTTTGCCGGCGCGTGTGGCCGTCCAGGCCGCCGGTGATGGCCCATTCGGCGAACACCGTGGGGCCAGGCTCGAACTCGCGCGCCTGCCAGTCCGCCGTCAGGTGGTCCTCGTCGGCGTAGTACTCGACCAGGCCGCCGGCCGGGTTCTCGAAGTACCAGAAATAGGCCGAGGAGACGGGGTGCCGGCCCGGGCCGAGCTGGGTCTTCCAGCCGCAGCGCGAGAAGTGCAGGCCGCCGCCGAACACCTCGTGGATGTCGCGCACCGTGAAGGCCACGTGGTTGATGCCGCGCTTGCCCGAGGGCAGCTGCAGCAGGAACAGGTCATGATGGCCGCCCTCGGGCGCGCAGCGCATGAAGGCACCGCGATCGGGGTAGCGGTCGGACGCGACAAAGCCGAAGCGGCTGGCATAGAACGCCTCGCAGGCCTTCACGTCGGCCACGAAGAACACCACGTGGCCCACCTCGATCGGCGTGGCGCGCTCGTAGATCGGCGCGCGCTGGTTGACGCGCGGCTGCTCGCACCAGGTGTTCATGGCGGCGCAATCGACACTGACCGCGTGCTTGCGGCTGACCTGCAGGCGCACCGCCAGGCCGTTGGGGTCGGTGCAGCCGATGCGGCGCGCGCCGTCGACCACGGCATCGACAAAGCCAGCGTCGCCGCGGATGGCGTCGGCGCAGCGTGCCAGGTCGGCCTCGCTTTCCACGCCCCACACCACCTCGCGCAGCGTGGGGCCGTCCTCGATGGCGGGCGGCAGGCCCGCCTTGTCCATGGCGGCCACCACCACGCGGCAGCCGTTGAGGCATTCGAAGACCAGTTCGTCGGCGCTCTCCTGCTTCAGGGCCAGGCCCCAGTCCTGGAAAAAGCGGCGCGCGAGCGCCAGGTCTTCGCTGCAGTAGGTGATCTGGTCGATGCCCAGCACGCTCATGATGTTCACTCCGGTGGTCAATCGGCCCAGCCGATGGGCTGCTCGCTGGTGCCCCAGTACATGCTCTTTTGCTCCATGTACTGGAAGATGCCCTCGCGTCCCTTCTCGCGGCCCAGGCCCGAGTCGCGCCAGCCGCCAAAAGGCGTGGAGACGGAAAACTGCTTGTAGGTGTTGACCCACACGGTGCCCGCCTGCACCGCGCGGCCCACGCGCCAGGCGCGCTTGAAGTCGCGGCTCCACACGCCGGCCGCCAGCGCGTAGAGGCTGTCGTTGGCCTGCGCGATCAGCTCGTCCTCGCTGTCGAAGGGCATGGCCACCAGCACCGGGCCGAAGATCTCTTCCTGCGCGATGCGCGCCTGGTTGTTCAGGCCTTCGAGGATGGTGGGCGTGTAGAAGTAGCCCTGGTCGAAGTCGGCGCCCTGCGGGCGCACGCCGCCGGTGCGGATGCTGCCGCCCTCGCTCACGCCCAGCGCCACGTAGCGCTCGATGCTTTCGCGGTGCTTGGCGGTGATCAGCGGCCCCATCTGCGTGCGCTCGCTGGCCGGGTTGCCCACGCGCAGGTTCTTGGCCGCATCCGCCAGGCGGGCGACGAAGGCGTCGTAGATGCCGCGCGCGACGAACAGGCGCGAGCCGGCGATGCAGGACTCGCCCGAGCTGCTGAAGATGCCGTAGAGCACGCCCTTGACGGCGTGGTCGAGGTCGGCGTCCTCCAGCACCATGGTGGCCGACTTGCCACCCAGCTCGAGCGACACCGGCATCATCTTGTCGGCCGCGATGTGGGCGATGTGCTTGCCGGTGGCGGTGCCGCCGGTGAAGGACACGCGCTTGACCAGCGGGTGCTTGGTGATCGCGTCGCCAATGACCGAGCCCTTGCCCGGCAGCACGCTGATCATGCCCTTGGGCACGCCGGCCTCTTCGCAGATCCTGGCCAGCTCCAGCGCCATCAGCGGCGTCACCTCGGCCGGCTTGACGACCACGGCGTTGCCCGCCGCCAGCGCCGGCGCCATCTTCTGGGCCTCGCTGGCGATCGGCGAGTTCCAGGGCGTGATGGCCGCCACCACGCCCATGGGCTCGTGCACGCTCATGGTCACGTAGGCGCCGCGCGAGGGGGTGATGGTGTCTTCCAGCGTCTCCAGCGCGGCGGCGAAGAACTGGAAGGTGCCCGCCGCGCTGGCCACCAGGGCGCGGGTTTCGCTGATGGGCTTGCCGTTGTCCAGGCGCTGCTTTTGCGCCAGTTCTTCGGCGCGCTCGCGGATCAGGCCCGCCACGCGGTGCAGCACGGCAGCGCGCACATGCGGCAGCATCTGCGCCCAGCCGCTGGTGCGAAAGGCATGGTCGGCGCCGGCAATGGCTTCATTGACATCCTGCAGGCCGGCGGCGTTCAGGCGCGCGATCGGCTCGCCGGTGGCGGGGTACAGGCTTTCATACACCTCGCCGCTGCCAGGCAGCCACTGGCCGGCGACGTTGATGGGAAGCAGGGGAAGCTTGGGCATGGCGGCTCTCATTTCAGATCACCAGCGGCGCGACACGGCCGCGCAGCGCGCGCACCGCGCTGTAGACGGTGAGCGCCGAGGTCTTGGGGTTGGCGGCGAGCGGCTGGTTGCGCAGGGTCAGCTCGAAGCGGCCGAAGGCGCCCTCGGCCTCGACGTGGTGCACGTTCTCGACGACCACCGGATCAGCGATGAGACGCACGGCGGTCCGGTCCAATCCCAGGCCGGCCAGCGACACGGTGGCCGCCACGTTGGCGTTCTTGGGGTACTGGCGGGCCGCCTCGCGCGCCGTGCCTTCGAAGATCACGGTTTCGTGCTTCAGCGCCGCCAGGTCGTGCGCGGCGTCGGCGGGGGTGCCGGTCCAGGCCTGCGGCGGCTTGCGGCCGGTGTAGCGCACGGCGTCCAGCCCGCCGATGCGCGCCGCCGCCAGCGCGTCGATGCCGCCGATGGCGCCCGCGATCAGCTGTGCCTGCGTGCGGCCTGCGCGCGCGGCGGCTTCCAGCTGCTCGGGCAGGCCCTCGGCCGACAGCGCGCCGACCGAGGCCACGATGGCGGGCACGCCGCGCCGCAGCGCCGGCAGCACGTGCTGCTCGATGGCGGCGTGGCCCGCGCATTCGACGACCAGGTCGATACCCTGCCCGGGAACGGCCGGCACCACGAGGGCGGCAGGAGCCAGGCGCCGGGCCACCTCGCTGGCCGCGTCGCCGAAGTCGGCCGGGACGACGATGGCCGCGATGTCCAGGCCCGTATCGTCCTTCACCAGATCCAGCAAGGCGGTGCCGATGGCGCCGCAACCGATCAGGGCAACTCGCATGGCCATGTCCTCAGGCCGCGCTCGACGCCACCGTGGGGTCGAGCGCCGGGATCTGGTTGAGCTTGTTGACCGGCGGGCCGGCAAACGTGGTCTTGAAGCGGCCGATGGACAGCATGTCGATCTCGAGCATGAAAGGGCCCTTGGCCTTCAGCGCCGCCTGCAGCTGCCCTGGCAGCGCCGCCAGGTCGGACACCCGCGCATGCGGCAGCGCCAGCGACGCGCACAGCTGCGCGTAGTCGGGCGTGTGCAGCTCGACGTAGGCACGGCGCCCGCCGTACTGCGCGTCCTGGATGTTCTTGATGACGCCGTAGCCCTTGTCGTTCATCAGCACGATCAGGCAGTCACACTGCTCCTGCACCAGCGTGGCGAGCTCGCCCAGGTTCAGGATGAAGCCGCCGTCGCCGGCCAGGCACAGCGTCTTGCGGCCCGATGCTGTGGTCTGCGCGCCCACCGCCGCGCCGATGGCCATGGGCAGGCCCTGGCCGATGCCGCCGCCGGTGGCGTGCACGCCGGCGTTGGGCTCGAACACGCGCAGCTCGCGGTTGCCCCAGGTGCTGTTGGACACCGTGACGTCGCGCACCCAGTTGAACCGCCGGCCCGCGGCCTGCTGCAGCTGCTGCACCAGCGCGCCGTAGGGGCCCAGGCCGTCGTGCAGCGCGTGCACCGCCGCGTCGTGCGCCTGGCGCAGGTCGGCCAGCAGTTGCGGGTCGGCCCGGTAGCCGCGCGCCTCCAGGCGGTCGGCCAGGCCGGCGAGCACCCGCGCCGCGTCGCCGCAGACGAAGCCGTCGTCGGCGTAGCAGCGCCCCTGCTGGGCGGCGTCGGCGTCCACCCGGTAGAGCGGGCGCGGCAGCTTGAGTTCGTACTTGAGCGTCTCGTTGCTGCGCAGGCGCGTGCCCACCGCCAGCATGGCGTCGCAGCTCTGGTAGAACGCCTCCACCGGCTTGTGGATGTTGTAGGCGCCCAGCGAGGCCGGGTCGTCCTCGGCCACGATGCCGCGGCCCTGCACCGTCGTGACGATGCCGAAACCCAGCGCCTTCAGGCGCTGCACGGCGGCGCCGGCGTGGCGCGCGCCGCCGCCCAGCCACAGCAGCGGACGCCGGGCGGCGGCCAGGCCCGCGGCCAGCGCGTCGATGGCGGCTTCGGACGCTTGCTGCACGGCCGTCGGCGGCGGCGCCAGGTCCTGCGGCATGGCCACCAGCGTCTGCTGGATGTCGATCGGAATCTCGACGCTCACCGGACCGGTGGGCGCCGTCGTGGCCACCTGCACGGCCTTCTTGAGCGTGGACAAGGCGGTCTCGGCGCTGCGCACGCGAAAGGCGGCCTTGGACACCGCGTCCAGCATGGTGAGTTGGTCGGGCGCCTCGTGGATGTAAGACAGGTTCTTGTCCAGGTAGGGCGTCTCGATCTGGCCGGTCAGGTGCAGCAGCGGCGTGCCGGCGGTGTAGGCCTCGACCAGCGAGCCGGCGATGTTGCCCGCCGCCGGCCCGGTGCTGGTGATGCACACGCCCAGGCTGGAGGTGGAGCGCGCGTAGGCATCGGCCATGTTGCCGGCGCCGGCCTCGCCGCGCGCCATCACGAAGCGAATCTGCCCGCGCTGGGCAAAGGCGTCCAGAATCGGCATGTTGTGGATCGAGATCACGCCGAATGCCGCCTTGACGCCGCACTGCTCCAGGAAGGCGGCCACGACGGCCCCCACGGTGACTTGGGGGCGCTGGGAAGAAGGTGTGGATTCAGGCATGGCGGGAATGGCCTCCGGAGATGTCGATGTGGCTGCCGCTCGTGTAGGAGGCGAACGGCGAGACGAGAAAGGCCAGGGCGCGCGCGGCCTCATGAGGAAGTCCCAAGCGCCCCAGCGGGATGTGTTTTTGCAGGGCCAGCGCGTGGCTCCAGGCGGCCCAGTCCTGCGACTTGTCTTCGCGCGCCTCGAAGCGGCGGCGCCACTGGCCGGACTCGACCAGGCCAATCAGGATGCCGTTGACGCGCACGCCCTGCGGCGCGAACTCGGTGGCCAGCGAGCGCACCAGGTTCAGGATGCCGGCGCGCGCGGCCGAGGTGGCCACCATGTGCGGCTCGGGCTGGCGCGCCAGCAGCGAGTTGGCGCAGGCGATGGCTGCGTCGCCCAGCCGCTGGCGTTCGGCCGCGAGCTGCGGCAGGAACGCGCGGGTGGGATGGATGATGGAAAAGAACTTGAGCTTGAGCTCGTCCATCCAGGCCTGGTCGTCGGTGTCGGCGAAGGTGGACACGCGGCCCTGGCCGGCGTTGTTGACCAGCATGGCGGCCGGGCCCAGCGCGGCCTGGCTGGCGGCGGCAAAGGCCTTGACGGATTCGCCGTCCAGCACGTCGCAGGCCTGGGCGAACAGCCGGGCGCCCGGAAACTGCGCGCGCAGCCGCGCCACGGCGCCGTCCAGGCGCTCGGCATTGCGGCCGCACAGGGCCACGGCGGCGCCGGCGGCCAGCAGCACCTCGACCGTGGCCAAGCCGATGCCCGAGGAGCCGCCGGTGACGACGGCCGTGCGGCCGGTCAGCGCGTCGGGCGCGAGGAAGGCGCTGGCGCTCATCGGGCTTGCCTCTCGGGGTGCAGCGCCACCAGGTTGTCGCCGCCCTGGCGGGGTGCGTAGTTGAGCAGGCCGGACAGGCGATCGGCCGCGGCGCACACCTGCGCCACCAGGGTTTGCATCTGGTCGGCCTCGATCCGGCTGGCGTTCAGGGTCATGCCCAGCGCGGCCACCACGCGGGCGCTGTGGTCGCGCACCGGCGCGGCGATGGTGGAGATGTTGGCCTCGAAAAAGCCCTCGCTCACCGCGTAGCCGCGCTGGCGGTCGGCCTGCGCCAGGTCGAACAGCTCGGTCACCGTGCGCGGGGTGCTGGGCGAGAACGACTCGAGCTGGCTTTCGGGGTACAGCGCGCGCAGCTCGGGCAGCGTCAGGTCGGCCATCAGCACGCGCCCCAGCACGGTGGCGTGGGCCGGCAGGCGCGTGCCCACGCTGACCGCGCTGACGAAGGGCGAAGGCGGCGACACGCGGGACACGTAGACGATGGAGCGGCCGTCGCGCACGATCAGGTTGCAGGCGTGGCCCGTGTCCTTGCTCAGGCGCTCGAGCAGCGGGTGGCCCAGTTCGTTGAGCGGCAGCGAGGCCAGGTATTCGAAGCCCAGGCGCAGCACGGCCAGGCCCAGGCGGTACTCGCGCGCGCCGGCGTCGCGCTCGACGAAGCCCAGGCTCTCCAGCGTGGCCAGCAGGCGAAACACGGTGGAGCGCGGCAGCTTGAAGCGCCGTGCCAGCTCGGGTGCGGTCAGCGTGCGCGTGTCGCGGCTGAACTCGCCCAGCACGCGCAGGCCGCGCTCCAGCGCGGGTACGTTGTAGCGGTCGCCGCCTTCGTCGCCGCCGTCGGGCAATGCTTGTTCGGTGGAATTCATGATCAAGGCCTTTCCGGTCGGCGTGCAGGCGCCGCGCCCATCGCGACATCCAGCACGCCACCCAGCCATTGGGCCACGGCGGCGGGCTGCTCGACGTAGCTGGCGTGGCCGGCATCCGCGATCGAGTGCAGCGCCACGCCCGCCGCCCGTGCCACCTCGGCGCAGGCGGGCGGCGGCGTGACCACGTCCAGCGCGCCGCAGGCCACCTGCACCGGCACCGGGGCAGGCAGATCCGCCAGCAGGTCGCTGCCGCACAGCAGCTCGACCGCCTGGCGGTAGCCGTGCTCGTGCAGGCGGGCCATGTTCCAGTGCACCCAGGCGCGCACCACGGGCGAGGCGTGCCCGGACACCAGGCGCGCCGAGCGCTGCGCGGCCATGCCGGCGATGCCCAGCTCGGCCAGGGTTTGCAGGCGCTGGGCGCGCACGCGGGCGCCGTCGGCCGCGCGCGCCGCGGCGCCGTAGCCACGCGCCGGGCTGATCAAGGCCAGCGCGGCAAAGCGTTCGGCGTCTTGCCGCACCGCCGGCGCCGCCATCAGGGCGCCCAGCGAGTGCCCGACCAGCACGCAGCGCCGGATGCCCATGGCGTCCAGCAGCGCATGCAGGCGCCGGGCGTAGTCGCCCCCTCGCGGGGCCTCCATGGGCAGCGGGGTGGACGCGCCGTAACCCGGCGCGTCCCAGGCGATGACGCGCGTGCGCCCGGACAGCAGGAGCGCCGCCTCCAGCCACGAGGCCGAGCCCGAGCCGATGCCGTGCAGGCACACCAGCGGCAGCGCGCCGTCCCGCGCCAAGCCGCACTCGCGCACCGACACCTGCCCGCCCGCCGCCAGCACGACCGGGCGTGCGGCAAAGCGCTGCTCCAGCCGATCGAGCTGATCGGCTGCCAGCGGGGGCAAGGCAAGCTCGGCCATGGCGCTGCGGCGGTGTCAGGCAGCCTCGGCGGACTTGGCCGGGCGCTTGATCTTGGACAGCGGGTCGTTCGGGCGGTAGGTGGGCGTCTCGGGCTTGGCCGCGCCCAGCATCACCAGCATCAGCGCCTCTTCGTCGCCGATGTTGATCTCGCCGCGGTACACGCCGGGCGGCCAGGAGATCAGGTCGCGCTCGCCGACGATGGCTTCCCACTTTTCCTTGCCATCGGCCGACTCGGCGATCATCTTGACCTTGCCGCGCAGCACGAAGAAGACTTCCTCGACGTCGTAGTGGATGTGCAGCGGGCCCTCGTGGCCGGCGGGCAGGATCATGGTCGAGAAGGTGAAGTGCTCGGCCGGCACCGAGTTGGTGTCGCCCGCGACGCCGGTGCCGCCGGTGCCGATGTAGCGCATCTGCGCGCGGCCGTACTTGGGATCGACCTCGGTCTGGAATTTCAGCGCGTTCCAGTCGTAGGTGCGCGTCGCGCGATGCGCCACGCGGGAATCCATCCATTGCTTGAGGGTGGCGCCTTCGGGGCGGTCCCAGGAGCGCTTGGGCTTGTCGGACATGATTGACCTCACTTTTCAGTTGAACACGAAACCACCATTGACCGGCAGCAGCTGCCCGGTCACGAAACGCGCCAGATCGGAGAGCGCGAACAGCGCCACGCCGCTCACGTCGGCGGGCAGCTGCTCGCGCTGCAGCGCGCGCTGCTCGATGTAGAGCCGGTGCCGGCTCTCGGGCACGTACTCGGTCGCCTCCACCAGCACCAGGCCGGGCGCGATGGCGTTGACGGTGATGCCGTCGGCGCCGTACTCGCGCGCCAGGGCCCGCGTCAGCGAGATGACCGCGCCCTTGCTGGCCACGTAGGCCATCAGCCTGGGCGCGCCCCACAGCGCGGTGTCGGACGCCAGGTTGACGATGGCGCCGCGCCCGCTGGCCGCCAGCGCCGCATGGCAGGCGCGCGACATCAGCCAGGTGCCGCGCACGTTGACGGCCATCACGCGGTCCCACATCTCCACGCTGATGTCGTCGCCCGGCTTGCCGCCCGAGTCGGTGACGGCCGCGTTGTTGACCAGGCCATCGAGCCCGCCCAAGGCATCGATGGCGCTGGCCGCGCAGCGCTCGATCGAGGCCGGCTCGGACAGGTCTGCCACCAGGGCGTGGGCCGTGAAACCCGAAGCACGCAAACCCACTGCCGCCGACTCCACCAGCTCCGCCCGGATGTCGGCGATGGCCACCGCCGCGCCGGCCTCGCAGAAGTGCCGGGCAAAGGCCAGTCCCAGGCCGCGCGCGCCACCGGTCACCAGGATGCGGCGGCCTGCAAGGAGTTGGGCGGCACCCGCGTTCACGTCAGTCACGGCTTGCACTCCAGCTCAAGCGGCCTTGGGATGAAAGTCCACGTCTTTGGTCTCCGGGCCCACCGCCGCGCCGATGAAAATCAGCAGCGCGCCCACCACGCCCAGCACCAGCACGGTGTAGTCGAAGGGCATGAAGTTGGCCAGGCCGGCCTGGTAGAACACGTAGAACGCCGGCAGCACGATGGCCAGGCTGTAGCCCAGGCCGAAGCCCGAGGCGCGCACGCCGGTCTGGAAGCGCTCGTTGATGTAGACCGTGCCCAGGGCGCCGGGCGACACCACCAGCACCGTGGTGAGGGTGGCCAGCACGCCGACGGTGACGATGTCGCCCGGCTGGGCGTTCAGCAGCTGGTAGTAGAAGAAGGTGCCCAGCACGGCGCTGACGGCGCTGCTGGCCATGAGGTAGGTGCGCCGGCCGATGCGCTGGCTGATGATGCCGCCCAGGATGTAGGAGCCGGCCAGGATCACGTAGGCCACGACCAGCATGAAGGTCAGGTGCGTGCCGGTGATGTGCAGGCGCTTGACCAGGATGCCCGGCATGATGGCCAGGGCGGCATTGAGCGAGAGCCAGAAGCCCGTCATCACCACGAACACCTGCAGAAAGCTGCGCAGGTTCTCGCCGCGAAACAGCGCCTTCAGCGGCGACTCGGTGCGCTCGGCCTTGCCGGCCTTGGCCCAGACCTCGGACTCCTCCACCGAGGTGTGGTAGTAGTACGCCAGCGCGAAGGCCATGAGGGCGCCGAAGACGAAGGGAATGCGCCAGCCCCACTGCACGTAGGGCGAGTCCAGGCTGCCGCCGGGCAGGAAGTAGAGGACGGCCAGCGTCACCAGCGAGATGAAGGCCGTGCCCAGCGAGGCCGCGCTTTGGATGAGCGCGCCATAGAAGCCGCGCTTGGCCTTGGGGCTGTATTCCATCGCCAGCGGGTTGGCCGAGGTGTATTCGCCCCCCAGGAAGATGCCGTCGATCAGGCGCAGCACGATGAACACCCACAGCACCGACTCGCCCCAGTGCTGGTAGCCCGGCAGCGCGGCGATCAGCAGCGTGACCACGCCGAAGCCCAGCACGCACAGCACGGTCACGCGCTTGCGGCCGATGGTGTCGGCGTAGTGGCCGAAGATGACGGCGCCCAGCGGCCGGCCGATCAGCGTGGTGGCGAAGATCATGGCCGAGACGATGGCGGCCATGGTGGGCGAGAGCTCGCCCTTGGGGATGAAGTAGATCATCGCCGGCGCCAGGGCGATCACCGGCAGGAAGATGTCGTAGTTGTCGACGAAAAACCCGACGAAGGCGCCCCACACGGCCCGGCGGGCCTGGGGCGTGAGTTCTTCGTCGCTGGCGCTGGCGGGGCTGGCCTGCAATGGGACGCTTGTCATGGGTCGGTCTCCTTGGCCCCGGCGCGTGCCATGCGCCCGGGGCGGGATGAATGGGGGTTGGCGCCGGGCCGGGTGTTGCAGGCCCGGGCCGTCTTATTCGGCCTTGATGCCCAGCTCGCCCACGATGCGGGTGAAGCGGTCCAGGTCGGTCAGCGCCACCTTGCGCAGGACCTCGGGCGAGCCGCCCACCGGCAGCATGCCCAGCACGCGCAGGCGCTGCGCCAGGTCCGGGTCCTTGATGAGGGCGTTCAGCTCGGTGTTGAGCCTGCCGACCACCTCGGCGGGCAAGCCCTTGGGGCCGAACAGGCCGTTCCAGGCCACCACCTCGACGCCCTTGACGCCCAGCTCGGCCAGCGTGGGCACGTTGGGCGCCAGCGGCGAGCGCTGGTCCTGCGCCACGGCCAGCAGCCTGATCCTGCCGTCCTTCAGGTAGGGCTCGACCGGACCGTAGGTGACCCAGGTCAGCGGCAGGTGGCCGCCGACCACGTCGTTGAGCCCCGGCGCGATGCCCTTGTAGGGCACGTGGGAGAACTGGGCGCCCGCCGCGCGGTTGAACATCTCGCCCAGCACGTGCATGGGCGAGCCGGTGCCGGGGCTGGCGTAGCTGAGCGCGGCCGTCTTGCTGGCCTGGACGGCGTCGGCCAGCGTGTTGAACTTGCCGCCCGGGCCGGCGGCCAGGAACAGCGGCTGCGCGCCGACCTGGAAGATCGGCGTGAGCGCGCGCATGTCGTAGGCCGTCGCCGGGCTGGGCTTGAGCACCAGCTGGGCCATGGTGACGGTGCTGGGCGCCATCAGCAGGGTGTAGCCGTCCGGCGGCGCCTTGTTGACGAAGCTGGTGCCGATGATGCCGCTGGCGCCGGGCTTGTTGTCGACGATGACCGGCTGGCCCAGGCGGCTGGAGAGCTTTTCGCCCAGCAGGCGCGCCACGGCGTCGGTGTCGCCACCGGCCGGATAGGCCACCACGATGGTGATGGGCTTGGAGGGCCAGGCCTGGGCCATGGCTGGCGTCAGGCCGGCACCCAGCGCGCCGACCCCGAAGGCCAGACCCGCAACCCACCGCCCCAGCTTGCGTCGTTGAATGTTTCGCATATGGATCATCGTCTCCGTAATGAAACGATATTGTAGAAGCCGGTTGATCGGCGTGGATTGGGAATTACCCTAGTGCCGCGAAACGGAGCCCTCGTCGATGGGATTTCGGGGCGGCCCGGCACGCGCTCGGCCCGCCGGCTATATTGGCGCGATGACCTCAAGCCTGAACACCTTCCCCATCACCCGCAAGTGGCCCGCGCGCCACCCCGAGCGCCTGCAGCTGTATACGCTGGCCACGCCCAACGGCGTCAAGGCCTCGATCGCGCTGGAGGAAACCGGCCTGCCCTACGAGGCGCACCGCGTCAGCTTCGACACGCAGGACCAGCTGTCGCCCGAGTTCCTCTCGCTCAACCCCAACAACAAGATCCCGGCCATCCTCGACCCCGACGGCCCGGGCGGCCAGCCGCTGGCGCTGTTCGAGTCGGGCGCCATCCTGATCTACCTGGCCGACAAGACCGGCCAGCTGCTGCCCAGGGACCCGGCCGCGCGCTACCACGCGCTGCAATGGCTGATGTGGCAGATGGGCGGCGTCGGCCCCATGTTCGGCCAGGTCGGCTTCTTTCACAAATACGCCGGGCGCGAGTACGAGGACAAGCGCCCGCTGGGCCGCTACGTGGCCGAGAGCGCGCGCCTGTTGAAAGTGCTGGACGGCCACCTGAAGGGCCGCGCCTGGATGCTGGGCGACGAATACACCATCGCCGACATCGCCATCTTTCCGTGGGTGCGCAACCTGGTCGGCTGGTACGAGGCGGGCGAGCTGGTCGGCTTCGAGCGCTTCGGCGAGGTGCGGCGCGTGCTGGACGCCTTTTTGGCGCGGCCGGCGGTACAGCGGGGGTTGAAGGTGCCGGCGGCCTGAAGCGCCCGCACCCAGCGCCATCGGTCATTCAAGCCTTGCCCTTGAGCACCCTCCATCCCATGAACAAAAACCACTTGGCCTTCCTGAGCGCGGCCCTTGCGCTCGCCCTGACCCCGGCCGCCGCGCGGGCCGCCGGCACGCATGCCGGCGACCATGGTGAATCGGCCACGCACACGCACCACGCCGCGGCGCCGGTGGGCCGCCCGGGCGACGCCGCCAAGGTCGCGCGGACCATCGACATGGTGCTCGGCGACGACATGCGCTTTGCGCCGGCCACCGTCGAGGTCAAGGCCGGCCAGACGGTGCGCTTTCGCATCCGCAACGCCGGCCAGGTCCGGCACGAGATGGTGATCGGCTCGCTCGATGAGCTGAAGGCGCACGCCGCGCAGATGCGCGCCCATCCGGGCATGGTGCACGCCGAGCCCAACCAGGTGAACCTGGCCCCCGGCCAGCGCGGCACGCTGGTGTGGCGCTTCGATCAGCCGGGGCAGGTGGACTTCGCCTGCACCGAGCCGGGGCACCTGGAGGCGGGCATGGTGGGCAAGGTGCGGGTCACACGCTGAACACCCGCCGCCGTTGCCGCAAGCGCCATGGCCGGGTTGAAGAACCCTACCTGGCCTTCCACAGGACTATCATTTGAATAGCTGTCCGCGCATGTTCCGCGCCGGCCATCGGCTGATTCGATCTGAAAATGCCGGCGCAACCGTCAGCGCGCCACCGCCGGCCCGGGCTCGATGCGCAGGCCGTCTGGCAGCACGCGCAGAGCCGTGTGGGTCCAGCCCAGGTTGCGCGCCAGCGCCAGCTGTTCGGCGGGCACGCGGTACAGCACCAGGTTCTGCAGCAGCTGCTCGGCGATGCCGGGCGCGACCTGCGACACCAGCGCCTGCTGCGCGGGCGGCAGCCGGTCGATGCTCAGGCGGTTGACCTGCACGTCGGCCATGCGCACCACGCCTTCGGGCAGGTCCAGGCGCAAGCCGCAGTCCAGGTCCAGCCCGCCGGTATGGCGCGTGCCGGACAGGCGCTCGACCAGCACCAGGTCGACCGCGGTGGCGATGCGGTTGGAGGCGGGCAGCAGGTTCAGGCGGGGTGAGGCCAGCGTCAGCTCGGCCAGCCCGCCGAGCAGGCCGCGCGTGACGGGAAAGCTGCGCGCCAGCCACTCGTTCAGCCGCTGCCGCGACACGGTGTAGCCGGGCGCGCCGCCGCCGCTGCCGGCGGCGCAGGCGCCGAGCGTCGGAAGCAGGCCGCCCAGCGCGGCCGCGCCGAGCAGGCGGTGGCAGTGGCGGCGCGTCAGCGCCGGAAAGGCGGGCACGATCGTGCGGCAGTCAGGGGCCAGAGGACGGTTGGCTCACACCGACACGCCCGCGCGCGAGCCCGAACATCCGATTCAGATCATGGCCCGCGCCTATGGATTGACCGAGGACTGACATGCCCGCCGACGCCCGCAAGATCATACCCGCCGATATCCTGTCCGACAGCGACTATGCGGCCCGGCGCAAGCAATTGCGCAGCGACGCCATCGCGCTGAAGAGGCACCGCCGCGTCGAAGTCGGGCCCTTCGCCACCTTCTATTTCGAGAATTACGCCACCATGTGGCTGCAGGTTCAGGAGATGCTACGCATCGAGAAGGGCGGTGACGAGCAGCTTGAAGGCGAGCTGGAAGCGTATAATCCGCTGATCCCGCAAGGCGACGAGCTGATCGCCACCATGATGCTGGAGATCGAGGATGCCAACCGGCGGCACAATACCTTGCTGACCCTGGGCGGCATCGAGGAATGCGTGTTCATGGAGATCGGCGGCGACAAGATCGCCGCCACGTCGACCGAATATGACGACCGCACAACGGCGGACGGCAAAACCTCATCGGTACACTGGCTGCGCTTCAAGCTGACGCGGGAACAGATTGCGCGCTTCGTGACGGAGCGGGTGGTGATCGGCGTGGAGCATCGCAATTATGGCCATATGGCGGTGCTGAATGCGGACACCAAGGCGGCGCTGGCGAAGGATTTTGCTTAAGGCGGAAGAAGTTGGATGACTTTCGCGGGCATGACGGTGGGGGTTATGCCGCCGGGCTGTCGGTCAGCCGCTGGGCGTTGGCGCGCGGGCTGAAATAGGTGACGGTAAGGACGCTGACGGGCGCCTTGTCGCCATTGCCCAAGGCTACCGAGAAATTTTCGCCGGTGATGTAATCGACGCTGGCCATCTGGAAATAGGTCAGGGTGCGGATCGGGCGACGCGCCTGCAGAATGGCGTAATAGCCGGTGTTCCAGGCCTCGACCACATCGGCCGATACGGAGTCTTCCAACATGCGGCCGGTCTGTTCGCCGAAATACTGGACCAGCGCCATGCCCTGCAGGCGGAATTTGAAATGCGGCTTGCCGTCCTGATCCGGCATATACTCCATGATGGTGAGATGGCGCAGGAAGGGTTTCAGCAGCCGCGCATCCAGATCGCTGCGCTCGGGCAAGCCGCCGCGCTCGATCTGTTTCAATTTCCACAGATCGTGCAACTGACGCAGTTCCGCGCGCTCGAAACTGAGCGTCGGATCCACTTCCACACCCCATCCCCTGGTCTTGGCCACGGACTGAAGGTCGGCGATCGGGTTTGCGTCACCTGACATGGGCAAATTTCTATCGCCCCTACGATGGACAACCGGTAACAATTTTAAGTTAATCGGCAACAGGACGCGGACGCTTGGCAGCCATGCACCGACATGCATCGCCTATAACAGCGAAAAATCCGCAAACAAAACATTAACCCCAGCTTACAGCTTAACCTTTCCGCTTACGATGTCCGCGTGACGTGCCGCTGTCAGCCTTTCATAGCGGCCCGTCACGGGATCCAGAAAATAGAGCGGATCGGCGATCGCCTCGGGGTCGAAACCCTCTCGCACCAAATCCACCTTGCGTTGCTTGAAGGTACCGGTGACGTCGATGCGCGATGAAAGCCGCAGAAATACTGGCCGCGCATAGGATGCGAGCCGGGATTTGAGGTATCCCGCCAGCCCATCCATGTCGAAGTCGCCATTTACCACCAGCACCGCCATGCCGGCCCTGCCATCCACGCCGGGCACTTTGACGCCATACACATTGGCCTCTGAAACACCGGGCACAGCCGCCAGCACTTCACCGACTTCGCTGGTTGCAACATTCTCGCCCTTGAACCGGAACGTGTCCCCGATGCGGTCTACAAAGTAAAAGTAGCTGTGCGCATCTCGGCGCATCAGATCGCCGGTGGCGAACCAGGCATCGCCCCT
>OFJB01000481.1_pt1 | contig 19460 bp, 20 predicted proteins | sample 1775081 | NCBI WGS metagenome assembly OFJB01 (sample SAMN08195771, study PRJEB24354) | sludge metagenome | isolation source: initial sludge from phenol fed wastewater aerobic bioreactor | place: India: Nagpur | collected 2016-06-05
TGCCCGAGCGGCCGGGGAATTTGTACTGGTAGGCATTGCCCCAGGGGTCGTCCGGCAGGCCTTTCTTGAGGTAGGGGCCATTCCAGCCGCGGGCGGTGGCAGGGGGTTCGACCAAGGCACGCAGGCCCTCGGCGTTCGTGGGGTAGCGGCCCACGTCCAGCTTGTACAGGTCGGCGGCCTGTTCGAGTTCGCCGATCTGCACGCGCGCGGTCTTGACCTTGGCGCCACCGAGCTGATCGAGCACCTTGGGGCCGACCAGGCCCGCCAGCAGTGTGAGGATGACGAGCACGACGAGCAGCTCGATCAGGGTAAAGCCCCGGCTGGTTCGCGGCGCGGGCCGCGTGGGCCAACGGTGCTTGAGAGCAAAAAACATGGAAATATCCCTGGCTATGGTTCAGATAGTGTCGTTGATGGAGAGCACGCCCCCCAGGATGGCGACGATGATGAAGGCGACCAGCATCCCGAGCACGATGATGATGCCGGGCTCCATGACCGCGAGCACCCGCGCCATGGTGCGCCGGCCCTCGTCTTCGTAGCGGCCGGAGAGGCTGAGCAGCGTGGCGTCGAGCTGGCCGGTCTCCTCGGCGACGCGCACGAGCTGGCGGGTGCTGGTGCGCGCGAAGCGCGGGGTGTCGAACCCGCTGGAGAGGCGCTGACCGCTCTTGACCATGGCCGTCAGCGGTTCCATTTCGGCGCGCAGCGCGGTGTTGGTGAGGGTGTCGATGGCGATGCGCAGGGCATCAACCATGGGCACGCCACGCTGCAGCAAGGTGCCGAAGGTACGAAAATAGAGCGCGAACTGCAGGTTGCCCAGCACCGTGCCCAGCAGCGGCAGGCCCAGCAGCGCGGCGTCGAGCGACTTGCGCCCCGCCTGCGTGGCGGCCCAGCGCCCGAGCAGCCAGCCGATGGCAGCGAGCACCAGCGCGAGCACCATCCAGTAGCCGCGCACGAAGTCGCTGAGCTGCAGGACGAGCTGGGTGGTGTAGGGCAGTTTGTCGCCCATGGAGTCGAAGATCTGGCGGAACTGCGGCACGACGAATGCCAGCAGGATGACCACCGAAAGTACCGCGACCACGAGCAGGATGACAGGGTAGGTCATCGATGCCGCGATGTAGTTGCGCAGCTTGTCGTCGGCTTCCAGTTGCGTGGTGAGTTCCTGCAGGATAGTGTGCAACGCACCGGAGGCTTCGCCCGCGCGGATGAGCACGAGGTACTGGCGGCCCAGGTCACGCTCGAACGGCAACAGCGACAGGTACAGCGACTTGCCCCCGCGCACGCCCTCCTGCACCTGGGCGAGGAACGCATCAACCCGGGGGTTGATCGCCGTCTCGCGCAGGATGCCCAAGGCCCGGTCGAGCGGCATGTTGGCGCCCTTGAGGTGGGCCATCTCGCGCGTGAACTGCAGCACCTCGGCGCGCTTGAGCCGTACGCCAGCGCGGGCGGGCGCACCGGGCGCGGCGGCCGCCAAGTCCGATGGGGCGAGGCGCACCGGCGTGATGCCCTGCCCCATCAGGCGCAGCCGGGCCGTCTGGGTGTCCGCGGCACGCACCGTTCCCTGGCAAGACTTGCCATCCGCGAGGGTGCCGGTGTAGAGGAACTCAGTCATTTTGGCGCGCCACGCGCAACACTTCCTCGGCCGTCGTCAGGCCGGAAAAGACCTTGGTGGCGCCATCGTGCAACAAGTTCCCTGCCACGTAGGCGCCATGCACGGCATCGAGCGCGCTGCCGCGATCCAGCACCTGCTGCTTGAGCGCATCCGTCATTTGCAACAGTTCGTGGATGGCCAGGCGGCCGCGGTAGCCGGTGTTGCGGCATGCGGAGCATCCCACCGGCCGGTAGAGCGTGGCGCCCTCGGGCAGGGGCAGGGCGAGCGTGGAGGCGGCGGTCTGCGCCTGTGGCGCCGACAACGGCGTCTTGCAATCGGCGCACAGCTGGCGCACCAGGCGCTGGGCCAGCACGCCCATGACAGAGGCGGTAATGAGGTAGGGCTCGACCCCCATGTTGATCAGGCGCACGATGGCGCCCATGGCGCTGTTGGTGTGCAGCGTGGAGAGCACCAGGTGGCCGGTGAGCGCGGCCTGCACGGCGATTTCGGCGGTTTCGCCGTCGCGCATTTCGCCGATCATGATGACGTCGGGGTCCTGGCGCAGGAAAGAGCGCAGCACCTGGGCGAAGGTCAGGCCGATCTGCGGCTGCACCTGCACCTGGTTGAGCCATTGCAGGCGGTACTCGACCGGGTCTTCAACGGTAAGAATCTTGAGGTTCTGGCCTTCGAGCTGCTGCAGCGAGGCATACAGGGTGGTGGACTTGCCCGAGCCGGTCGGGCCGGTGACGAGCAGGATGCCGTGCGGCAATGCGAGCAAATCGCGCCAGGCCTGCAGCGCCGGCGGCGAAAAATGCAGGCGCTCAAGCGAGAGTAGATCGAGGTTTTTTTCGAGCAGACGCAGCACCACGGATTCGCCAAAGGCGGTCGGGACGGTGGAGACGCGCACATCCATTTCCTTGCCGCTGACGCGGATGCGGGTGCGCCCGTCCTGGGGCAGGCGGCGTTCGGCAATGTCGAGCTGCGAGAGGATCTTGACACGCGAGACGATGGCCGGGGCGTCCTTGTTGTCGATTTCGTCGATCGGGAAGATCTCGCCATCCACACGGATGCGCACGACGGATTTGTCCTCGTAGGTTTCGATGTGGATGTCGGAGGCCTTGGCGGCGACAGCCTGCGCAAGGATCTGGTTGACGCGCTGGATGACAGGCGCCTCGGAGGCCATATCGCGCAAATGCTCGATGAATTCCGAGGCTTCCAGGCCGGCGGCCGTCTCTGCTTCGTCCGGCGCTTGCTCACGCAAATACCAGTCACCGAGCCGCGCCGTGATTTCAGACTCCAGGCCGAAGGCCAGCGGGGGCACGTGGCCAAACACCAGCCGCAGTGCGTCCTGCAGTTCGGGATCCGCCGGATCGGCGCACGCAAACCGCGGCGAGACGTGATCGTCTTCAGCGCCCTCCAGGGGTAGCAGGTGGTGCGACAGCAGGAACCCGGTGTTCAGCGGCATGCGCTGCGGAGGCTCTTGCGCGAACGCTGGTGCGCGCACCAGCGGCAGGTTGGCCTGCTGCGCGAGCGCGGTATACACATCCGGCTCGGACACCAAGCCGAGACTGATGAACAGCTTGCCCAGGCGCCCGCCCATGGAGCGCTGCACCTCCAGCGCGCGCTCCAGATCACCAGCGGAAAGCTTGTGCATGCGCAGAAGCAGCTCGCCCAACCTGGCGCGTGCTTGCGGCGCATTCGTGTCGTCATTGGTCATGGGGTACTCGGACAGGGACAAACCTCACCACAACAGCAGCCGGGCGCATCGATCCAGCTCTGGCCCGGCGTAGTAGCTTCGGTAGTTCATGGCACGGCGCCACAATGGGGCCTCGCGCCATGTGAGATATCGGTGCACGTACGCATTATCCAATCCGCGTTCGGCCAGCCGCCCGGCCAGGGCCTGGGCCTGCTCTTTCGTCCCCCGGCCCAGCGTGCGCACACGCTGGAGTACCCCGGGAGCATCGCTCAACAGGCGCCCGAGGCGCGCGCGCACGCCACGGCCCTTGGCGCCGAGCTGGTTGGCACCATGCTGGCGGTACAGCACCAGTGCCTGGTCAATGAAGCAGCGGGCCTCGTCGCCGGCCAGCAGCGCGCACCACCAGTCGTGCATCAATGCGGCAGCAGGAATGGGCAGGGCCAGTTCAAGCAGGGCACGGTTGACCATCATCGCGCAGCCCGTGACCTGATTGATGCTGAGCATGGCGCTGGCGGAGCAATGCGCCGGCTCGTAATGCTGATGCCTCATGAACGAGGGGTGGATGGACGACAGCGCCGCGTCCACCACGACCAGGTCGCAGTGCACGATACAGGGCATGCCGGGCCCTTGAGCGGCCTGCAGGCGCCGCATGCCATCGAGCAGCGCAGCCAGTTTGGCCGGGAGCCAGACGTCGTCCTGGTCGCAAAATGCGGCGTACGGCGCCACGCCATCGCGCACGCTTGCGGTCATCAATCGCTCGAAATTGCGCACCACGCCGTGTCTTGCGCCGGATGGCAGGATCAGCAGCCGATCACCCAAGCGGGAGCGGTAGCCTTCAAGAATGGCCAGGGTGGCATCCGTCGAGCCATCATCGCCCACGAGCAAACGCCACTGCCGGTGGGTTTGGGCCAGCAGCGAATCGAGCAGCTGCGGCAGGTAACGCTCGCCATTGCAGGTGGCGAGCAGCAGATCAACGCATGCCGACGTCATGAAGGTCTCGGGCGACATTGCGCACGCGCCAAGGCCTCGTAGGCATCGACGACGCGTTCCCAATCGTAATCCTGGGCGACGATCCGGCGCGCGCGATCACCGCGGTGCATGGCGTCGTCCGGGGTACGCGCGCTCCACTCGCGCAAGCGTTCCTCCAGCTCAGCCGGAGTGGAAAAATAGCTGGCCGCGTCGCGCGCCACCTCGCGGTTGTAGGGGTTGTCGTGCGCGATGACCCAATTGCCACATGCCATGGCTTCGAGCAGCGAAGGGTTGGTGCCACCCACGCTGTGCCCATGCAGATAGCACGCGGCGTGCGCCCTGAGGCAGCCCAGTTGCTGCTGATCGTAAACACCGCCAATGAAACGCACATGCTCGCCCGCCTGCTCCAGCAGGCGGCGCTGGTACGGTGTCTGCCCCGTCACCGCGCCCACCACGACCAGAGGGGTGGTGCCACCGTGGCGCAAGTAGCCCTGGATGATTTCGAGCACGTGGTTTTCGGGCTCGGGGCGAGCGACCACCAGCAGGTAGCCACCGCTTTCAAGACCCCACGGCGCGAGCATGGAGGCATCGAATTGCGCCGGATGCATGGGTTCGGCGCCGTAGGCCACGAAACTGCAGGGCGCCCCACGCGGATAGCGCACACGAAAGCGCTGGGCGATGGCTCGTGCATCGGCGATCAGGCGCGTGGCGGCACGGGTGGCCACCCATTCCATGCCCAGCAGGTAGGCGCGTGCCAGCCAGCCCCATTTGCTGCGTGCCCATTCCAGGCCATCGACATTGATCCAGACGGGCACGCCAAACATGCGCGGCCACCAGCAGGCCCAGGCCGCGCCGTAGCCCAGCATGTAAACCAGGTCGTACCCCCGCCGTGCATCCCACAGGCACGCGCAATCGTAGGCCAGCACGGAAGCAGCACCCCACGAAGGGCGCCGCCGATGGCGCACCTGCACACCGCGGTACTCACGGTCGGGAGGGCGCGCGCCGACATGCTCGGCATAGACGGTCACCGAATGGCCACGGACAACCCAGCGCGTCGCAAGCTGCTCGGCGAAAGTCTCGAAACCGCCATAGTCCGCCGGTATGCCGCGCGCGCCCAAGATCGCAATGCGCAGGGAAGGCTGGCGCGGTGGTGCAGGCACGGTGGTGTGGTACTCAGGAAATTGCGCGGACGAGGGAGCACGTCGCGCAAAGGGTCAGGAGTTTAAGGCAAGGCCCGCCATGCCCGATACTCGCGGGATTTGCGCCTGCATCGCCGCCATGCTTTTGCCACGCCGTTATTTCACCCGCCTGCTGCTGGTGCTGTTCGCCATCCTGATGCTGGCCGCGCTGGGCCTGCGCCTGCACTGGCGGCCGCTGGTGGCCGAGGAGGGGCGCGCGTCCGGCGCGATGCTGCTGGCGCCGATGGTGGGGGTGGTGGACACCTGCATCGCCACGCCCACGGACACGGCGGGCGCGGGCAGCCTGCAGCAGGGCTGCACGGGCAAGGAGGGCTCGGCGGCGGCGCTGGTGGAGGCCACGCTCAAGCAGCTGCAGCCCGTGGCGCCCCAGGAGGGGACGGGCTATCCGCTGGGCTACACGCTGCCGGTGCCGCTGCTGCAGCTCTTCAAGGCCCAGGGCGAGGGCTGGGCGATCGACGAGGAGCGCGTGCAGCGCGTGGCGCGCACGGTGCACGAGAGCGCGCGGCCGCTGATCCTGTATCTTTTTGCCACGCATTTTTCAGCGCATGCACCGATCGAGCAGGCGCTGGCGCGCGATCCCGCCAATCTGGCGCAGACGCGCGACGGGCCGCTGCCGATCGACAGCTACCACGGCGATCCGCTGTACCCGTGGACGGTGGCGCGCACGGACAACAGCCTGACCGAGCGGCGCGTGCAGGCCATCCGGGCGCTGCTCGGGGCGCTGTGCGAGCTGCCGGCGCAGGACCTGGCCAAGATCCGGGGCGTGACGCTGCTGGGCGAGCTGCAACAGATGTTTCCGCATTTTGAGACCGGCATGGGGTTCGACGACCTCTACCGGGTGAGCGACTACAGCGCCACTTCGGTGGCGGGGTTCAGGCGCTATCTGCAGGCGCAGTTCGGCGACATCGCAAAGCTGAACATGGCGGTCGGCGCGCGTTACGCAAGCTTCGACGAGGTGCAGCCGCCTTCGCGCGACATCCGCACCGAGCCGCTGACGCGCTACACGGAGCACATGGATTCCTACGCGCACGGCATCCTGCCGATCTCGGGCTGGGCCTGGGTGCCGGGCAGGAAGGACGACCTGTGGGTGCAGGTCTACCGCAATGGCGGGTTCCTGGGCCGCGTGAAGGTGAACCAGGGGCGGCAGGACGTGCTGCAGGCCAAGCCCGAATTCGGCGACGCCAATACCGGCTGGCGGCTGGACATGGATTTCCGGGAGCTGCCTGTGGGGCTGCACCGCATCACCGCGATGCTGGAGCTGGCGCCGGGCAAGCTGGTGCCGCTGGGCTCGCGCGAGATCGCGATCATGGACGAGCACCAGCAGACGCCGCTGCCGCAGGCGCAGCAGCCCCTGCCCACGCCGGTGGCGGCGCCCGAGGGCATGCAGGGGCACGTGGACATGCCGCGCGAGCGCCAGTCGTTCTACTACAACCCGCTGGCGCCGTTCTGGCTGGCGTTTCGCAGGCAGCAGGTGGCCGAGTACCTGCAGTTCTTCGACCAGGTGGCGGCGCAGTCGTGCCTGAAGAAGACGCCGCGCTACACGCACCAGATCCTGCCGCAGGCCAACCCCGGGTGGGACGAGAACAAGTTTGCCGTGGGCAACACGCTGCGCACGCAGGGCGACCTGCGCCTGGGGGTGAGCCTGTACGGCAACGCGAGCTACGACGCGGACCTGGCCAAGTGGCTGGGCAGCAGCGGCAAGCACGAATACGGCATCACCGAGTTCCACCCGCTGCGGGCGATGGATGCCGAGGAACTGCGCAAGACGCTGGCGCTGCACGCGCGGCGCGGGGCGAAGTTTCTCTCGTTCTTCCTGGAGCCGTATTGGGAGGGGCGGGCGGTCGAGCGGGCGCACAACATATTCTCGCTGGACCCGCAGAACCCGCAGTTCGGCTCGGCGCAGCTCTACCGGTCGATGCAGGAGATCTTGCAGCCTGCGCCGGCGCGGTGATGGGCACCTTCCCCGGCTAGGGGAAGGTGAGGATGGGGGCTTTCGGGGCGGCGAAAAGGCGGGGCTGCAAGGCAGGCGCCGCGGCCCTCACCCCTGCCCTCTCCCGGAGGGAGAGGGAGAGAAGGCGGGGAGATCGGCCTGGGCCAGGGGCAGGCCCTGCGCGTCCTTGGGCGAGAGCAGCGGCTCGCCCGCGTCGGGCCAGGCGATGGCCAGTTGCGGGTCGTTCCAGAGGATGCAGCGCTCGGCCTCGGGGGCGTAGTAGGCGCTGGCCTTGTAGAGGAAGTCGGCAACGTCGCTGAGCACAAGGAAGCCGTGCGCCAGGCCCGGCGGAATCCAGAGCTGGCGCTGGTTGTCTTCGGACAGTTCCGCGCCCACCCACTGGCCGAAGGTGGGCGAGCCCTCGCGGATATCGACGGCCACGTCCCAGACGCGGCCGCGCACCACGCGCACGAGCTTGCCCTGCGCGTGCGGCGGCATCTGGTAGTGCAGGCCGCGCAGCACGCCGCGGCAGGAGCGGCTGTGGTTGTCCTGCACGAAGGCGTGGCGGGTGCCGGTGGCGGCGTCGAAGGCCTGCTGGTTAAAGCTCTCGAAGAAGAAGCCGCGCGCGTCGCCGAAGACGCGGGGTTCGATCAGCAGGACGTCGGGGATGGCGGTGGGGGTGGCTTTCATGGGGTTTGGCGCTTCCTGTACCGGTGGGAGCGGCTTCAGCCGCGAACAGCCTTCGCGGCTGAAGCCGCTCCCACGGAGGCCGAGCCCTCATACAGGCCGCGCAGATACTGGCCATAGGCGTTCTTGAGCAGCGGCTGGGCGAGTCGTTCGAGCTGCGCCGAGTCGATCCAGCGCTGGCGCCAGGCGATTTCCTCGGGGCAGGCGACTTTCAGGCCCTGGCGCCGCTCGATGGTGGCGATGAACTGGCTGGCCTCGAGCAGGCTTTCGTGCGTACCGGTGTCGAGCCAGGCGTAGCCCCGGCCCATGAGCTGCACGCTCAGCTGGCGCTGCTGCAGGTACAGGCGGTTGAGGTCGGTGATCTCCAGCTCGCCGCGCGCCGAGGGCTTGAGGCTCCTGGCCAGATCGACGACCTGCTCGTCGTAGAAGTACAGGCCGGTGACGGCGTAGTTGGACTTGGGGACCTTGGGTTTTTCCTCGATCGAGAGCACGCGGCCGACGCCGTCGAACTCGGCGACGCCGTAGCGCTCGGGGTCGTTGACGTGGTAGGCGAAGACCGTTGCGCCCGCGCGGGCGTCGTCGGCGCGCACCAGCAGGGATTGCAGGTCGTGGCCGTGGAAGATGTTGTCGCCCAGCACCAGCGTGCTGGGGGCGCCCGCGAGGAAGGAGGCGCCGATCAGGAAGGCCTGCGCCAGACCGTCGGGGCTGGCCTGCACGGCATAGCTCAGATGCAGGCCCCACTGGCTGCCGTCGCCCAGCAGCTGCTCGAAGCGCGGGGTGTCCTGCGGCGTGCTGATGATGAGGATCTCGCGGATGCCCGCGAGCATCAGGGTGCTGAGCGGGTAGTAGATCATGGGCTTGTCGTACACCGGCAGCAGTTGCTTGCTGATGGCGAGCGTGGCCGGGTGCAGCCGGGTGCCGGAGCCGCCGGCGAGGATGATGCCTTTGCGTTGCGCGGTCATGAGGATCGAAACAGTAGGGGTTTACAGGGAGACGAGGTGGCGCGGCTCGGCGCCGCGCACGGCCCCGAGGCTGGGCCGAGCATCGAAGCTGACGAAGCGGCAATCATGGCGCACCGCCAGGCCCAGCAGGTAGCTGTCGGTGATCTGGCGGTGGCCGAGCAGGTTCTGCCAGTGCAGGCGGTCCTGGTCGAGCAGGCTGTAGTCGTCGGGCACGAAAAGATGCGAGGGGTGGGCGGCGGCCTGGGCCAGGCGGCCGGCGACGGCGGCCAGGGGCAGCGGCTGCGGGTAGCCCGGCTGGGACATGATGCGCAGGCAGCCGTTTTGCGTCAGCGGGCAGGAGGCCCAGCCCTGCGCGATCTCGCGCTCCAGCCACTGCGTGGCGCGCGCATGGTGGATGTGCGCGGCGTCCAGCAGGGCGATCAGGACGTTGACGTCCAGCAGTGCGCGCATGGCCTCTACACGCCTTCGGCGTCGCGCAGGCGGTCGATCAGCGCGTTGCTGACCACGGCGCCGCGCGGCGGGAAGGGCTCGAAGCCCGTGAGGGTGGCCACGGGCGCCTCGCCGCCTTGCCGCGCCGCCGCGCCCGTCAGCGCCGCGCGCACCAGCCGCGAGACGACCTTGCCCAGGCTGGCGTTTTCGAGACGCGCCATCTCGCGCACGGCGATGAGCGCATCTTCTTCAAGGTCGATGGTGGTTCGCATGGCGGGACTCTGGCGGGATGAGGCGAGGGATGGTCGATTGTAGGACACACTGATGCGATCGCATCAAATCATCATGCATCCAGCGTTTTCCTTCGCCGTCAGGCTGACTCCAAAGCATGGGCGATGTCAGGAAAAGCGCGCAGGACTTGGCCGTCCATGGTGGCGAGCGGCAGCGCCTGACGCGCACGCCCTTCGCGCTTGAAGGTGTCGATGTCCTGCGCGCTGAAGCGCGGCGCCAGGCCGGCGCGCAAGGCGCGCGCGCGGGCCAGGCGCTGCGCGGGCGCGACGGCGGCGGGCACCAGCATGGCTTCCAGGCACACGATGGCTTCGCTGTTGAGGCTGCGGCGGTTGGCCTTGGCGGCCAGCTTGAGCCGTTCGTAGACGGGCGCGGGGATGTTTTTCAGCGTCAGGGTGGTGGACATGGCGGCATGCACTCCAATAAAACCGTTCTGGTTTCGTTTTAATGACTGCGTTCCTGCCTACTCAGACAGAGTCAAAGGGGCAACACCGGTCAGGCGACCAGCGTCATCCCTGCATGCCGCGTGGCCTTCACGTCGAAGGTCATGGTCCGGGCACAGCCCGCGGCGGCGGCGGCGCGTTCGATCAGGCAGTCGGGGAAATCGGCCTTGCCGCCGGCGAACGCACGCAGCGCGCGCAGCACCGTGTCGGCATTCTCGACCACGATCTGGCGCGATTGCAGGAGCACCTGCAGCGCCTGCTGGAACTGCTCGTTGCTCAATGCGTAGCAGGAGGTGAGCACCCAGTACAGCTCCGCGACCACGACCATGCCGACGAACCCGGGCCGGGCGGCATCGCACGACTCGATCAGCGCCGTGGCCCTGGCGGACTGCGCGGCATCGTCTTGCATGATGTAGCGCACCAGGACATTGGTGTCGAGGCCGATCACGAGGCGGCCCCGCGCCGGGCAATGGCGGCGTTCATCTCGTCGATCGACACCGCCTTGCGCGCAGTGCCGAACATGCCCTTGAGCTCGGTCACGTTGCGGTGGGCGGCCACGAACTCGTAGCGGCCCGGCGCGACCTGGATGAACTCCACCCGGTCGCCTGCCGTGACCTGCAGGTCGTTGCGCACGCTGGCCGGGATGGTGATCTGGCCCTTGGAGGTGAGCGTGGCGGTGGTCATGACGGTCTCCTTACTTTGGCGTAAGGATTATAGGATTTCCGCCAGCATCCGCGCCACGCCCTGCTGCCACGGCGGCAGGCTCAAGCCGAAGGTGGCCTGCAGCCTGGCGGTATCGAGCCGCGAGTTGTGCGGGCGCCGCGCCGGGGTGGGGTAGGCGCTGGTGGGCACAGGGGCAATCTCGGTTGCTTTGATTTGGATAGCTGGCTGCGCTTGCCTGGCTTGCGAAATCACGTAATTGGCGTAGGAGAACCAGTTGGTCTCGCCGGCGGCCACGCAGTGGTACAGGCCGCCATCCTCGGGGCGGCGCTGCAGGTGGCGCAGGGCGTGGGCGGTGACGTCGGCGAGCAGGTCGGCGCCGGTGGGCGCGCCCCACTGGTCGTCGATCACGGTGAGGCGCTCGCGCTCGGCGGCCAGGCGCAGCATGGTCCTGGCGAAGTTGCCGCCGCGCGCGGCGTAGACCCAGCTGGTGCGCAGGATGAGGTGGCGGCAGCCCGATTGCTGGATCAGGCGCTCGCTCTCCCATTTGGTGGCGCCGTAGACGGAGAGCGGCGCGGGGGTGTCGGTCTCGACCCAGGGGCGGGTGCCGCTGCCGTCGAAGACGTAGTCGGTGCTGTAGTGCACCAGCCAGGCGCCCAGGCGCGCGGCCTCGCGGGCCAGCACGGCGGGGGTGGTGGCGTTGAGCAGGCGGGCGCGCTCGGGTTCGCTCTCGGCCTTGTCCACCGCGGTGTGCGCGGCGGCATTGACGATGACGTCGGGCTTGAGCTCGCGCACGGTCCGGGCGATGCCGTCGGGGTTGGAGAAGTCGCCGCAGTGCCCGGTGCTGTCGAAGTCGAGCGCGGTGAGGCGGCCGAGCAGGGAGAGGCTGCGCTGCAGCTCCCAGCCGACCTGGCCGCTTTGGCCGAAGAGCAGGATGTTCATGGCTGGGCTTTCACTCCTTCCCCCGCTGAGGATGGGGCTGGCTGGCCCCCACCCCTGCCCTCCCCCAGAGGGGGAGGGAGCGGACGCCCGGATCAGCCTGCATAGTGCTTCGCCACCCACTCGCGGTAGGCGCCGGACTGCACCTGCGCGACCCACTCGGGGTGGTCGAGGTACCACTGCACGGTCTTGCGGATGCCGGTCTCGAAGGTTTCGGCGGGCTTCCAGCCGAGTTCGCGCTCGATCTTGCCGGCGTCGATGGCGTAGCGCCGGTCGTGGCCCGGGCGGTCCTTGACGTGGGTGATCTGGCTCTCATACGGGCGGCCGTCGGCGCGCGGGCGCAGTTCGTCGAGCAGCGCGCAGATGGTCTTGACGATGCCGATGTTGGTCTTTTCGTTGTGCCCGCCGATGTTGTAGGTCTCGCCCGGCCGGCCGGCCTGCAGCACGCGGCGGATGGCGCTGCAGTGGTCTTGCACGTAGAGCCAGTCGCGCACCTGCAGGCCGTCGCCGTAGATGGGCAGGGCCTTGCCCGCGAGCGCGTGGATGATGACCAGCGGGATGAGCTTCTCGGGGAAATGCAGTGGGCCGTAGTTGTTGCTGCAGTTGGTGGTGAGCACCGGCAGGCCGTAGGTGTGGTGCCAGGCGCGCACCAGGTGGTCGCCGGCGGCCTTGCTGGCGGAATACGGGCTGTTGGGCTCGACGCGGGTCTCTTCGGTGAAGGCCGGATCGGTGGGCGAGAGCGTGCCGTAGACCTCGTCGGTGCTCACGTGCAGGAAGCGGAATGCTTCTTTTTGCATAGCTGGCAGCGCGCTCCAGTAGTGCCTGGCGGCCTCCAGCAGCCGGAAGGTGCCGACGATGTTGGTCTGGATGAAGTCCTCGGGGCCGTGGATCGAGCGGTCCACGTGGCTCTCGGCGGCGAAGTGCACGATGGCGCGGGGCTGGTGCCCGGCCAGCAGGCGGTCGAGCAGCGCGCGGTCGGCGATGTCGCCGTGCACGAAGGCGTGGCGCGCGTCGCCCCGCAGGCTGTCCAGGTTGTGCAGGTTGCCCGCGTAGGTGAGCTTGTCGAGGTTGACCACGCCTTCGCCGCCTTGGGCGAGCCAGTCGAGGACGAAGTTGGCGCCGATGAAGCCGGCGCCGCCGGTGACGAGGATCATGTGCAGGGAAAGGGACGGTGCCCGCCGGGGGCGATGGCGGATTATCCCCTGCGGCCCCGCAGCCCCGCGCTCAGAGCCTGTTCACGGTCTCTCAGGCCGGCCAGCGGCGCGCGGCGATCTCCAGCAGGCCGTCGAAGATCAGGTTTTCCACGAGCTCGAAGGGCCGCGTCATGCTGGGCATCATTTTCCAGCCCGCGCCGCCGGTCATGATGCAGGCGGGCTCCTGCCCCGTGCGCGCCTTCAGGTGCTGCCAGATGCGCTCGACCGCGCCGGCGATGGCGTAGGTGCCGCCGCTGGTGAGCGCGTCGCTGGTGTTGGTGGGAAATTCCCGCACCTCGCCGGTGGGCACGCTCAGGCCCGCCGTGCCGGCCTCCAGGGCGCGCAGCATGATGCCGTGGCCGGGCAGGATCAGGCCGCCGAGGAAGCGCCCTTCGTGGTCCAGCGCTTCCACCGTGACCGCCGTGCCCACCATCACCAGCACGATAGGCCGGGCCGGGCCTTGCGCCAGGATGTGGTGGCGCGCCCCGATCATGGCCACCCAGCGGTCGGCGCCCAGGCGCGCGGGATGGTCGTAGCCGTTGATCACGCCGGCCTCCTCGGCGCTGGGCACGACCCAGTGGGGGGTGACCGCCCAGGGGTCCATCTGCTCCTCGATCAGGCGCTTGATGGCGTCTCCGGCGACGACGCATCCGAGCATGTGGTCGGGCTCGGGCAGCTCGGTCCACGCGCCGTCGGCCAGGCGGCCGATGTGGTCGAGGAAGTCGACCCCATGGGCCAGCACCGCCGCGCCCGGCCGCGGCGCATCGAACAGCGACCACTTCAGGCGTGTGTTGCCCACGTCGATGGCGAGAAAGCTCATGGCCCCGGATTATGAAGAAAAACGGCCGCCGGATGCCCGAACAGCGGCCAAATGTCAATCATCGTCTCCAGGCCGCTCCACCCCTGGGTTTTGCGCCCGGGCCCGATTACATTGAACCCGATCGCAACGACAGGAGAGCCATCATGGGATTGTTCAGTTTCATCAAGGAAGCGGGCGAGAAGCTGTTCGGCAGCGCGCATGCCGCGGGCGCGGCGGCTGCGTCCACGCAGGCCGAGCTCGATGCCAAGGCCGCCGAGGCGATCTCCGTCTACATCGCCGCGCAGAACCTGGGGGTGAACGACGTGGCGGTGCGCTTCGACGGCACGGCGGGCCGGGTGACGGTGACCGGCACCGCCCCGACGCAGGCGGCCAAGGAGAAGGTGACGCTGTGCTGCGGCAACGTGGCGAGCGTGACCAGCGTGGACAACCAGATGTCGGTGATCCAGGCCGAGCCCGAGGCGCAGTACCACGACGTGGTGCGCGGCGACACGCTGAGCGCCATCGCCATGAAGTACTACGGCGACGCCAACAAGTACCCGGTGATCTTCCAGGCGAACAAGCCCATGCTCACGCACCCGGACAAGATCTACCCGGGGCAGAAGCTGCGCATTCCGCCGCTGGCGAAGTAACCGCATCCAAGGTGGGGAAGGGCTGTCGGCGCGCAGGCGCCGGCAGCTTTTTTTCGCCGGCCCTCAATCCCAGACCGGCGCCACGCTGTCGCGCAGCTCGCGGCGCAGCTGCCGGTGCTCGGGGATCTGCGCCTCGACCAGGGCCCAGAAGCGCGGGCTGTGGTTCATCTCGCGCAGGTGCGCGAGTTCGTGCACCACGACGTAGTCGATCAGCGGCGCGCGGTAATGCATGAGGCGCCAGTTCAGGCGGATGGTGCCGCTGGCCGAGGCGCTGCCCCAGCGTGTGGCGGCGCTGGTGAGCATGAGGCGCGCGGGCTGCACCCCCATGCGCGGCGCCCAGTGCGCCAGCCGGTCGGCGAAATGCCGGCGCGCCTCGCGCTGGAACCAGGCGAGGACCCGGGCGCGCACCTCGGCCTCGCTGGCGTGCGGGGCCAGCCCCGTGTGCAGTTCGCCATCGACCCGCCGGGGCGCGCGCCGCGCCTCCCCCAGCCGCAGCGTGAGCGGGGCGCCGAGCCACGCCAGCGTGCCGCCGTCGCGCCAGGCGATGCGCGCCGCCTGCCGGCGCTGCGCGCGCTGCTGCGCCTCGCCCAGCTTGCGCACGATCCATTGCGATTTCTCGAGCAGCGCGGATTCGATCACCGCGAGCGTGGCCCAGCCGGGGGCGCGCACGGTCAGGCCCGCGTCGCCCACGACGAAGCCGATGCTGCGCCGGCGCGCGCGTTCGAGCCGGTAGGCGACGATGCGGCCGGCGAGCCGCGCCTGGCGCTCGCTCACGGGTAGGCGTCGGGGTCGAGGCGCCGCATCTCGGCCTCGATCCACTCCTGCGCCTCGTGCATGAGTTCGTCGGCCTTGCGCCCGGTGCTGGGGATCGGCGTGCCGATGGAGACGTCGACGACCCCGGGGCGCTTGACGAAGCCGCTCTTGGGCCAGACGCGCCCCGAGGTGACGGCCACGGGCACGACGGGCACGCCCGCCTCGATCGCCAGGCGCGCGCCGCTCACCATGTATTTGCCGACGTGGCCGCGGGGCGTGCGCGTGCCCTCGGGGAACATCACCACCCACACGCCCTGGCCGAGCAGGCGCTTGCCCTGCTTGATGACGCGCACGAAGGCGCGCGTGGGGCTGCCGCGGTCGATGTGGATCATGTCCATGCAGGCCATGGACCAGCCGAAGAAGGGGATGTAGAGCAGCTCCTTCTTGAACACGTAGGCCACGCGCCGCGAGAGGATGGCGGGCATGAGGAAGGTCTCGTAGGCCGACTGGTGCTTGACCAGCAGCACCACGCCCTGCTTCGGGTCGGCCGGCAGATGCTCCAGGCCGGCGACGCGCCGCCGGATCCCGAGCAGCGGCCGCGCCATGTCGGCGGCCAGCGCCAGCCAGGCGCGCGCGGGCACGTAGCTCGCGCGCGCGCCGCCGCCCAGCAGGCGCGCCAGGATGACGGCAAGCGTGTACGGGATGACCGTGAGGGCCAGCGCCAGCATGTACAGGACGGAGCGGATCAGCGCCATGGCGTGCGTTCGGGCTTCGGACGTTTGGGTGCTCAGGCGGCCAGGCGCGAGAGGTCGGCCACGCGGTTCATCGCCTGGTGCAAGGTCTGGAGCAGGCCCAGGCGGTTCAGGCGCAGGTCGCTTTCCTCGGCGTTGACCATGACGTGCTCGAAGAAGGCATCCACGGGCGCGCGCAGCGCCGCCAGCGCCTGCAGGCTGGCGGTGTAGTCGCCCTGGTCGAACCGGGCGTTCGCCTGCGGCACCACGGTCTGCAGCGCCGCGTGCAGGTCGCGCTCGGCCGCCTCGCGCAGCAGCGCGGGGTTGACGTGGGCGTCCACGTCGCCCGCCTTCTTCAGGATGTTGGTCACGCGCTTGTTGGCGCTGGCGAGCGCCTGGGCCTCGGGCAGCGTGGCGAAGGCGCGCACGGCTTGCAGGCGCGGCGCCACCTGCGCCAGCAGGCCGGGCCGGGGGGCGAGCACCGCGTCCACCTCCTGGCTGCTGTAGCCCTGCTCGCGCAGGCTGCCGGCCAGGCGCTCGTAGATGAAGCTGGAGAGCGCCGCCGTGGGATCGGTGATTTTGGCCCCGAACGCAGGCAGGGCGTGTGCGAGCAGCTCTGGTAACGAGAGCGGCAGGTGCTTTTCGACCAGCATGCGGATCACGCCCAGCGCGTGGCGGCGCAGCGCGAAGGGGTCGCGGTCGCCCGTGGGCGGATTGCCGGTGCCGAACATGCCGACCAACGTCTCCAGCTTGTCGGCCAGCGCCACCACCACGCCCACGGTCTCGCGCGGCAGGGCGTCGCCCGCGAAGCGCGGCTTGTAGTGGTCCTCGATGGCGTGCGCCACTTCGTCGGGCAGGCCGTCGTTGACCGCGTAGTAGGCGCCCATGATGCCCTGCAGCTCGGGGAATTCGCCCACCATGTCGGTGACGAGGTCGGTCTTGGCCAGCAGCGCGGCGTTGTCGATGCAGGTGAGCAGCCAGTCCTCGGCAATTTCGCCCTCGGGCGTCTGCAGCGCCGCGTGGGCGTGCGCGAGGCGGGCCAGGAGCTGGCCGCCCACGGCCTTGGCGATGGCGCGCACGCGCTCGACGCGCTCGCCCTGGGTGCCGAGCTGGTTGTGGTAGACCACCTTGGCCAGTTGCGGCACGCGCGAGAGCAGCGTCTTCTTGCGGTCCTGGTCGAAGAAGAACCTGGCGTCGGCCAGGCGCGGGCGCACCACGCGCTCGTTGCCCTGGATGACGGCGCTCGGGTCGTCGGGGTGGATGTTGCTCACCACCAGGAAGCGGTGGGTCAGCCTGCCGTCCGCGCCCAGCAGCGGGAAGTACTTCTGGTTGGCCTTCATCGTGAGGATCAGGCACTCCTGCGGCACCGCGAGGTAGTCGGCATCGAACTGGCAGGTGAGCACGTGGGGGCGCTCGACCAGCGCGGTCACCTCGTCGAGCAGCGCGGCGTCCTCGATCGCCCGCGCGCCGCCGCCCACAGCCTCGGCCGCCGCGGCAAGCTGGCGCACGATCTCGGCGCGGCGCTCGGCGAAGCCGGCGATCACCGCGCCCTCCTCGCGCAGCTGGGCGGCGTAGCCGTCGGCGTCGCGCAGCACGATGGGGTCGCGCGCGGCCTCGAAGCGGTGGCCCCGCGTGGCGCGCCCGGCGGCCAGGCCCAGGGCCGAGACCGGCACCACGTCGGCGCCGTGCAGCGCCACCAGGCCGTGCGCCGGGCGCACGAAGTGCACGCTGCTCCAGCCATCCTGGAGCTGGTAGCGCATCACCTTCGGGATCGGCAGCCGGGCGATGGCCTCGTCCAGCGCCTTCTGCAGCCCCTCGGCCAGCGCCGCGCCGCGCACGGTGCTGTGCAGGTGCAGCACCTCGGCCTTGCCGTCGTGCACGCGTTCGAGCCGGGGCAGCACCGAGGCATCCGCGCCCAGGGCCGCGAGCTTCTTGAGCAGCGCGGGCGTGGCCTGCCCGTCGGCCGTCAGGCCCACCGTCACGGGCATGAGCTTGTGCGACACCGCCTGGTCCTCGGCCTGCGCGCGCACGTGGCTGACGTGCACCGCCAGGCGCCGGGGGGTGGCGTAGGGCGTGGGCCGGGCGGCGGGTTCGGTCAGCCCCTGCGCCGCCAGTTGCTGAAAGAGCACGTCGGCAAACGCATCGCCGAGCTGGCGCAAGGCCTTGGGGGGCAGTTCCTCAACGAAGAGTTCAACAAGCAAAGGGGCGGTGTTCATATCACGTTTGATAGCTACTCGCGCTTACTGCACAAGCGTTTGAGCCCGATTTCATTCAAATTTTGGATGCCCGGTCAGGCGGCCTGCTTCTGGCGCTTTTCGGACGCCTTGGCGAGTTCCGCCAGCACTTCGTCGGCATGCGCCTTCGCCGCCATGGGAAACCCGAGGCGCGCGCGGCTGTCCAGGTAGCTCCTGGCCACGCTGCGCGCCAGGTTGCGGATGCGCGCGATGTAGGCGGCGCGCTCGGTCACGCTGATCGCGCCGCGCGCATCGAGCAGGTTGAAGGTGTGCGCGGCCTTGAGCACCTGCTCGTAGGCGGGCAGCGCGAGCTGCACTTCGACCAGGTGCTGGGCCTGCTTCTCGTGGGCATCGAACGCCGTGAACAGGAAGGCGGCGTCCGACTGCTCGAAGTTGTAGGTGGACTGCTCCACCTCGTTCTGGTGGTACACGTCGCCATAGGTGAGGCCCTCGGTCCACCTGAGGTCGTACACGTTGTCCACGCCCTGCAGGTACATCGCCAGGCGCTCCAGGCCGTAGGTGATCTCGCCCGTGGCCGGCCGGCACTCGATGCCGCCCACCTGCTGGAAGTAGGTGAACTGCGTCACCTCCATGCCGTTGAGCCAGACCTCCCAGCCCAGGCCCCAGGCGCCGAGCGTGGGGTTCTCCCAGTCGTCCTCGACGAAGCGGATGTCGTTCTTCTTCAGATCGAACCCCAGCGCCCGCAGGCTGCCCAGGTACAGCTCCAGGATGTTGGCCGGGGCGGGCTTGAGGACCACCTGGTACTGGTAGTAGTGCTGCAGGCGGTTGGGGTTGTCGCCATAGCGCCCGTCCTTGGGACGGCGGCTGGGCTGCACATAGGCGGCCTTCCAGGGCTCCGGGCCCAGCGCCCTCAGAAAGGTCGCCGTGTGCGACGTGCCCGCGCCGACTTCCATGTCATACGGCTGCAGGAGCGCGCAGCCCTGTGCGGCCCAGTAGGTCTGGAGCTGGAGGATGATGTCTTGGAAGGTCTGCATTCGAAGGAGGGGCGGTGTGTGCGCGTGAATGGGGGATTTTAGGGGGTGGGGCTCTTTGGCTCTCTCGCCCTTTGGGAGAGGGCTGGGCTTTGATGACCTCCTGCGCTTGCAGATGCGCCGTCGGCCGGGTCTCGCCTCGGCGGGCGAGGCACTTTTCTTTGCTTCGCCAAAGAAAAGTACCCAAAAGAAAGGCGACCCCGTGGCTGCGACCCCTGCGCTTCGCTTCGGGGCAGACCTGTGTCGGGGCGCTTGGGCGGTGCGCCGCATAACTCACTGCGCGGCTTTGCCGCTCCGTTCGGACAAAAGCGGCGAGTCAGT
>OFJB01000482.1_pt1 | contig 19435 bp, 19 predicted proteins | sample 1775081 | NCBI WGS metagenome assembly OFJB01 (sample SAMN08195771, study PRJEB24354) | sludge metagenome | isolation source: initial sludge from phenol fed wastewater aerobic bioreactor | place: India: Nagpur | collected 2016-06-05
CGCGGTCGACCAGGTCGCTGCGGCCGGGATCGCGGCGGGCGGCACCGAGCCGCGGCCGCCGTCGGACTACGGGTTCATGTACCAGCGCGGCATCAGCGATCCCGACGGCAACCACCTGGAGTTCGGCTGGATGGACCCGGCCGCTGCGGCCGGCGGCCCGGAGGCATTCGCCGCCGAGCAGGCCTGAGGTCGATGGCTGCACGCGACTACGGGCAGTACTGCGGAGTCACCCGAGCCGTCGAGCTCGTCGGGGAACGGTGGGCGCTGCTCATCGTCCGCGACCTGCTCGTCGGGCCGCGTCGCTACGGCGAGCTCGCGGCCGGCCTGCCTCGCATCCCGAGCAACATCCTGGCCGCTCGACTCAAGGAGCTGCAGGCCGCCGGCGTGATCCGGCGGGTGCCGCGCTCGCGCGTGATCATCTACGAGCTCACGCCGTACGGACGCGAGCTCGAGCCGGTCGTGCTCGCGCTGGGGGCGTGGGGCTTCAAGGCGATGGGCGATCCGCGCGACGAGCAGGTCATCACGCCCGACTCGATGACGATGGCCCTTCGCACCGCGTTCCGACCGCTGGTCGCCGCGGACCTTCCGCCGACGACGTACGAGGCACACGTCGGCCCGGTGGACCTCTACGTCCAGGTCAAGGGGGCGCGCCTGGAGGTCAGCCGCGGCGACGGCCCGGCCGACCTGGCATTCGCTGCCGGGCCGCAGATCCGGCGGCTCATCTCCGGGGAGCTCACGCCGGACCGGGCGATCGCCACCGGAGCCGTCGAGGTCCTGCGTGGCCGGCGCGCCCTGCTCGGCCGATTCGCGAGCACCTTCCACCTCGCCGCCTGAGTCCGGTCAGGCCCCCTCACGTGCGCAGGCCCGCGCACGAGATGCTCCTGCGGCTCTCGACGGCCTGATCGCCGCCCCGGGCTTGCCACGACAACGTGGCCCCGGCTAACCTCCGCGGCAGGTCACGAGTGTCGACGTCAAGCCCCAGCTGGTCGACCGGCAACCCTCCACCGCGGTGGGGTGCCCTGGGTGAGGACCAGGCCAGTGCGCAGCCGCGCGCCGGCAAGCGCGGACCCGACGGGTCCCTCACCGAACGGGTGATGCATGACCGTGACGACGCTCTCCCCTCGTACGCACGCCGATCTCCGCGATGACGCCCCTGCCCCCGTCGGTCCGCTCCTGCCGGTCGTCGGCGCCGACCTGCACGCGCCGGTGGTCCACGGTGGCTCGGTCCCCTACGCCGGGCTCGACGTCGCCGCGACCGCACCCGCGCTCACGGCGGTGGCGGACCGGATCAGCACGGTCCTCTCACACTACGGGAGCGCGCACCGCGGTTCCGGCTACGCGTCTCGCGTGACGACGGATGCGCTGGAGCACGCCCGTGCCACGATCGGACGATGTCTGGGTGCCCGTCCGGACGACGACGTCGTCCTGACACGCAACACGACCGACGCGATCACCCTGCTCTCCTCCGCACTGCCCGCCGGAGCCCGCGTCGTGGTTCTGGACATCGAGCACCACGCGAACCTGCTGCCCTGGCGGCGCCACGAGGTGCGGACCGTTCCGGCGCGAGCGACGCTCGCCGCGACGATCGATGCCGTCGAGGAGGCGCTCGCGAGCAGCCCGACGACCCTGCTTGCCGTGACGGGAGCCTCGAACGTGACCGGCGAGGTGCTCCCGATCGCCGAGCTGGCCGGTATCGCGCACCGCCACGGCGCGCGGATCAGCATCGACGCCGCACAGCTGGCGCCACACCGCCGCATCGACATCGCCGAGCTGGGCATCGACTACCTCGCGGTGTCCGGGCACAAGCTCTACGCACCGTTCGGCGCCGGCGCGCTCATCGGCCGGCACGACTGGCTCGAGGCCGCGCCCGCCTACCTCCCCGGCGGCGGGGCGGTGCGGGAGGTCACGACGGACTCCGTGAGCTGGGCGTCGTCGCCGCAGCGGCACGAGGGCGGGACGCCGAACGTCCTCGGCGCCGTCGCGCTCGCGACGGCGCTCCAGGTCCTGCACGATCTCCCCGCCGGTGCCCGCGAGGACCACGAGAGCGCCCTCCTGCACCGGCTCGACGCAGGCCTGCGGTCGATCCCGGGCGTCACGCCCCTCCTCGTCTGGCCGGATGCTCCCGACCGGGTCGGGGTCGCGTCGTTCGTCGTGGAGGGCTACGACGCCGCCTACGTGTCGTGCGTCCTGTCGGCGGAGCACGGCATCGGCGTGCGTGACGGGCGGTTCTGCGCACATCCGCTGCTGGCGCGCCTGTCTCCGGACGCGTCCGCCGTGCGGGCGAGCATCGGTGTCGGGACCACGTCGGAGCACGTCGACCGCCTCATCGACGCCGTGCGCGGCCTCACGACGTCCGGGTCGCGCTGGACGTACGAGTCCACGGCCGGCGGGTGGACGCCGGTCCCCGAGACCCGGGACCTGGACCCGCTGGGCCTGGGGACCACGGCGGGCAGCCCGAGCCCGTGCGAGACGCCGGTCTAGGCAGCTGGGCTCATCGGACCCGGGTGAACACGCCCAGGCCCGACGGCACCTCGACCTCGGGGTACCTGTTGAAGTACGTCAGGGTCACGCGGGCCACGTCCTTGCCGTCACGGGCGAAGACCACGGACGACCGCGACCCCGGAAGCGCGTTCTCGCCGGTCGGCGCGAAGGCCATGGTGTCGCCGTTCCATGGCGTGATCGCGAACGCGTACCCGCCGTCGGGACCCATGGCGCCGTAGAGGTTCCCGTCCTTCTGGGACACGGTCAGCGTGCCGAAGTACGGGCTCGTGTAGGTCCCGACGTAGTCCGAGAGCGGGCCAGCGGCCGTCGCGTCGGCCGGCGGTGCCTGGCCCGCCAGGTCGCCCGACGGATCGGCGAAGTGCGCGAAGCGAGCGCCGTATGCCGCGACCCAGTCCCGGGTCTGTGCGCCGTACATGACCTCGTCGACGAACGCCTGGGCGACGGCCTCGGGAAGGCCGACCGGCGCCCCGTTCGTGAGGATCGTGATCCCGAGGTCGAGGTCGGGGATCAGCGTCGCGTTGGTGGCCGTCCCCATGCCGAAGGCACCGGAGTGGCTGAGGACGACGCGACCGCCGACCGCCGAGCCCACATTCATGCCGTAGCCGTAGTGGGACGGCCGCTGGTCGAGCGCACTGTTGTGCGACGTGATGACCTCGGACGAGAACGCCTCGACCAGGGGCTCCGGGTCGATGAAACGCACGCCGTCGAGCTGACCGTCGGCGAGGACCATCGCCATCCACTTCGCGACGTCGCCGGACGTCGACGCTATCCCGCCGGCCGGCGCCTCGGCGTCCGCGTCGCGGTCGAAGAGGGGCTGGAACTCGGTCGGTCCCGTGCGGGCGTGCTGCACCGCCCGGTCGGGCATCGCGAGGAGCCCGTCGTGCGTCGCCGTCGTCGACGTCATGCCCAGCGGAGCGAACAGCAGCTGCTCGGCCATCGCCTCGTAGCTCTGGCCCCGCGCGTGGGCGACGGCCTCGGCGCCGGCGGTCAGGCCGAAGTTGGAGTACTGGTACGTGATCCGGAACGGGGCGAGCGGAATCTCGTCGAGGTGGGCCAGGATGTAGTCGCGGTCGAAGCCGATGTCCTCGAGGTCGTCCCCGCCTCCGGTCGGGATGCCGCTGCGATGTGCGAAGTAGTCGCCGACGGTGGCGTTGTCGGTGACGTACGGGTCGCCCATCGTGAAGCCGGGCATCAGCGTCCGCACGGGCGTGGACCAGGACATGCTGGGGTCGTCGGTGAATGCCTTCGCGAGGATCGTCGCGGACATGGGCTTCGACAGGGACGCGATCGGGAAGACGGTCCCGGTGTCGACCTTCACCCCGGTGCGGACGTCGCGCACCCCGTAGGCCCGGTTGAAGACGGTCCTGCCGTCCGACACCACCGCGACCGACGCCCCCGGCACCCCGGTCCGCCTGAGGGCGTCCTGGATGATCGCCGGGAGCTTCCCGAGCGCCGCCGCCACTGCCGCAGCACGGTCGGTGTAGAGCGGGATCACGTCCTGGTTCGGCGCGGCACCGAGCTCGATGGCGACGGGAGTCGGGACGGGCTTCTTCTGCGGTGCGGCCGCGGCGAGCGGGGAGGCGACGACCGTGCCGAGCAGGAGCGTCGTGGCCGCGGCGGCGACCACCGAACGGGACAGCCGTGCGCTCGACCTGCTCGCGTCATTCGACTTCATCACAGCGCCTTCCGACTGGTTCCCCTGACGGCCTGGACGCTATCGACGGCCCGGCATGGGGACAACCGACCTGGGTCCGCGGTTCGAAGAGGCGACCCAGGTCCATTCCCCCGGAGGACCGGTCGGGGGCTACGTTCTGTGGGATGTCGTCCCGATCGCCCGTGCGATCGGACGCGATGTCGCCCGGCCGCCGCGGCTTGAGCGACGGCTCCCTCGGACGGGCGCTGGCCTTCCTCCTCGTCTTCGGCGTCCTGATGGGCATCGTCCAGCTCGGTGCCGGCTACGTCCTCTCCGACCCGTACTGGCCGGTCTGCCTGTTCACCGCCGTCTTCTGGGTCTGGCTCGCCGCTGGGCTCCTCGCCTGGTGGCGTCGTCCCGGGAACGGCATCGGACAGCTGATCATCGTCGGCGCGATCGCGATCTGCCTCGGTGGGCTGGCCAACGTGCCGGCACCGCTGCTCGTCCAGGTGAACGCGGTCTTCGCGACGAGCGTCCTCGCCGTGACCGTGCACATCCTTCATGCGTTCCCGTCGGGGCGGCTGCGCGGACGGCTCTCGGTGACGACGGTCGTGAGCGCCTACGTCGTGGCCGTCGGCTTCGACCTGGTCCTCGCGATGCTTCCACCGACCGGGCCCGGCGACGACACCGTGCTCGAGAAGGCGCAGACGGCGCTCGGGCTGCTGGTCATGCTGGTGACGGCCGTCGTCCTGGCTCGGCGCCTGGTGGTCGCCGATCGGCGGCACCGACGGATCCTTCTCCCGATGTTCGCCTACGGGATCCTGGCCGTCCTGCTCGTCCCGCTGATCCCGCCCGTCGTCCGCGCGACCGACCTGCCCCCCGCGGCCGCAGGCGTCGCCCAGCTGGCACTCCTGGCCGGCCTGCCGATCGCGTTCCTCCTCGGCGTGCTCCTCGGCGGCTTCCGACGGACGACAGCGATCGAGGCCCTCAGCGCGTGGCTGGCGATCGGCGGCGCGGATCGGCCGGCCGTCGGTCGCGCACTCGCGTCGACCCTTGGCGACGACTCGCTGCAGGTGGCGTACTGGGTCCCGGATCGCCAGGCTTACGTCGACGAGTCCGGAGTCGACGTCCCGGCGGCGGACGGCGCCCCCGATCGGGGCTGGGTCGAGGTCCGCGTCGACGACCGCCTGGTCGGCGCGATCGGCTACGACCGGCGACTGGTCGCGGACCCGTCAACCGTGCGGCGAGCGGGCGACGTCCTGGCCATTGCGATCGACCGCGAACGGCTCACGGCCGAGCTGCTCGCCAGCAACGACCAGCTGGCCCGGTCCCGTCTCCGCCTGGTCGAGGCCGCCTTCCGCGAGCGGTCGCGCATCGCGCGCGACCTCCATGACGGCCTGCAGGTGCAGCTGGTCCTCTTGGCACTCGAGGCGCAGACGATCGCCAACGCGCCCGGCACGCCACCATCGACGAGTGCCGCCGCCGAGCATCTGCGCCGCGGAATCGACGCCGCGGCCGCCGACCTGCGCGGCCTCGTGCACAACGTCCTGCCGGCGACGCTCGTCGAGCAGGGCCTGGCTGCGGCGGCGGAGGACCTGGTCGACCGGCTGGCGATCCCCGCGACGTTCTCGGCGGACATCGACGAGGTCGGGTTCACCGAAGCGACGACGCACACGGCCTACTTCGTCCTCGCGGAGCTGCTCGCCAACGCGGTGAAGCACTCCCGGGCGTCCGAGGTCAGCATCCGGCTCGACCAGGTCGGCGACCGCCTCGTCATGGATGTCCGCGACGATGGCGTCGGGAACGCCCGGGTGGACGGCCACAGCGGGCTTCGCGGACTCATGGATCGGGTGAATGCGATCGACGGGATCGTCGAGATCGACTCGCGGTCCGGACACGGGACACGCGTGAGAGTGGAGCTGCCGTGCGGGTGATCATCGCCGAGGACGAGGTGCTCCTGCGCGAGGGACTCAGCCATGTCCTCCAGGACGACGGCATGACGGTCGTCGCCGCCGTGGGCACCGGTGCCCAGCTCGAGCGCGAGGTCTCCCGGCACCGTCCCGACCTGGTGATCACCGACATCCGGATGCCGCCCACGTACACCGACGAGGGTCTGCTGTCCGCCCTGCGGATCCGCCACGCCCATCCGGGGATCGGCGTCGTCGTGCTCTCGCAGCACGTCCAGCGCCGCTATGCCACCGAGCTCCTTCATCAGGACGGCAGCCGTGTCGGGTACCTCCTGAAGCAACGGGTCGCCGACGTGAACCTCTTCACCGCCAGCCTGCGCCGCGTCGTGGAGGGCGGGACCGCGCTCGACCCGGAGGTCGTCGCGGTGATGATGACGCGGGCCAGCCGGGCCAAGGGGGTCATCACCGCGCTGACTCCACGACAGCTCGAGGTGCTGGCGCTGATGGCCGAGGGGCGCAGCAACGCCGCGATCGCCAGTCAGCTCGTGCTGACGGAGAAGGCCGTGGTCCAGCACACGTCGAACATCTACGACACGCTCGGTCTCCCGATCGACGCCGACGACCATCGACGGGTCCTCGCCGTGATCCGGTACCTGGAGGCCGCGGGCTCCCCACCGCCCACGACGTCCACGCGCGAGCTCGGATGATCCGGATCCGCGCGTACGCGGTCGCGGCGCACGCGGGCCCGACGCTCGCCGTCACCGTGATCATGACGGTCTTCGCCTGGAGCGCCGGATGGCGCGGGCTGCCCCTGGCGCTGCTCGCGGCGACGGTCCTGGTCGGGCAGCTGTCCATCGGCTGGAGCAACGACGCCGCCGATGCGGCGAGCGACCTGCAAGCCGACCGGACGGACAAGCCCACCGTGTCGGCGGGCATCAGCGCGCGCAGCCTCTGGGCCGCCGCCTCGGTGGCGCTGGTCCTCGCCTGCGTGCTGAGCTGGAGCGTCGCCGGCCCGGTCGGCGGATCGTTCCACGTGCTCTTCGTCGCGATGGGCTGGCTGTACAACGTCGCCGTGTCGCGCACCGTGTGGTCGTGGGTGCCCTACGCGGTGGGATTCGGCGCCCTGCCGATGTTCGTGTACCTCGGGCTCGGGGATGGACCCGCCCCCGCATGGACGGTTGCCGTGTTCGCCCTCCTGGCCGTCAGCGCGCACCTCGCCAACGCGCTGCGGGACGTCGAGGTGGACCGGGACGCGCACCTGGGCGGGCTGGTGGTGCGGTTGGGCGCCCGGTGGGCCACGATCGCGTGCTGGGTCCTGCTCGGGGTAGGGACGCTCGTCCTCGTCGTCGTCTCGGTGGCGCGCGGGCGGGGTCCGCTCCTGGCGACGGTGCTGGTCGTCGCCTACGTGGGGGCGGTCGTGTGGGGAAGCGCCGCGCGACGCCGGTCGGCGATGTTCGACGCGCTGCTGGTGGTCGCCGTCGTCGACGTGGTGGCACTGACCATCACGGCCGGCTGAGGGCCCCGGTGCCGCCTGGCCTCAGTACGCCAGGCGATCGACGATGCGAGCGAACACCGCCGGCTGCCAGTGAGCTGCCGGGACGACCGTCGGGCGCAGCCACCGCCGCGACGTCGTCCAGACCAGGCCGGTCGTCAGCCACCGGTACGAGCGCGTGATCGATCGCCACTGCCGTTCGTACAGCTCGGGCGCGCCGGCCACGATCGCGCCGACGGCGGCCTCGGCCTCCGCGAAGCCGACCCGCAGCCCCTCGCCGGTGAGCGCGTCCACATAGCCGGCCGCGTCGCCCACGAGCAGCGCACGGTCCACTCGTCGCGCCGACGACCGCTGCCGCAGCGGGCCGGCCCCGCGCGGCACCGACACCGGTCGGGCGTCCGCCAGCCGCTCGGCCAGCTCCGGAACCCGCGCGATCGCCGCGGGCAGGTCGAGGGGCGGCTCCCCGAGGACGGCCACTCCGACCACGTTCTCGTCCACCGGTGTCACGTACAGCTCCGCGTCGGACAGCCAGTGGACCTCAACCAGGTCCGTCCAGGCGGCGGCGTCGAAGTGCTGGCGCACGCCGAAACGCCGCCGCCCTGCCGGGCGTGCGTCGAGCCCGAGCGCCCGACGGACGGCCGAGTGCAGGCCGTCGGCACCGATCAGGTAGCGGGCAGTGATGCCAGCGGCCTCGACCCGGCCGGAGCCGCAGACGACGTCGCCGGCCGTCGCGGCGACGACGGCGATGCCGAGGTCACGCACGCGCTCCGCCAGGGCGGCGTGGAGGGCCGTCCGACGCACACCGCGTCCGGGCTCGCCCGAGAAGTGCGCGACCGCCTCCCGCCGGCCGTCCCGGTAGCGGATCCCCCGGATCGGCATACCGGGCGGGTCGACGCCGATCCGCCGAAGCCGGCTCAGGGCGTCGGGCATCAGACCCTCGCCGCAGGCCTTGTCGACCGGGGAGGTGCGCGGCTCGACGACCGTGACCTGCAGCCCCTGGCGGGCCGCGTGGATCGCGGCCACGAGGCCGACCGGCCCGCCGCCGACGACGAGGACATCGATCACGAGGGCTGCGGCGGCAACGTCGCCAGCGCCTGGTTCTCGACCCGGATCCGCGTGCGCAGGAGCGGGATGTTCAGCACCGTGAAGACAAGAGCGGTCACCCAGGCGGACCCGGTCAGCGGCAGTGCGAAGCCTTCGACGACCACGGCGACGTAGTTCGGGTGCGTCAGCCATCGGTACGGGCCGGTCCGCACGGCGGGCAGCCCCGGGACGACGACGACCCGCGTGTTCCACCGATGGCCGAGCGAGACGATGCACCACCACCGCAGCAGCTGGGAGGCGACGACCAGCGCGAGCATCGTCCACGACAGTGCCGGGACGAGCGTGGGTCGCCAGACCCAGACCTCGACCAGCGAGCCGACGAGCAGGAAGACGTGCAGCGCCACCATGTAGGGGTAGTGGGAGCGCCCGTACTCGACCCCACCGTGATCTCGGCTCCATCGCAGGTTGCGCGTCGAGACGACCAGCTCGGCGATCCGCTCGACGCCCACGAGGGCGACGAGCACGGTGAAGGCGACGTATCCGCTCATGGCCTCACCACCGCAGCAGCACGAGCTCGGCGCAGAACCCGGGGCCCATCGCCAGCAGGACACCGGTCGATCCGGGGCTCGGCGAGGGGCCGTCGGACCCGCTCAGCACGTCACGCAGGACGTGCAGCACCGATGCCGACGACAGGTTGCCCACCTCCGCGAGGCTGCGCCTGCTCACGTCGAGCCGGCCTGGTGCCAGGTCCAGCGCGGACTCGACCGCCGACAGCACCTTCGGTCCGCCGGGATGGCTCACCCAGACGTCGACGTCCCCGGTCGTGCTCGCATGGTCGGCCAGGAATCCCTCAACGTCGGACTCGAGGTGGTCGAGGATCACGTCGGCGACGCCCGGGGACAGCACGATGCGGAAGCCGCTCTCCCCGATGTCCCACCCCATCGTGCGCTCGGTCCCCGGATACAGGCGGCTGCGGGTGGCGACGACGCGCGGTCCGGTGAGGCCGAGCGCGTGCGCGCGACGCTCACCGACCATCACGACGGCGGCCGCCCCGTCGCCGAAGAGGCCGCTCGCCACGATGTTGGCCATCGAGGCGTCGTCGCGCTGGACCGTCAGCGAGCAGAGCTCGACCGACACCAGGACGGCAACGTCGTCGGGGTGGCCGACGAGGTAGTCATGGAGCCGGGCGACTCCCGCCGCACCTGCCACGCAGCCGAGCCCGAACAACGGCACGCGCTTCACGTCATCCCGAAGCCCGAGCCGCGGTACGAGGCGGGCATCGATCGAGGGGACCGCGAGACCCGTGACCGAGGTCGCCATCACGAGGTCGACGTCCTCCGGCCGCAGGCCCGTCTCGTCGAGCGCCCCGCGGGTCGCGGCCTCGGCGAGGTCGAGCCCGACGCGGATGAAGGTGTCGTTCGCCTCGCCGAACCCGGTGAGCTGCGCGTACTCCTCCAGCGGGAGGGCGAGATGCCGCCGCTGCACGCCGGTCGCCGCGTGGATGCGCCGGATCAGGTCGCGCTTGTCCCCATTCGGTGCGACCACGGCGGCGAACGCCTCGGTGATCTCCGGCTGCGCGTAGTCGTAGGGAGCGAGCACGCCGTGGACCGCGGCGATCGTGCTCATGGGCGGGGCCCGCCTCGGGTCACGAGCCCTCCTCGACGGATCGGCGCCTCGACGTCGTCAGGCTACCGGGCTCACTCGCGGCGGGCAGGCGTCACGGAAGGTCCGCACCTCGTGATGCTCGTGGAGGGTCAGCCCGGCGCGGGCGGCCATGTCGAACGCGGGTCGCGCCAAGCGCTGCGAGCCACATTCCTGTGGACACCGTGACGACGAAGAAGCTCGGGGGAAGGTTGAACATGACGGCGAGGACCAGGCCGACCCAGACCGCGACGAGGCTGAGCAGACTGCCCATGGCGACGGCCAGAACCGGACGCGCGGTGATGCGGAGCGCGGTCGCCGCCGGCGTCACCACGAGCCCGAACAGCAGGAGCGTCCCGACGACCTGGACGCTCATGGTGATCACCAGGGCGAGCAGCACCATGAAGACCGTGCCCAGCAACCGGACGCGCAGCCCCTTCGCCTCCGCCACCAGCGGATCGATCGAGGCGAACAGCAGCGGCCGGAAGACCGCCACGACGGCCAGCACGATGAGCGCGGTGAGCACGCCGAAGACGACCAGCTGCTGCGACGTGATCGCCAGGAGGCTGCCGAACAGCACGTTCGTCACTGTCGTGGAGCCGGCGGTGGCGAGCGACGCGAAGAGGACGCCCAGGCCCGTGGCGAACGCCAGGACGGTGCCCGTCGCGATCTCCCGGTCATCGGCCCTCTTGCCGAGGGCACCGATCGTCAGGGCCCCCGCGACGGTGAAGACGAGCAGGCCGCCGGTGACACTCGCCCCGAGCAGCACCGCGAGCGTGGCACCGGGGAAGCCGATGTGGGCGAGGGCGTGCGCGGCGAAGGCCGTGCCACGGACGATGACGAAGTAGCCGATGACGCCGGCCGCGATGGCGACCAGCGTGCCGCCGATCAACGCGTTGCGCATGAACGGCGACATGAGCACCTCCAGCCAGTTCGGCTGGAACGTGACGGACAGCGGCGCCACTACGCGCTCCGCGTGTAGAGGTCGCCGTGCGGCGTGCGCACGACGCGCATCTGCGTGCCGTACAGGTGCGTGAGCAGCTCCTCGTCGACGACATCGTCGATGTGCGCGTAGTGCGCGTGTCCGTCCAGGAGGTAGATCGCCCCGGTCAGCTGCGGCAGCAGCGGGTTCAGGTCGTGGACGACGACCAGGATCGTCAGGTCGAGGCGTTCACGCAGCACTCCGAGCAGGTCGACGATCTCCCGCTGGGTCTTGATGTCCAGGTTCGCCAGCGGCTCGTCGAGCAGGAGGATGCGCGGCGAGCCCACGATGGCCTGGGCGATGGCGACGCGCTGCTGCTGGCCGCCGGAGAGCTGGGATACCCGCCGGTTCGCGAAGGACTGCGCACCGACGGCCTCCAGGGCGGCGTCGACTCTGCGGCGATCCTCGGCCGACGGCCGTCCCATCCCCCACCGGCCGCCGTCCAGCCCCATCCGGACCAGGTCTCTCGTACGGACCAGGTCTCCGTTGACGGTCCCGTAGCTCTGGGGCACGTAGCCGATCTGGGCGTTTCCGCGGGCCGGCACGCTCCCCAGGACTCGTACCTCTCCGGTCCGCGTCGGCAGCAGCCCGAGCACCAACTGCAGGAGGGTCGTCTTGCCCGACCCGTTGGGCCCGATCACCGCGACGAAGGAACCGGGCTCGACGGCGAACGTCCCGTCGCTCCAGACGACGCGGTCTCCCCGCGCGACGCTGACGCCGTCCAGCTCGATCGCGTTGACCGACCCCACTACGAGGTCGCCAGCGCCTTCTCCAGCGCGTCCAGCTGGCTCACCTGCCACGCCTCGAAGGTATCGAACCCGGGCGCGACCGTCTCCGTCACGTCGACGACCGGGACGGAGGCCGTCTCGGCGGACTGCCGCAGCTGCTCGGGGATCGAGCCCTCGGTCTGCGTGTTGTAGATCAGGACGTCGGCCGAGCCGCTCTCCAGCGCCTTCTGGAAGTCGAAGACGTCACCGGGAGCCGGGTCGCTCTCCGCGGCGGCCGCGTTCTGGTAGCCCTGCGGGGTCTTGTTCACCATCCCGAGTGCCTGGGCCATGTAGTCGAAGATCGACTCGGTCGCGACGTAGGTGGCGCCCGTGTGCTCGGACGCGATCCGCGCGATCGTGTCGCGGTAGGGCGCCATCGAGGCATCCCAGGCGCTGGCCTGCTGGTCGAAGTAGCTCGCCGCACTGGGATCGACGGTCTTGAGCGCGTCCGTGACCGCGGCGGCCGTGGCGAAGACGTAGTCGGGCGAGTACCACAGGTGAGGGTTCGCTCCGTCCGCGACGTTGTTCACGGCAGCAGCACTGACGACCGTCGGCGAGCCGCCGGTGCTGGCGACGGCCTGCTCGGCCCAGTGGTCGTAGTCCGCGCCGTTGACGACGACCAGCTTCGCGCCGCTGAAGGCCGCGATGTCGGCGGCCGTGGGCTCGTAGTCGTGCGGGTCGACCGACGAGCTCTTGATCACCGTCGTCACGTCCGCGCACGCCCCACCGAGCTGGCTCACGATGTCGCCCCACTGGTCGACGCTGACGACGACGGGGATCGGCGCGACGGGGCAGTCGCCTCCCGCCGAAGCGGACGCAGCCGCAGACGAGGGCGCGGATGCCGTGGTGGCAGGCTCCGACGAGCCGACCGCGCTGGGCGACGACGAACTGGGGCTGCTGCTCGAGGTGGAGCTGCACGCAGCGAGCAGCGCGGCGGCGGCGAGGGCGGGCAGCAGGGCGAGGCGGCGGTTCACGGCGGTCCCATCATGGTCGGCGTCGGCCGCCGACGGTCCGGCGATCCATCGAGATGCTAATGACGATGGTTATCGTTATGCAAATCCGGATCGCGGACGGCGCAGCAGCAGCACAGCCGGTGGCCGCCCGGGTATTCTCGGGGGATGACAGGGACCGGCGGGGACGTGCTGGCCAAGACGCGACGGTTCAGCCGGCCGCGCGAGCTCGTCCGGGCGACGCTCGACGACAGCGACGTGTTCCTCACCGCTCAGGGCGTGCACGACCGCCTCCGCGCCAGCGGCGAGCGCGTCGGCCTCTCGACCGTGTACCGCAACCTGCAGCTGCTGGCCGACGACGGTGAGGTCGACGTCCTCCGCTCCGAGGGCGGGGAGGCCCTCTACCGCGCGTGCGGTGACCGGCACCACCACCACCTGATCTGCCGCCGCTGCGGCCTGGCCGTCGAGGTGTCCGGCCCCGGCGTCGAGCGCTGGGCCGCGCGGATCGCGGAGGAGAACGGCTTCGTCGACGTCACCCACAGCATCGAGCTGTTCGGCCTGTGCGCCTCGTGCGCAGCGGCGAGCGCGTAGACCCGACCCGCCGGACGTCGACCCGCCGGACGTCGATCAGTCGTACGGGTTCTCCGGCTGTTCGACCCGCTGCAGGCTCTCGACCTGGACCAGCGGGATCTCGTCGCCCGGGCCGTCGCTGCCACCGGGCACCCAGCGCCCGCGGATCGTCACCCACTGGTTCGCCGGGAGGTCGGCGTCCGCCGCGGGCAGCCCGACTGGCTGGACCTTGGACGCGAACGCGTCCGCCGCGCAGCAGGTGATCTGCATCCGGGCGAGCTGCCACCCGCCGCCCGGCTGCGGAAGGACGAATCCCGTCAGCTCGACGGTGCGGCCCGTGAGCGTCGTGCCCTTGTCCCAGACCGCGCGCTGGACGTAGTCCGACAGGTAGAGAGTCACGGGATCGCCCGCGGGCAGGTCCGGCAGCGAGGTGTTCAGGAGCGACGGCACGGCCGGGCTGCGGGCGGCGCTGAACGCCCCCAGTGCCGGCGGGGCGACGACGAACACCGCGACGACCGGCAGGAAGATCAGCCAGGCGACCCGCGGCCCGCGATGACCGTGCCCATGCCCGTCGTCGCTCTCCGGCTCCTCGTCGGGCACCGATCGACGAAGCACGACGTCGACGAACGTCAGGACTCCCAGGACGACGAGGACGGCGCCGGAGACGAGGAGCCAGGGTCGCAGCGACTCCTTCACGTAGTTGAGATAGGCCGTGCCGACGGCGAGCCGAAGCACCACGATCCCCAAGACCGTGAGCACGACGCCCTGGATCTCCTTCGTCATGACAGCAGCCACCAGCCCACGAGGCAGCTGACGCCCACCGCGACCGCGAAGGTCGTCGGGGCGAAGCGCGTCGCGAACGCGCGCCCGAACAGCCCGGCCTGCATCGAGAACAGCTTCAGGTCCACCATCGGCCCGACGACGAGGAACGCCAGCCGCGCGGTGAGCGAGAACGACGTGAAGCTCGCCGCGACGAACGCGTCGGCCTCCGAGCAGATCGACAGGACGACGGCGAGCAGCGCGAGACCGAGCACCGAGAGCACGGGGTGGTCCGCGAGCGCCTGCATCCACGACGTCGGCATCGCCACGTTCATCACCGCGGCCGCGAGGGCGCCGATGACCAGGAACCCTCCCGCGTGCAGGAAGTCGTGCGCCGCCGTCAGGCGGAACGTGTGCCATGGCGTCGCTCCGTGCAGGTGGCTGCGGTCCGGGATGCGCAGCCACTCCCCGCGGCCCAGCCGCAGCCACAGCCATCCCATCGCCACGGCCGTAGCCAACGACGCGACGAACCGGGCGAGCGCCATCTGCGGCTGTCCCGGGAACGCGACGACGGTCGAGATGACGACGATGGGGTTGATCGCCGGCGCCGACAGCAAGAACGCCAGCGCCGCGGCCGGCGCGACACCGCGCGACATGAGCGAGCCCGCGACCGGAACGGACGCGCACTCGCACCCCGGCAGCATGCATCCGGCAGCGCCGGCGACCGGGACCGCCAGCGCCGGGCGCGACGGGAGGGCGCGGATCCAGAACCCCGGCGGGACGAAGGCGGTGATCGCCGCCGACAACAGGACGCCGAGCACGAGAAAGGGGGTGGCCTGCGTGACGATGGCGACGAAGACCGTCGCCCCCGCCTCGACCGCGGGATACGCCACCTGCTCCTGGACCCAGGACCGGCCCACGACCAGGACGACGGCGACCATGCCGACGATCTCGAGCTGGCTCGGGCGCCATCGCCGACGCCGCGGCCCGCCGTCCTCCCGCTGCCGGTCGTCACGGACCGGTGCCGATCGACCAGCGGCGGCCGTCACGGGGCGTCCTCCCCGGTGGGCTCGTCCGTCGCGGCTCCGGTCGGGGCGGCGCACGGGCCGTGCCAGTACGGGCTGGTCGGCGGCGACGGCGTGGCGCCGGCCGGCTGGTCGAGCAGCCAGTCCGCGGCCTGGGTCAGGTAGGCCTTGTTGGCCGCGACGCCCTCCGGTGACGTGAAGTCCCACCCGCAGGTCACCGCCTGCTGCTCACCGGGATCGGATCCGCTGTTCGCCCCCATCGTCGCGAATGCCGCCACGCCCAGGACGACGACGACCACGGCGGCTCCGACCAGGCCCCGCAGCGGGACGCGACGCGGCGTCGACGTTCGCGTCCGTGCGTTCTTCCGGGGTGCCGCGGGCCGTCGGCGGGGCTTCTTCGACGACACCCTCGCAGGCTACGTGGCGCAGGACGGCGCGCGACGTAACGACGCCCCGCGCCGCCACGGAACCAGCCCGTCCTCAGCCGACGACCGCTCGTGCCCACGGCCGCGGGCAACGCCCGATGCGCGTTCCGACCCACACCGCCACAATGGCCCGATGACACGGCCGGTCATCCTGCTGGTAGCGGACACGCACGCCGACCGACTGGGCGACCAGTTCGAGCGCTACGCCCGGGACTACGACGTGCGACTGGTCCCCGGCCCCGACCTGACCGCGGCTGCCACAGCGGCCGTGGTCGCCGAGGGCCTCCCCCTGGCGATGGTCGTGATGGACGCCTCGATGTTCCCGAACGACGACGGTGCCGCGTTGCACGACGCGGTGACCGGCCTGGTCGTGCAATGGTCATCCGACGTGCCCAGCGCCAAGGGCGTCGTCGTCTCGCCGTTCGAGCGCTTCCTCGGCGACGGGGACATCCTTCGCAACGCGTTGTCGCTCGGGGAGTTCGACGCGTACCTGATGCTCCCCCGCGGGGTTCGCGACGAGGAGTTCCACACCGCGATCACCGAGCTGCTGTCGGACTGGGGCTCGACCGTGGCCGACCCCGAGGTCGAGGCCGTCCGCATCGTCGGCGAGGCCGACGACCCGCTCGTGGCGGGCATCCGCGACCTGCTCGTGCGCATGGGGATGCCGCACCGAGTCCACGCACCTGAGTCACCCGTCGGGCGTGAGCTCGCGGCGGCGTACGGCGGCGAACCCACGTTCCCGCTGGTCGACGTGCTGGGCCGTCGTGTCATCGCACCGACGACTGTCCGCGACGTGGCGGCCGCCTTCTACGGCCGTCCCGACGAGATCGACCAGCTCACGGTCTTCGACCTGTGCATCGTCGGGGCCGGCCCGGCGGGCCTGGCGGCGGCGGTGTACGGCGCCTCGGAAGGGCTGTCGACCGTCGTCGTGGAGGCGGAGGCGATCGGCGGACAGGCCGGCATGAGCTCGATGATCCGCAACTACCTCGGCTTCCCGCGGGGCATCTCGGGGATGCGCCTGGCCCTGCGCGCGCGGGTCCAGGCCCTGCGGTTCGGCACGCGCTTCATCACCGGCTGGGTCGCGACGGGGCTGACGCCCGCCCCCCGAGGCCGGGTGCAGACCGTCCATACCGAAGCCGGCGACATCCGCGCCCGCACCGTCGTGATCGCCTCAGGGGCCGCGTACCGCAGGATCGGCGTACCGGCGATCGAGGCGTTCACGGGGAGAGGCGTGTCGTACGGGAGCGCGATGACGTCGGCGCGGGAGATGGCCGGTCGCGACGTCGTCGTCGTCGGAGGGGGGAACTCCGCGGGCCAGGCAGCGTTGCACCTGGCTCGGTTCGCACGCTCGGTCACGATCGTGGTCCGGCGGGAGGGACTCGAGGCGACGATGTCGCGCTACCTGATCGACGAGATCGCGTCCAACGGGCGCGTCGCGGTGCTCCCCTGCACCCAGGTCGTGGCCGGCGGTGGGACCAATCGACTGGAGTGGATCGAGCTGCGCGACGAGATCACGGGTGAGGTCAGCCGGCGCTCGTGCGACGGCCTCTACCTGCTGATCGGCGCGGACCCCAAGTGCGGATGGCTGCCGCCGGAGGTCGCGCTCGACCGCCGCGGCTTCGTGCTGACCGGGCGCGACATCCCGCCCGCGGCCTGGACGGGCGAGCTGCCGCCGGAGAGCCTGGCCACGTCCGCTCCGGGCATCTTCGCCGTCGGCGACGTCCGGTCCGGATCGATGAAGCGCGTGGCGGCCGCCTCCGGCGAAGGGTCGTCGGTCGTCCCGCTCGTGCACGCCTACATCGCCAGTATGTAGGCGGGGCCCTACGAGGACGAGCGGTCACCTCCCTTGCGCCGGTCAGCGCGATGGCGGTCCCATCGGTAGACGGCGAGAGCGCCGAGTCCGACGACGAGTTGCGGCACGAACCAGGCCACCCGCCAGATGAGGTCGGCGGCCAGCGCCGTCGACGAGTCGACACCGAAGCCGACGAGGAGGGCGACGAGCGCCGCGTCGACCGTCCCCAGCCCGCCGGGCGTCAGGGGGAACATCGTCAGCAGGAGCGCGATTGAGTACGCGGCGAAGACCTCGACCACCGTCAGCCGCGAGGGGAACACGCCGGGGGCGGCGAGGGCCGTACCCAGGACCAGCACGGGGGCGAACTGGGCGGCGACATTGGTGACCGTGAGCGACCGCCACCGCTCGCCGACCATCTCCGACGCGTGCAGGTGGAACTGGACGAGCGCAGCCGTCGCATCGGGCGGCGTCCTCTTCAGGAGCGCGAAGATCCGGTCGGCGGGCCGCTGGAGCCACCCGCCGAGTCGTCGCGCGCCCGCTTCCGAACGCAGGACCATCACGATGGCCGCGACCGAGACGACGACGACAGCGAGGCCGACCACGGCGGCCGCCGTGAACCCGCTGGTCGAGTCGCCCGCCATGAGCAGAAGCCCGACCGCGATCGACGGCGCAGCCAGGGTGATCAGGTAGGTCCACGCACCATCAGCGGAGACAGCGGCCGCCGCGACAGCCGGAGCGACGCGGTACCCGGCGAGGATGGCGTACTGGGTGGCGACGGCTACCGCGCCGCCACCGGGGATGACGTTGGAGATCGTGAACGCCGACTGTCTCGACGCAAAGGCCGCGCGGTACGAGAGGCCGGGTATCGCCGCGATCTCCGTGAGCGGGTACACGACGATGTTGACGAGACTGGCCGCGACGAGGGCGGCGATCCACCACGGCGACATCGCGAGGATCTGCTCGAAGGCAGCGCCGTAGTCGGCGAACTTCGGGAAGAGGAAGAAGAACACCGCAGCAAGCACGGCGACCGAGACGACGGCGGCGACGACCGTGCCCTTCCGGCTGCGCCGTGGCGACCCCTCCGACGTCGACGTCACGCGCTACCCCCGCGCGGCGCGCTGGTCGGAGCGGACGGTGGTCGCGCGCACGTGCACGCGCTCACCCTGGGGACCGAAGATGCTGAGGATCTCCGCACCGACGGCGCCGGTGCTGCCGAACCAGTGCGGAACCCTCGTGTCGAACTCGGCGGCCTGCCCGGCGGTGAGTGTGACGTCGTGGGCTCCGAGGACCAGGCGGAGCTGGCCGGTCATCACGTAGAGCCACTCGTGGCCCTCATGGGTGCGGACGCGCGGGGTGGTGTCCGAGGCGGCGATCACCAGCTTCCACACCTGCGGGCTGCCGGGGTGACGCGTCAGCGGGACGACGACCCGGCCGTTGACCTCGCGGGGCTGCAGCCGCACGCGGGGATCGCCGACCGCCGGCTCGCCGACCAGGTCGCTGAGCGGGACGTCGTACGCCAAGGCGAGGGCGAGCAGCAACTCCAGCGTCGGACGGCGCTGCCCGGTCTCGAGCCGGGAAAGCGTGCTCGTCGAGACGCCGGTCGTCGCCGAGACCTCGGCCAATGTCAGGCCGCGCTCCTCGCGGACGGCTCGCAGCCGATCACTGACCTGCGTGATCGTGTCGACGACCCGTGGATCAGGGGCCGGACCGCTGGCCATGGAGTCCCTTCCCGGAAACAGCAACGAACGTTGCCGGTCGCAAGCCTAGCGACGAGCCTGCGCCCATGGACCACCGTGCGAGCTCCGACCCATCCCTCCTCCTCAACGACACACGGGCCCGCCCACGTCGAGCACTGGCAGCCCTGGTCGCGACGATGGCGCTGTCCTCCCTGGGGACGAGTGTCGCGAACGTCGCGCTGCCGACGCTGATCGACGCGTTCTCGATGC